>Ga0210401_10002991_pt1 | contig 18289 bp, 18 predicted proteins | sample IncBWH32MmetaG_FD_150866 | JGI IMG/M metagenome (GOLD analysis project Ga0210401, IMG submission 150866) | Forest soil microbial communities from Barre Woods Harvard Forest LTER site, Petersham, Massachusetts, United States - Inc-BW-H-32-M | ecosystem: Environmental > Terrestrial > Soil >... | reverse complement strand
AGGGACTGGAACCCAGCTTACGGTTCGGATATTGAGGCACTCTCAACGGAAACGGAGAGACCCAAGCTAGGCCGAACCTACGGAGCATGGCGCCAGTCCTCGACCCTACTGTCCGATCACTCGTGTGGGTACGGATGATCTGGGCGGAGAAGAAGTGTTGCCCACTCGATTCCCGTGAAAAAAGGAGCCACTATGCCCCGCGCCCCCCGGAAAACATGGCAGTACTTCGCTCAAGCCGTTATTCATGAAGAAGACCCCGAGAAGCTCACTTACTTGATGCAACAACTTTACCGCGTCCTAGATAGTGAGGAACCCAATCTGGCATGATGGCTGGCCCTAAGCAGCCTTCTTCTGCTGCGACTTTAACTTCGCCCACCTCGCCCGCTGTGCCGCCGCAATCTTCCTACGACCTGCCGCTGACATGGTGCGCTTAACGGGAGCAAACGCCGTTGTTTTCACGGTCGCCCCTACTGGCCGCGATTCCTTTCGAGCCCTCGCCCATCTTGCCCTTTGCGCCTGAGCCATTTTGCGCCGTGACGCAGCCGATATCATTCGGGTCGGTTGGTTCGCTTTCCCGAGTGTTCCCGTACCGTTTAACGACTCGATCACTGAAATTGCTTGGTCTAAGTTCTCTACGCGTGTCTGCGCCTGCTTGCGCTCAGCACGAAGTTCCTGAAGCGCACTGGTTAGGTTTCCCATTGTTCCCCCTCGATTTAGACAGCGGGGATATTGTATAGGAATAGAATGATTTGACGTTAAGACTGTCAATAATGGCGAGTGGCTCAGTTTGAAGTCCACGGGGCTAGCATGACGAAACAGAAGCAAGAACGAAGGCTGCGATCAAGGCCAGGAGCGCGAAAGCAGCCCCGCGAAAACGGAGTGGTTAGCCATGAGAGAGTTGAGTTCAGTTGTCCTCGAAATGGAGCGCCAAGGTAAGCGCCTGCACGGATTACTTAGGGTCGGCAGGCTGAACGCGATGACTCAAGAAGAGTTTCGCGCAATGGTGGCGCTGATGGATCGCTTGATGGGGAATGTGACCGACTTCAATGTGTTGCATTTTGGACCTTCAGGTTCGCGGCGACGCAAGAGCACAAGCGCGGCATCAGCAGCCTTAGCGAAAGGGCGCACGGGGAAGGAGAAAGAGCGGAAGACTGCTGAGGCGCGCTGGGTGAAACAGAAGGGAAAGTTTTCCGGCGACACAGAGACATAGAGTTCTCGCAGAGTCAGGGTTCCCAAAGGTTGGCGACAATTCTGACGAAAAGAACCGAAGGCCTTCAATCGGAGAATTGCTGTTATGAGGGCAGTGGCAATGTTGATGAGGGCAGTGGCAATAAAGAAGGGACAGGGCCAAGAGAAAGCAACGGGTTTCCAGGTAATGGGAACGCTACGGTGTGATGGCTGCGGCGAGGAGTTCTTCATCGTGCATCATCTCGCGCTCATGGATAAGTGGCTCGCTGAAAAACAAGCACATTGGCTCGAAAAGGTGCTTGCGGAAGAACACGAGCGCGACAAGAAACACGCCGATCTAATCGAATTGCCGGACTGATCTGCACGAGCCGGCCCGCAGGGCCAGACAGGTCAATGAACGAATCCAATTCATCAGCCATCAGAAGAAACAGATTCTCCTGGTCGACTTTTCGAACTGCTCAGCCGTTGAGGTCGAAAGGATCGCGCGAGCGGCTCCTGACACTGTGACTGCCCAGCCACGCGGTTCGGTCCTGCTGCTGGCGGATTTCACCGGAGCGTCGGTTGACCATGAAGCTCTTCGGGCAATGGCGGAAAGCGCGGTCTTCGACAAGCCCTATATCAAAAAGTCCGCATGGGTAGGAGCGGAGAACCTCCCGCCAGTGTTCGAGCGGAAGCTAAAAGCCATCTCTCGGCGCCAATTTACAACTTTCAAAACCCGCCTAGATGCTTTGAGCTGGCTGGTTGAGGATTAAAATTGCTGAGTAGATCGTTCGCTGTCCTTCCTGCTTTTTGGACGATCGACTTCGACCGATGTTGCAGCGGGCTGGCTAGTTATCTCCGAGTAGTGCAGCCACGTAAGATCCAGATTTCAAGTGCTTCTGCCGGTTCGATCCCGGGAACTCAGGATATTCTTACTGCAAGCTGGTCGGAACCCCGATTTAGGTGCAGGCGAACCAGATTCGCATCAGCATGTCGCGCAAGGGCAATCCCTGGGACAAGGACTATGCTTCACACTGCACCTCCTGGGTACGCTGCGATCGTACTTCGCTCGCGAGGCGCCGTTTTGACAGCTTTACGCCTTGGGCTTTTCGGGGCGGGGTGTCGCCTGGATGTTCATACAGACAGTCGTTTTTGTCGTTGCAGGCGTGACCGCATATCAGTCCATGGCGATTCCATATCTTGACCCATTGTGGGGTGATCCCGAGCACGGCTGCCATCTCCTTCACGGTCAGCATACCTGCCTTGCGCAACCGATCATAGCGCGGCATCAGGCCATACCGTTTCTGGATGCGAGCGACGATCCGCACCGAAAACGACTTTCCTTCTCCCGAGCACAGGCCACGTTCGTTCAGGATTGATGCGATCTGCTGATAGGTGTGGTGATCCAGCAAGCGGTCGACTTCGCTCACAACTTCGGGAGGGGTCTTTCTCGCTTCCCGGGAGTTTAGGGGACGCGGTAGTGTCAGCATTTTCGTAATCCCACCCTTAAATCGAACGTGTGCGGTGATCTCATCATTGCTTCTGATCAGCGTCATGTCTTCCAGTAGAAGACGCATCAACCGCTTTCGTTCGCGGTCTGGGATCTTTGGATTCTGCCATATCCTCGTCTTGATCCGCCCCAAAGCAGTGCGAATGACCTTCAACTGCTGTTCATCGAAGTGGAGTCAACCTCGGGGGCGGCCGCACGCAGCATCGCGAGCTGTCGCTGCACGATTAAGAAGCGAACGGCAGTCACAAGGTGTTGGTGTGTGCATGCGACCCATGGCCCATACACTGCGGTCATTTGGTAGTTATGGTAGAAATGCACAACACGGGTGATCCTGGGGTGCGGACGGAGGTTGTTGCGGTTATTAAGCACTCGCTTGGTGATTGGCCCGGGGATTGGCGGGTTTCGATGATTGTCGTTCACCGGTGAATGGACCGACTCATCAAGTATTTCGAGGCGCACACAGCCATCTATTCGATCGAAATCCTTCGCAAGAGTTTGAAGTCGCTGAGCATCTTGCTGGTGCCTAGCACCACGCAGTACATGGGATCGTCGGCAATGCATACCGGCAGCCCGGTTTCTTCCCGGATTCGCTTGTCCAGGTTTTTCAGTAAGGCGCCGCCTCCCGCGAGCACGATGCCGCGGTCGCTGATGTCCGCGGAAAGCTCCGGCGGGGTGTGCTCCAGCGCCACCCGGACCGCGCTCACAATGGTCGAGACACACTCGCTCAACGCCTCGCGGATCTCGCTGTCGTCCATCGTAATCGCCTTGGGTTTACCCTCGATGAGACTCCGCCCTTTGATCTCCATGGTTAGCGGCTTGTCCAGCGTATACGCCGAGCCAATCTCGATCTTGATCTGCTCTGCCGTGCGCTCCCCGATCAGTAGGTTGTATTTTCGCTTTAGATAACTCACGATAGATTCATCCATGTGGTTGCCGGCGATGCGCAGCGAGCGCGAATAAACGATGCCGGAGAGTGAGATAACGGCGACGTCGGTGGTACCGCCGCCGATGTCCACCACCATGTTGCCGCCGGGCTCGGTGACTGGCAGACCGGCGCCAATGGCGGCCATCATAGCCTGCTCCACCAGGTGCACTTCTGCGGCCTTGGCCCGGTAGGCCGATTCCATTACGGCGCGCTGTTCCACCTGGGTGATCTCAGAAGGGACACTGATGACTATGCGAGGGTGCACCAATGTTTTGCGCTGATGCGCCTTTTGGATGAAGTAGTTAAGCATTTTCTCAGTCACTTTGAAGTCGGCAATCACGCCGTTCTTCAAGGGCTTGACAACGATGATATTGCCGGGCGTGCGGCCCAACATTTCCTTGGCTTCCTTGCCGACGGCCTGCACTTCGCCGGTACTTTCGTCGAGAGCAACGGCTGAGGGCTCGTTGACCACGATGCCCCTACCCCAGGCATAGACCCGCGTGTTAGTTGTCCCCAAGTCAATCGCCAAGTCCGCGGAAAACAAGCTCAACAATGGGCGCAGATTGTTGAGGGAGACTCGCGTTACCCAATCGAAGCGCATAACACCAACTGGTTTGATCGTGGCGAGTCGGCAAACGGCCAAGGAGACTGGCTGGCTTTTTCATCGCCGGCGCTGCTCAGCAAGTGGATCGTTCCCCGTTGGGCGCACTGCTCCTAAGACCCACGTTGCTGATGCGGCGATGAAACCAGCGTGGGTTGGCGACGCGCAGAGACAGCGTGCTCATTGATCGCTGTCGCGGCTTGCGTGCTGGTGTTGCCGTCCTTGCTCTGGAAGTCAAGAGTGGTGACGCTATATTCGCACTGTACGCACTTGAACGCGATCCCGCCCTTGATCGGTATGGTTGTGTAGCGTCTCGCAGTTTTCATTGATCAAACCTTTTTGATCCAAGGCCGCATCCGGCAACTATTGGGCAGAAGAAGGCGAATCCGAGCTATTCCGCGGTGGCCGCGTCATCCTGTTTCTTTGTTTGGGAACTGGGGATGTCCTTATGGATCCGCTCGTTTCCTTCTAAGACTCCATCTTCGATGGCGATGCGAGGCGTGTACATGTCGCCGACAAAAATGGCCGACTTCTGCAGCTCAACGCGCTCGAGGCCGTACATGTGTCCGTCCACTCGACCCTGGATCACGATGGCGCGTGCTCGCAAGTTGGCGCGGATGCACGCGTCAGGCCCGACAGTACGGCTGCCGTCGAGTAGCTCGACACTGCCTTCCAGTTTGCTGTCAAAGTAGACGCTCTCGCTTCCGGAGACTTCGCGCTTAATCGCGATCAATTTCCCGATATGGGATGGAACACTATGCACTGGAGGGACAGCGCTCGGTATAGACGGCCCCGGCTTAGTCTGATCTTTGGAAGTCCATTTCCACATAGCGCCCTCCCGTCTTTCGGAAAGCTACTTGGATGTTCGCAGCTGATAGTTGCCTCGTTCTTACGAGCGGCCGCCGCCGCTTCTGCGGCGTTAAGAGTGGGCTGAGTTTCGGCGGGCAGGCAAGGCAGCCGCCAGCATCGAATTGAGCCAGATCAGGCGAACAGTCAAATGCGGTCAAAGTATAGCAGGGATAGACAGATTCATCCGTGATCCCGTTACCCGACCCAGTCTGCTGGACTGCAGGTGTAGACTTCTGCCGTCATTTCCCCGCGCCTGTATTCATCTTGCTTGGCATACGGAATCGCCGCGTTGTACGCTTTCGTCATGAGCCGGGTCGAAACTTGGGCATAGTGCACAGTTATGTTGAGATTGTCGTGACCAAGAACGTCCGCACTCACGTCCAGGGGGCCTCAGCGATCACCCAAAACCGGCCAATGAGTATCACTTGAAGACCGGCCAACGAGAGCAGCGTCTGGGGCATTGACGCCGGCGGAGGCTGCTGCGTAAGCGATGGCAACGTCTGCTTCTTTCTTCCAGGCGTTCTACCACCCAGCGAGCCGCCGCCGGTGGAAACGCACGGCATAGATTCCCAGATTGACGACACAGACGGCGACACCAAAGCCGATGAGCAAACCAGGCGGGACATTCGGATACACCAGGGCATCGAGATAGTGCAGCAGGAATCCACCCTGGTATGGGGTAACGCCCGCCCCAGCCTCCAGCCAGTTCTCCGCCCACGTCAGCGGGCAGTTCCAGGGCAGGATTTCAATCAGCATGCCCCAGATCAGGGAGCCAAGATGTAACCAGCGCAAGACCGGACGACGGCGCGTGACCGTGGCGCCGAATACGACCCATAGGATGAACAGCAGGTGTAGCGCCAGGATCGCGGCTGCCAGTGCGGAATACACATCAGGATTCCTATGCCGCCTTCTTTTGCTGTGCTCTCGTTTTAGCCCAGCGAGCGCGCTGTGTCGCGGCAATCTTATTGTGTGCGGCTTGGCTCATCGTGCGCACTCTCGTCGATGCCGCCGCACTGTGCATAGCGCCGCTTTCCCGAACGGGATTCCGCCTCTCGGCGTGGGCCGCCACGATCGCACCTAATAAGGCGTATAGTACTTATATACGCACTTCTCCGCCATCCGTAGGCGACGGTCTTCTGCGTGACTGGAGGCCATCGTGGCTAAGAACAATAGAAACCATTCCTTTAGTTTAAACATTCCTACACAACTAAGCAGACGGTTAAGACGGTTTTCCGACCGCTCCCAACCACTGATGATGCAAAAGAGCAGGACATCGCGGCTGTGCTATAAGCCTGCAAGGCTGGCGCCGACATCGACTCGCGACATGAGTGTTGGGAACGAATCATATTTGATGATCGGGTCGCGTGAACTAGAGCAACGTATTAGGTTCGAAAGCGCTTGTCGTTCGCTGACGTCGGCTGACACATTCTTCACCTTAACAAGTCGAGCGTGATAGCAGATCAGCGAGGCATGGAAGCCTTCTCGTTTTTGCATACCTGGTGAAGCGCCGTCTGTCCTGCTCCCATTCTTCGAGAGAGGTCTCACAAGAAGGGCCGGTCTTGCGTGGCTAGAACCGCTCGTGGCGGTAGTTGGGGACCGGATGACTGCTGGGCACGAGGAATGTAAAGACTGCCTCATGGAAGAAGATTCTAGAATTCGCAAGATCGCGTTTGTCGGCGACCACTTACCGCGCAAGTGCGGCATTGCGACGTTCACGTCTGACCTACTTGCCGCCGTGGCCGCTGCGCATCCCCAAAGCCAGTGTTTCTCAGTGTCGGTGAATGACATTCCAAGTGGCTACGAGTACCCGCAAGTAGTTCGCTTCGAGATTGAGGAGCAGGATTTATCGTCTTATCTACGCGCTGCGGACTTCCTCAACATCAGCGACGTGGACATCGTCTGCTTGCAGCACGAGTTCGGCATTTTCGGCGGGCCCGCCGGCGGCCATATCCTGGCACTCTTGCGCGAATTGAGAATGCCCGTTGTCATTACCCTTCATACCATTTTGCGTGAGCCGAAAGCCGACCAACGGCGCGTAATGCACGAGTTAGTCGCGCTCTCGACCCGGCTCGTGGTCATGGCTGAGCGGGGGCGAGAGATGTTGCAGGAGATTTACGAGGCACCGCCAGCCAAGATCGATCTCATCCCGCATGGCATTCCCGACGTAGGTTTTGTCGATCCGACCGATTTCAAGGACCAGTTCGGTGTGGAAGGCAGGGTGGTGCTGCTCACGTTCGGGCTGCTTTCGCCGAACAAGGGGATCGAATATGTGCTCAACGCCCTGCCGCACATTCTAGCGGAGTTTCCCGAGGTTGTTTATATTGTGCTGGGCGCCACCCACCCCAACGAGCTACGCGAGCATGGCGAAGCCTACCGGCTCAGCCTCGAAATCCTTGCCAAAAAGGACAAACTCGAGAAGAACGTCATCTTCTACAACCGGTTCGTAGAACTTGAAAATCTGAAGGAGTTCATCGGCGCTGCAGACTTTTACATCACGCCTTATCTCAACGAAGCGCAGATCACGTCGGGCACGCTAGCCTATGCGTTTGGTGCGGGCAAAGTGGTAATTTCGTCACCGTACTGGCACGCTGCAGAATTGTTGGCGGAAGACCACGGCGTGCTGGTGCCGTTCGGCGACGCCCCGGCCATAGCCCGCGAGGTGATTGGCTTGCTGCGCGACGACACCCGCCGGCATGCTATTCGCAAGAATGCTTACAAGCTGGGCCGTGAGATGGTCTGGAGCAACGTGGCTCAGCTCTATATGCGCTCGTTCGAGTTGTCGCGAATCGAGGGAGCGGCGCGATCTCGAAAGTCTCTCTCCACGAAGACGCTCGACCAAAAGCCGCGGGAACTGCCGGAGTTGAAGTTGAGTCATCTCTCGCGGATGACCGATTCGACCGGAATCTTCCAGCATGCCATTCTTAGCGTCCCGAATTTTTCGGCAGGCTACTGTACGGATGACAACGCTCGCGCATTCATCCTCGTGGCACTGCTCAGTGAGTTGGGAGAGGACCCGGACCGCGTGCGGACCCTGGCCACAACTTACGCTGCTTTCCTCCATCATGCGTTCGATCTCAAAACGAAACGCTTCCACAACCACCTGAGTTTCGACCGCCGCTGGCTCGATGAACAAGGGTCAGAGGATTGTCAAGGGCGAGCGCTCTGGGCGCTGGGTGTGGGCGTGGGGCGTTCGCCCTATCGGAGCTTCCAGATCATGGCTGGACAACTCTTCGCGCTGGCGTTGCCAGCTCTGACGGAGTTCACTTCGCCGCGGGCGTGGGCGTTCGGTCTTATCGGCATTCATGAATACCTGCGTCGGTTGAGCGGTGACAGCCAGGTCAACCAAACCCGTGAGACACTCACTTCCCGGCTCATGGAACTTTTCGAAAGGACCGCCCAGCCGGACTGGCGCTGGTTTGAAGAGGATGTGACTTACGATAACGCGAAGCTCGCACACGCCTTGATTCTGAGCGGACGTGCAACCGGACAACCAGCGGTGTTTAAACGAGGCCTGCAGGCCTTGCGCTGGCTGACGGAATTGCAAGTCTCCGAGAAGGGTCACTTTCGATCCATTGGCAGCAACGGATTTTATCGCCGCGGCGGCATGCGCGCCAACTTTGACCAGCAGCCCATCGAGGCGCAAGCAATGGTCTCAGCCTGTCTTGAAGCCTATCGCGCCACATCGGATCTCTGGTGGTACGAGCAGGCGCAACGCGCCTTCGACTGGTTCATCGGCTGGAACGATCTCGGGTTGGAACTCTACTCTCCAAGAACAGGCGGCTGCTACGATGGGTTGCACGTGGATCGGGTCAACCGGAACCAGGGAGCGGAATCAACCCTGGCCTTCTTGCTTTCGCTGGCGGAGATGCGCTTGGCGCAAAATATGCTGGCGAGTTTTAGGGAACCGATCGCCGCCTAAAGTAAAATCACCGCTTCCAGTCCTGTTCCTGTGGAATGACCAGTCCATGAGCGACAACTCGATTCACGTCACACGCACGGCCACGGTCCTCAGGCCCGACCAGTCACGCGTTCTTTTGCGGCCATTCAGTCAGGGGGATCCGCAGCGGACCAGCAGGATTATCGCTAGGATCATGTCGCTCCCGGAAAACCGAGTCGGCCCTCTCCTGGACGAAGTATCCGCCGAATTCTCCCAGCGACACCAACAGATCCACAAATCCTTTCTGGAACGATTCGAACAGGTCCGCGACCTCCTGTTGACCGATGAGAAAATTTCCGAACAAAGAAAGCTGTTGATCGGCTCCTATTTCGTTTGCGAATTCTCCTTAGAATCCGCAGCCCTGTTCAATCCGTCCATCGTCCCGCACCCTGACCAGTCTGACCTGCCTCCCGGCGCTCTGCGCTTTATCCTCAGCTTGCGCGCCACCGGGGAGGGACACATCTCCTCCATCACTTTTCGGACGGGTATTCTTCACGTCGACCTTCGGATCGAGGTCCTACCTCCAACCGGCTTCCTCACCGAGCCACGTCAAATCCCGAACCCCCGTTACGAGAAGGCGCTCTTCGAGCGGAAACTCTTTGAGCTGGGATTGACCAGCGAATTCACACGCCGGATTATGGACAAGTTTGGGGAGTCGTTTGCATTGGAAGAACTGCGCGCCAATCTTGAAGCCGAAGTGAAGCAGTCCCGCCTGTCGGATCGGAACGCGATCCGGGGAATTTTGATGCTGGCCCGGTCCAATTATGAGGTTCAGTTTCAGCCACAACAGCGGCTGTCTGAACGCATCATTTTCCCGGCCACGCCGTCGCAACGCAACGGCATCGAAGACGCCCGGTTCGTGTGTTTCCAGAACGATGATGGCACCCACGTCTACTACGCCACCTTCACAGCCTTCGATGGCAAGGTGGTCTTGCCAGAGCTGGTGGAGACTTCTGACTTCCTCCTCTTTCGGTTCATCACGTTGAACGGTCCGGCCGCGGAAAACAAAGGCATGGCCATGTTCCCCCGGAAAATCAACGGCCTCTATGCCATGCTCTCCCGCCAGGACAACGAGAACATCTACCTCATGGTTTCCGACAACGTCCACTTCTGGAATGAACGCAAGGTGCTCCTTAAACCGATGTTCCCCTGGGAGCTGGTCCAGCTTGGGAACTGCGGGTCCCCCATTGAGACCGAAGCAGGCTGGCTGGTCCTCAGCCACGGCGTAGGCCCCCTGCGAACGTACTGCATCGGCGCGTTCCTCCTCGATCACGACAATCCCGGCAAAGTGATCGGCCGCCTCCGCGAACCCTTGCTCAAACCGGACCAAAAGGAGCGTAAAGGCTACGTGCCGAACGTCGTTTATACCTGCGGCGCTCTCCTGCACAACGGCGAACTGATCATTCCCTATGGCATGGCCGATCACGCCACCGGTTTCGCTACCGTTCCCCTCAATGAAGTGCTGGCTGCTATGCACTAGGAACGATCATCAAACAGTATGAGAAAGCCCGAAAAAAGAGTGGCTATCCTGTCGCCGATAGCCTGGCGAACGCCTCCTCGGCAATACGGCGCCTGGGAAACGGTGGCTAGCAACATCACCGAAGGGCTGGTCGCCCGTGGTTGGGATGTGACGTTGTTCGCGAGCAGGGATTCTGTAACCCGCGCTCACTTGCATGCCGTGGTGGACAAGGGGTATGAAGAGGATTCCGCCGTCGATCCCAAAGTAGCCGAATACCTTCACATCTCCGAAGCGTTCGAGCGCGCGGGTGAGTTTGACCTCATCCACAGCCACTACGACTTCATGGCTTTGACCTACACCCGGCTGGTCAAGACACCGGTCCTGACCACCATCCACGGATTCTCGTCAGCCAAAATCATGCCCGTTTATCAGAAGTATCGTGACGGATATTTTGTTTCCATCAGCGACTCCGATCGAGCCGCAGGGCTGAATTACCTAGCGACAGTCTACAACGGCATCGACCTCTCGTTGTACCCGTTTCAGGAACCCAGCGGTGATGACCTTATTTTCCTCGGTCGGATCCATCCGGATAAAGGTGTTCATCTGGCCATCGAGGTTGCTCGTCTGAGCGGATTGCGTTTGATCATCGCTGGTATTATCCAAGATGAGGCCTATTTCCGGGAGCAGGTCGAACCCCATCTCGATGATCAAAACATCCTTTATATCGGACCGGTGGGCGTGCCGGGCAAGAACGAATTGTTCGCCCGGGCCCGAGCTCTACTGCACCTGAACACCATCCCGGAGCGATTCGGACTTGTCCTGGTCGAAGCCAATGCCGCCGGCGTGCCCGCTATCGCGATGGACCTCGGCTCTTGCCGTGAGGTGATCAAGGACGGGCAGACCGGTTTTCTGGTTGACAACGTCACTGCAGCCGTTCGGGCCCTTGGACGAATTTCTGAAATCGACCGACGTGCTTGCCGTAGCCGTGTCCGACAACACTTTTCGATCGAAACCATGGTGGAGGGATACGAGCGGGTTTACTCGACAATTTTTAATCTGGAGGCGAAGAGACGAAGATGAAGACGGACATTGTCAGGCGGTACCGTCACAACCCCATCCTCACCAAGGCCGAGATCCCCTATCCAGTGGAAACCGTTCACAACGCGGCGGTCGCGAAGCACGGGAACGAGTACATCATGCTTTTCCGCGCCCATCTCCGCACCGGACGGTCCATCATTGGTTTGGCACGCAGTGCCGACGGATTCCGCTTCACCGCCGATCCAAAGCCCTTCCTGACTCCTGACCGGGACAGCCCTTTTGCCGCCTATGAAGAGTTCGGCGTGGAGGACCCACGCGTGACCCGGCTGGAGGGGGAGTACATCATCACCTACAGCGCTTACTCGCGAGATGGAGTGCGGATCGCCCTGGCCAAGACGAAGGACTTCAGTCAGGTGGAAAGAGTTTCCCTAATCACAGAGGCGGATTATCGGAATGTGGTGATCTTTCCCGAGAAGTTTGATGGGCTTTATGCCCGGCTTGACCGGCCTCATTCGGAAATCGCCCCCTGGTCAATCTGGATTTCCTATTCTCCGGATCTACGCTATTGGGGCCAATCTCAGCTCATCATGAGGCCTGAACCATATCACTGGGATGAAATGAAGATCGGTCCCGGCGCGCCGCCGATCAAAACGGACCAGGGATGGCTTTCCATCTATCACGGAGTTTTCCGAACTATGGATGGATCGGTCTATCGTTTGGGGGTTGCTCTTCATGACCTCGAGAACCCGGCAAAGGTCATCGGTGTGGGCGAGTCGTGGATTTTGCAACCGGAGGATCCTTGGGAAATTACTGGATACGTCCACAACGTGGTCTTCACCTGCGGTGCCGTTCCAGAGTCCGATGGGACCGTGAAAATCTATTGGGGGGGCGCAGACACGGTCATGTGCGTGGGCGAAGCGAATGTCTCGGATCTGGTCGCACTATGCCTACATCACGGCAGACCGGCAAAGTAAGCATGGCATTCCAAGAGTCCTAATAGCCCAAGGTCCGGGGGGTCTGCAGCTACCTCAATAAACTGGAGCAGGGACAGACCGAGACTGCGCATGGGACTTTGCGACGGCGAGCCGAGAAAAGCAGAAGGCGGACCCACTTGGTCCGCCTCTGCCAATTTAAACTTACAAACTCTAGTTCTCGTACAGCAGCACGCCCTCGGTTTCTGCGAGTCCACCGGACGGTAGTACAGCTTGTTGTCCTCGAGGAAGACCTCGATGAACGCCGGCCGCGTGGTGATGGTGCCTCGGATCAGCGCCTCCGACAACGGGTCTTCGACGTACTTCTGCAAAGCACGCCGCAGCGGACGCGCGCCGTAGCTGCGATCGCCGAGTGTCTGACTGAGGACCCACTTCTTGACCTCGTCGGTTACGGTCACGGTGATTGATTTCGGCGCCAGATTCTGGTTGAGCTGGCTGACCATGAGCTCCAGGATCTGAATGAGACCGTTCTCAGTCAGCGCGCTGAACAGGATGATTTCGTCCAACCGGTTCAGGAACTCGGGGTTGAAGGTGCGCTTGACCTCGTTCCTCACCAGATCCTCGACCTTGTCGGAGATCATGTCTTCCTTGGTTGACTGGAAGCCCAGACCCTCCCGCTTCTGCAGGTGGCGAGCGCCGATATTCGAGGTCATGATGATGATGGTGTTCTTGAAGTCCACCGTGTTGCCAAGACCGTCGGTTAACTGGCCGTCTTCAAACACCTGCAAGAGGATGTTGAAGACATCCGGGTGGGAGACTTCCTGCTGGCCTGGTAGAACGAAGTGTCCGATTTCGTGGGCCAGGGTGAAGCGTTTGCGGGACTCCTCGCGAATCCGGGAGTTGATGACAATACATCCGCGCTGGGCGTCGCGGATGCGTAAGAGTGCGCCGTCAAAGCTTTCGGCCGGCCGATAAAGGACCTCGATGCCAATTTCTTCAGCGATTTCCGCTATTACATTCTTTATACATTGCTCAAATAGCCTGTGTTTGTGAGGGTTACAAGAGCATTCAATCTTAGGCTACAGTTTCTATAGTTACCCCAATAGGCCATAGTTTCAAGGAAAAAAGTATCGCTGGTATGAGTTGTAGCCGAGTGCAAAGTCGTCACGAATGATGAGAAAGAAAGGTGAGAAACTTGGGTCCATTTGGGTCCAGATAACGCCGAACACTTCCTAAGACCGTGGGGTACAAGGCGCAGAACCGGGCAAAACAATTCAATAAGTTAGGCAACTGGAAGTGCTTCGGGAGCAGGGGTATGAGGTTCAAATCCTCTCTCCCCGACCAACTAAATTCCGGCTTAATTTCAGCTGCCCACGAACGTATCCATCCACCATTTTTGAACGCTATCTCGTTAGGTTGTGTAAGACGCAAATGGGGCAATTTCGGCAACGCTGGCACGGATCGCCCACTGGTTGGCGGTGCTCTCGCAGAAAATCATTTCACGGTGTTGCGACTCGGCGAAGTGGGTGTACACTGATCGCCGCTTTTGAAGTCCGCCGGCAGTTTTGCGCCGCCGGTGCTGGATTCAAGGCGCAGCCCACGTTCGCGGATGCCGGAACTACTCGAGGAGGCTTACTTATGCGAGTTGGAAAACATCCTATCAGTTCTAAAGCAGCCCTAGCGATCTTTGCTATCATCCTGCTCGGAACAAGCTCCTGGGCGGCTCCCCGAGAAAAAGTACGCCGCCCCGGCAAGGAGGGGTTCCACCCCGAGACCAGCCTAATCCTCGATCCATCCGGCAGTCTCTACGGCACCACGGAGGAGGGCGGCATTCAGCACGCCGGCACGGTTTTCAAGTTGACGCCGAACGCAGATGGAAGGTGGACCGAGAGCGTGATATATAGCTTCTGCTCCCTCACGAACTGCCAAGACGGAAAGTTCCCGTTAGCTGGTGTGATCTTCGATGAGGTGGGAAATCTCTATGGCACGACAGAGTGGGGCGGCACCTGCAAAGACGGCTGCGGCACCGTCTTCAAGCTGGCACCGAATGCGGATGGAAGCTGGGCGGAGAGCGTGCTGTATAGGTTTTGCTCCCTCACGAACTGCCTCGATGGCGATGGCCCATCTTCCAGCCTGATTTTCGACAAAGAGGGCAATCTCTATGGCACCACCGTCTCGGGTGGAGTGAATGTTAGTGTGTGTCCCAACGACTGCGGTACGGTCTTCAAGTTGGCGCCGAATGCGGATGGAAGCTGGACGGAGAGCGTGCTGTATAGCTTCTGCTCCCTCACGAACTGCCTCGACGGAGCGGGCCCGTATTCCGGCGTAATCTTCGACAAAGACGGCAATCTCTATGGAACGACTCACGGGGGCGGCAATTTTGTCAGCTGTCCCTTTACTAAGGGCTGCGGCACGGTGTTCGAGTTGACGCCTTCGAGCGGGGGCTGGACTGAGAGGACGCTGCATAAGTTTATTAACAACGGCAAGGACGGGATTTACCCCTACGCCGGCCTGATCTTCGATACAGTCGGCAATCTTTACGGCACGACCTACAATGGCGGCGATATTGATGTCGGTTATGGCTTAGGAACGGTCTTCGAGTTGAAGCCCCAAAAAGGACCCTGGGCGGAAATCATTGTGCATAACTTCAACATCAAAGGTGGGATCCAATCTACTGCTGGTTTGATCTTCGATACCGCTGGCAATCTCTACGGCACGACGCCTAAGACCGACGGCGGTAACGTATTCGAGATGACCCCCACGGCGAATGGGGGCTGGGCCGAGAAGGTTCTTCACAACTTCGACTACAACGGCATCGGACCTGAGGCCAGCGTCATCTTCGACACAATCGGGAATATCTACGGCACAACGGTTGAGGGTGGGACTCATAACCACGGGACGGTGTTCGAGTTGACGCCCAGAGTGGGCGGGGGCTGGAGGGAAAAGGTTCTGCATAACTTTGGCCAGTACTAGGCAACCCTAAACCGGCCTGATCTTCGACGCCGGTGATCTCCCTGGGCCAAACCAAGAAAGTTCGAAAATCGCCAATTGGTTCATTGTTAATCACGGATGAGACATCGAGTGAAATCTTGAGGGTCACATCATCGATGTACTGAAATTGAGTATTGACGAGTCCGCATACTGAGAGGCCGCTGATTCCCGACTGGAAAGAGCCGGTCGCAACTGGCACTCGCTCACCGATCTTGAGTGATGCCTTTTGGCCATTCAGGGATCGAATCTGTGGATGGCAGCTTGCAAGTCCTTGAAAAGATGGTGGGCGCTATAGGATTCGAACCTATGACTTCCACCGTGTGAAAGTTGCAAGGCGCTTTGTAATCAGAGAGTTACGGGGAGCGTTCGGGAGCGCTCAGGAATGCTCAGGAGCATATTTTTCAAAAACTTACGAACACAGGCCAGAAAGCTGGACCCATAATTGGACCCACGTCAAACCGGGTTGGCACCCAGTATTGTTTTGACTCACTTTGCATTTTAGCGGTGGCAGTCTTGCCAACTATTGCGGGCTGGCGCCTTCTGCCCGTTGGACCCAGTTCAACTGCCCACGTCAGTACAATGAAAGATGAGGTGTGGTTCGTAATCTCATACTTCTGTTCTTTCCCGCGTGACGTCGCGCTTAGAACTCTTGCCTGCTTTGCTCGCGGGCCGATGCCCATCGCGCGGTTTGCTCTGAGCGCGAAGCGCACTTAATTGTGAGAATAGGCTCCACAAAAGAGGACCCGTACGTCTGCGAGCGGATGAGCGAAAACGTACTCGGCCCCCTCCCAAGTTCGACCGTGAGAATTTCTGGTATGTATAGAACTCAAGCTGTCCGGTTGGGAGTTTCGGCTCTTTCAGGCCGGGCCGGACCACAACTTGAACCTTCTCGTCATCAATGGCATCATCCCCTTGCATGAAATCGCTCGTGCGACTCCTTCGTCGTGCACTTTTGATCTCATTTTTCTGCGCCACTCTTCACGCCCAAGAGATCTCCATTCAAGCTCTCGTCACCCCTTCCACCGTCATCACCAAGGACGGCCGCCCCGTCAATTTCGCGCTCCACGGATTCATCGAATTCAGATCGCTATCCGAACTATTTCCATACATCGACTCGCAAACCCATCGCTGGCCGGGCAACCCCGCCTTCGATGACGCCAAGCGGCAACAACTCGCCCGCGAACTGCTTCGCCGCGGCATCGAGAGTCGCGTCGTTTCCATGACCGACGAGCGTCCGTTCGAAACGCTCATCACGCATACCGAAGACGAACTCCGCCGCGCACTCGCCCAAGTCACCGAACCCACTCCGGTTGGATACGCCGAGGCCTTCGTCGCCGTTCAGCAAAAATGGAAACACGCTATCAATTGCTGGAGCGCCGCTCCCTCCATTCCCGCACGTGTCCTCTCCAATTGGTACCCGATCGCCGAGGGCATCCCGCTCTATGGCGCCACCTATGACTCCACCGAGCACTTTTGGCAAGCTATCAAATATCACAGCGATACTACCGTCGCCGACCTCAACGCCCTCCTTACCACGTTTGAGCGCCAGAATTGGACACCTTGGCTCGCCCGTCTCGATGCCAATCCTAGCCTCTACCTCCCGAACGCTTACGCAATCGAGTTCCTGCGCTCCAACCTCACGCGCGACCGCCTTCGTTGGTTTCGCGACCAACTCACCACGCACAATCTTCAATCCACCGAGCACGCTCGTGCCGCGCAGCAACGCACTGCCGCGCCCTTCCGCTTCACCGCATTCGAAGAAAAGGTCATCTGGGGAGACCTCGCCGACGTCTTCCACCTGGTCTACACCTTCTCCCTTCCGGATGACCCGCTCCGTGCTACCCTCGACCGTTCGCACTTTGACGGAATATATTTAGGCAGTCGCAAGATGCCCTTCATCGGCCAAGACTTCCGCTCCCTCATGCTCGAAATCTGGCACGTGAAGTATCTCCAGATGCCGCGCTTCCGCGAACTCATCAGCTCCATTCCCATCGAGATCCGCCTTGAGCATTTCCTCAACGACGGCGACTCTCCCGATATTCCGATTCCAATTTATGTCGGCTACCTCAACCAGATCCGCGATCTCGCCCGACGACATTAGCCTATGTGGCGCGGTGAGCTCGCCACGAACCGCGTTGGAGACAGTGCCATGGCTTATGGCGGAGCCTAGCTCCGCAGCCGACTCGCAACGGGACGAGAACGATTGAGGCGTTTCGCCAATACTTGGGTGAACATATCACTACCGAGACGCCGAATGGTTTGCTCCTGGATAACGAAACCGCAGCGGCAACAACAAGCGCGACAACAGGAACAGCACCAGCAGGGCGATAATGATCATCATCAGCAGCAGAAGGATGAGGATGATAATGACGATCGCCAGCGCGCGGATGCCTTGAAGCCCAGTCACAAAGAAACACAGTTTTGCCTAGCAGGCCGGGGTGCAAGTAGCTAATTTTCGGCACGACCAGCCGCTGTGGGTCATCAAAACCTCTTCGGTCGCAGAAAATGCTGATGCGAGAATCGACCGACTCGTCGTGGTCACTGCACGGTCGTTGGGCAAACGATAGATAGAGTCCACGCTACGGCGCTGAGACTTGTTTCCTGCGGAAACCATCCTCAGGCTGACGTGATCGAACCGTAGTCAAGGTGTTCGATCAACATGGCTCGACTGGTCATTAGTCCGTTATGCGGGACGAAACGAGAATTTTGTTCTCGTTGTAACCTCCAGTTGTTGCATCCTCGGGATTCGCTGGGATAACAAGGGCGAAGCCTTTGGCTAGTTAGTGGTGTCGTTGTTAAGCTGCGTGTGACCAGGTATAGCGATGATGAAGACCGCCCATTCGAGGCAGGGCCAAAACGTTGCGCGCCTGGTGCGGGCGT
>Ga0210401_10002989_pt1 | contig 18295 bp, 14 predicted proteins | sample IncBWH32MmetaG_FD_150866 | JGI IMG/M metagenome (GOLD analysis project Ga0210401, IMG submission 150866) | Forest soil microbial communities from Barre Woods Harvard Forest LTER site, Petersham, Massachusetts, United States - Inc-BW-H-32-M | ecosystem: Environmental > Terrestrial > Soil >... | reverse complement strand
CTGGCAATGACGACAAATAGGGAGGCACGCATGTCCGAACCCGATGCCATACTCGTCGAACGCGACGGACCCATCACCATCGTCTCCATCAACCGGCCGCACTGCCGCAACGCGGTCGACGGCGCGACCGCGCGCAAGCTTTATGACGCGTTCCTCGCCTTCGATGCCGACGCAGACGCCTCCGTCGCCGTGTTCACCGGCATCGGCGGCTATTTTTGTGCCGGCGCGGATTTGAAGGCGGTCGCCAGGGGCGATCGCGAGAAGAAGCGTGAGGTCGGCGGCCACGACACCATCGCGCCGATGGGACCGAGCCGTCTGCGTCTGTCAAAGCCTGTCATCGCGGCGGTTGAGGGCTTTGCCGTCGCCGGCGGCATGGAGCTCGCGTTATGGACCGATATGCGCGTGGTCGCCGAAGATGCAACCTTCGGCATCTTCTGCCGCCGCTTCGGCGTGCCGCTGATCGACCTCGGCACCATCCGTCTGCCGCGGCTGATCGGCCATTCCCAGGCGATCGACCTGATCCTGACCGGGCGCCCGGTCGGCGGGCCCGAGGCGCTGCGGATGGGGCTCGCCAACCGCCTGGTGCCGAAGGGCGAAGCACGCGCACACGCGATCGCGCTGGCGCATGACATCGCCCGGTTCCCGCAGACTTGCCTGCGCGCCGACCGGCTCTCTGCCTTACGACAATGGGATCTTTCGGAGGAAGAGGCGATTGCCGGTGAAATGCGCGGCGGTCTTGAGGTAATCGCCTCCGGCGAGACGCTGTCGGGCGCTGCGCGCTTTGCCTCCGGCGCCGGCCGCCATGGCGCCTTCGACGGCGGCAGCGATGGCTAGAGCGCCGGTCCGCTTCAATGGAGCTTTTTGCGTGCTTTTGACGTTGTCATAAAAATGTTGTTCCCGCCCGCGCCGCAGTCGGTTACGACTTGCGGCGGGGAATTGCAGGTGTGACTGACTTATCTATCTATTCAAGTTCGAATTTTCGAACCGCCCTTAATGACATTCTCGGTGGGACCGCCGCCAGCGTGCTGACGGTCGCGTTTGGACTGTCATATTCGCTTCTCATCTTTGCCGGGCCTTTGGCGCCCTATCTGTCCTACGGCGTCGCGACGACATTCGTCACCTCGGCCATCCTGGGCGCCGTGCTCGCACTCCGAAGTTCGTTTCCCTACGCGATCGCCGCGGCGGATTCGTCGACCGCGGCGATGACCGCCATCCTCGCGTCGTCGGTGGTCGAGCATATGGCGGAGACGAGCCCGTCCGCACCGACGCTCGATGCCGTGCTGCTGACATTTGGTCTGGCGAGCATCACGACCGGCATTGTGCTCTGCGCCTTCGGGGTGACGCGGATGGGCCGAGCGATCCGCTACGTGCCCTATCCCGTGGTCGGCGGTTTCCTCGGCGCCACCGGCTGCCTGATCCTGCTCGGCGCCATCAAGGTGATCGCCGGACAGCGACTGACGTTTTCGACGCTCGAGCAGTTCGCCAACCTGATGACGGGCTACGAGCTCGCGGCCGCCGCCGTAATGGCGCTGGTGCTGTACCTGACCTGGCATCGCTCCCGTACGCCATTCGGGCTGCCGGCCATCCTGATTATCGGCACGCTTGCGGCCCATGTGATGTTTCGCCTGGCCGGCGTTTCCTTGACGGAGGCGCAGGCGCTCGGCTGGACCTTCCAGCCGCCACCGCAGGTATCGCTGCTCCTGCCCTGGAGCGCGCATTCCATCGCGCATTACCCATGGGCTCAATTGCCCGACCTCGCCGGCAACATCATCGCGGTGATTTTCGTCACCGCCTCCAGCACGCTGTTCAACACCACCGGCATCGAGGTCGCAGCAAGCCGCGAAGCCGATCTCGAGCGCGAACTGAGCACCACCGGCATTGCCAACATCGTATCCGGCCTGTTCGGCGGCTATACCGGGTGCATCTCGGTCAGCCGCACCGTCCTCAACTTCACCGCCGGCGGCAGCGGCCGTCTCTCCGGGCTGACCGCCTCGGCGATCTCGGCCTTGATGCTGCTGTTCGCGCCGGCGCTGCTCGGCTACATGCCGAAATTCGTGCTCGGCGGGCTCCTGATCTATCTGGGTGCCGACACGCTGCACAAATGGATCGTGCAGTCGCGGCGCCGGCTTTCCAAGCTCGAGTATTTCTCCCTGCTCGCGATCATCCTCATCATCCTGCAATGGGGCTTTATCGCCGGCATCCTGCTCGGCACCGTGATCGGTTGCGCGACCTTCGCGCTCAGCGCCTCGCGCGTCAATTCCATCAAGTTCAGCTTCGACGGCTCGGAATATCGCAGTTCCCTCGATCGCTCACGCGACGACCAGGCCGTCTTGACGGCCCATGGCAGCAAGATCCAGGGTCTCAACCTGCAGAGCTATCTGTTTTTCGGCTCGGCCAACCGGCTTTACCAGCACGTCAAGGCGCTGCTCGCCGAGCATCCCGAATGCCGCTTCCTGCTGTTTGACTTCAAGCTCGTCACCGGCATCGATTCCTCGGCCGCCTACAGCTTCGCGCAGATCAAGCGTACGGCGCTGGAGCGCGGCATCAAGCTCGTGCTGGTGCATCTGCCCGCCGGAACCGAGAAGACGCTGCGATCGAGCGAGTTCATCACCGGCGAGGTCTCGATCGTGCCCGAGCTCGATCACGCGCTGGAATGGTGCGAGAACGAGATCATTGCCCAGCATCAGGACCGCGCACAGGAGGAGACGGATTTGCGCGGCTGGTTCACCCAGATTCTCGGCACCGAGGAGGATGCGACCGAACTGATCCGCCGCTGCGAGCGGCTCGAGGTCGAAGCCGGCGACGTCATCGTCCGCACCGGCGATCCGGCCTCCTCCATGCATTTCATTCTCGACGGCAGGGTCGGCGTCATGATCACCCATGATCACGGCGTCACCTCGCGTGTGCGCAGCCTCGGCCGCTACACCACGATCGGCGAGATGGGGCTGGTGCTGCGCACGCCGCGCAGCGCGACCATCCAGGCGGAGCTCGAGAGCACTCTCTACGTTCTGAGCGCGGATCAGTTCGAGGCTCTCAAGCGCGACAAGGCGATGCTGGGCCAGAAGCTCCTGACCTACTTCATGGCCGTGATGGCCGAGCGCCTGACCTTCGCCAATCGCATGATCGGCGTATTGCGCCGGTAACCCACGCCTGCGAAATGGGGCGCAGGCGATTCTGCGCAGAGGCAGGCTCGCCGAATCGTCCCTGTAGCCCTTCGGCCTCGGCAGATAGGCCACCTCCCTACCCTCTTTCGAATAAAGCACGACTCCTGCAGCGAAGAACGCGTTTCTTCGTTTTGTCGTTCTATGCCCGCTACTATATTGGCCGAGAGGGTCCTGTGACGAAAACCACGACATCCAACGATATTGCAGAGGCAACGGCGCCCGCCGATTCCGCCGGCTCCCCGAAAGCAGCGCCAGTGATGCTCGAAACGAGGCATCTGTCGCGGAGCATCGGACAAAGGTTGCTGGTCCATGACGTCAGCATTGAGGTCTCCACGAGCGAGATTGTTGCCGTCGTCGGCCCGAGCGGGGCCGGAAAGTCATCCTTCCTCCGTCTGCTCAACCGGCTCGACGAGCCGACGTCCGGCACGGTTCTCATCGGATCGAAAGACTACCGCTCCATCACTCCTCGGGAGCTGCGGCGGCGTATCGGCATGGTCATGCAGACCGCCTTTCTGTTTCCGGGCACGGTGTCCGAAAACATCGCGTTCGGACCGCGCCAGCGTGGCGTCGCCATGGCGCCGATGCAGATCGCCTCCCTGCTCGAGCGGGTCGGCTTGTCCGGGTTCGCCGATCGTGCCGTAGGCAATCTCTCCGGCGGCGAGGCTCAACGCGTCGCGCTCGCGCGAACGCTGGCGAACGATCCGGAAGTGCTGCTGCTGGACGAGCCGACCTCTGCCCTCGATGAATCGTCCGTGCGCGGGGTCGAGGAGCTCGTCCTCGATATCGTTCGTGAACGCCGGGTGGCGTGCGTGATCGTCACGCATAACCGCGAGCAGGCGCTCCGTCTCTCCGACAGGACGATGGTCATGGAGGCAGGCAGGATGGTCCGCATCGGCGCAACCAGGGAGGTTCTGCATGATGTCTGAACTGCAGGCCAGCATCGGAAGCGACGTGTTGATGGGTCTGGCCCAGGCCGCAGGCGCCATCATGCTCTGCGCGATCGTCATCGCGCTCTGCCGGTGGCAAGCCATTCGCGTCGAGCGTGAGGCAGCGGTCTCGATGGCACGCGGTCTCGTGCAGATGGTGCTCGTGGGGATGGTTCTGGCCGTGCTGCTTCACGGCAGCCTGCTGGTCGGATCTCTCATTCTGCTGCTGATGATGGTCGCCGCGGCATTCACGGCGGCGCGACGCCTTCGCGGAATGGACGGCGCGCTGCTGCTCTGCTTCTGGGCAATCGCCGCCGGTGCGGGGACCGTCATCGCGGCGATGCTCGCGACACGGAGCCTTCAGACAGACATCGCGGTACTCGTACCAGTGGGCAGCATGATCATCGCCAATGCGATGAACTCATGCGCACAAGCCATCGAGCGTTTCCGGGCCGAGATCATCTCCCATGTCGGCCAAATCGAGGCCGGCCTTTCGCTCGGCGCCGAGCCTGCGGCCACGGTCGCGCCCTATCTCGAGAGCGCCGTCTACGCAAGCCTCCTGCCCCGCCTCGACATGATGAAGTCTCTCGGGCTGGTATGGATCCCCGGAGTCATGGCCGGGATGATGGTATCCGGTGCAAGTCCGGTCTATGCGGCCATCTATCAGTTCGTGGTCGTTGCGATGATCCTCGCTGCATCAGGTATTACCGCTCTCGTCGCCACCGTGCTCATGCGCTCGCGCGTGTTCACCGCAGGCGCGCAACTGGCGCTTCGGCCCGCCGAAGCATCCGGTCCTGTCGGCGCCGCAGCGAAGCCGGCTGCTGCCACTTGAGAGCATCCCTTACGTGCTGAGCGCGGATCAATTCGAAGCGCTCAAGCGCGACAAGCCGAAGCTGGGGTGTTGCGCCGATCGCCTGCGCCTGCAAAATGGGGCGCAGACGAATTTTCCGCGTTCCAGGGAAGCGAACATGACGGCGACAGATTCCGGCTCGAAATATTTTACCACCCGCGACTTTCGCCTGCAAAGCGGTGCCGTGTTGCCCGAGGCAACCATCGCCTATTGGACGCTGGGCACGCTTTCGCCTGAGCGAGACAATGTCGTGCTGATCACGCACGGCTTTACCAGCGGGCCGCAGATGATCAGCCCGGGCGGCGTGACGGGCGAGGGCGCCTGGAGCCAGCTGGTCGGCCCCGGCAAGCCGGTCGATACCAACCGGTACTTTGCGATCTGCCCGAACATGCTCGGCTCGTCCTATGGATCGACCAATGCGGCGAGCATCGATCCCGCCACGGGCAAGCCATACGGACCGCGATTTCCTGACATCACCGTGAGCGACATCGTCGCCACCCAACGATTGCTGCTCAATGATTTCGGCGTCGACAAATTCGTCGCCGTGGTCGGCCCGTCCTATGGCGGATACCAGGCGTTCCAATGGGCCGTCGATTATCCGACGGCGATGAGGGGGATCGCGCCTGTCGTGACCGCGCCCAGCGTGTCGCGCGAGCGCTCGGAGACGCGCGCCGCGAATTTTCGCGCAACGCTGTCGCAAAACCCGAACTGGAACGGCGGCGATTACTACAGCACCGGCGGCGTTCTCGACACCATGATCGGGATTCGCGTGGCAACGCTGAAACTCTACGGCATTGAAGCGCGGCTGAGGCAAAGCATGTCCGATCCGGCAGAGATCGAGGCCGCGATCCGCAAGGAGGCCACGCAATGGGCCAGAGGCTTCGACGCCAATTCGCTGATCATCCTGGCGAACGCGCTGCGCGGCTTTGACGTCACGCCGCGATTTTCCGAGATCAAGGCGGAGGTGCTGTTTGTGCTGTCGCGCACTGACCAGCTGTTTCCGCCAGACATTGCGCCCGGCGTGATGAAGGGGTTGAAAGACGCTGCCGTCGACGCCGACTATTTTCTGCTCGACAGCGAGTTTGGCCATTCCGCGTCGGGCCTCGACGCCCACAAATGGGCGCCGCGACTCAGGCAGTTCATGGAGAGTCTCGGTTAATTCTGGCCGCTGAAGGAAACCTGTCATTGCGAGCGAAGCGAAGCAATCCATCGATCCGCGAAAGCTGGATTGCTTCGTCGCTTACGCTGCTCGCAATGACGGATCAGATCCCCGCCATCATCACATATTTGATCTCGACATATTCTTCCATGCCGTGATGCGAGCCTTCGCGGCCGAGGCCGCTTTCCTTGACGCCGCCGAAGGGCGCGACTTCGGTGGTGATGAGGCCGGTGTTGACGCCGACCATGCCCGATTCCAGCGCTTCCGCGACGCGCCAGACGCGGCCGAGGTCGCGTGAATAGAAATACGACGCCAAACCGAATGGCGAATTGTTGCACATGGCGATCACCTCGGCTTCGTCCTTGAAGCGGAACACCGGCGCCAGCGGACCGAACGTCTCCTCATGCGCGACCAGCGCATCGGGGCGGACGTTGGCGAGCACAGTCGGCTCGAAGAAGGAGCCGCCGAGCGCATGGCGCTTGCCGCCGGTGACGATCCTGGCGCCGCCCTTCACCGCATCCGCGATGTGCTTCTCGACCTTGTCGACCGCATCCATGTTGATCAGCGGCCCCTGCACCACGCCCTGCTCCGTGCCGTCGCCGATCTTCATCGCCGCGACCTTCTTCGACAGCTTGTCCACGAACTCGTCGTAGATCTTGTCCTGCGCATAGATGCGGTTGGCGCAGACGCAGGTCTGGCCCATGTTGCGGTATTTCGAGACGATCGCGCCGTCGACGGCGGCGTCGATATCGGCGTCGTCGAACACCACGAAGGGCGCGTTGCCGCCGAGCTCGAGCCCGAGCTTCTTCACGCCGACGGAGGCCTGCTGATAGAGGATCTTGCCGACCTCGGTCGACCCGGTGAAGCCGACAAAGCGCACCGCCGGATGCTCGCACAGCACCTTGCCGATGGCCGACGAATTGCCGGTCAGGATGTTGAGCACGCCCTTCGGGACACCGGCCTTCTCGGCAAGCGCGACCAGCGCCAGCGCCGTCAGCGGCGTCTCGTTGGCCGGTTTCAGCACCACAGTGCAGCCCGCCGCGAGCGCCGGCGAAACTTTTCGGGTGATCATCGAGGCCGGGAAGTTCCACGGCGTGATCGCGCCACAGACGCCAATGGGTTGCTTGATGGCGAGCAGTCGTGCATCCGCCCGCTGCGTCGGAATGGTCTCGCCATAGACGCGCCGCGCCTCCTCGGCAAAGAACTCGACATAGGCGCCGCCGATATCGACTTCACCGAGCGCCTCCGAAAGCGGCTTGCCCTGCTCGGAGGTGAGGATCAGCGCGATATCCTCGCGGTTGGCGATGATCAGGTCGAACCATTTGCGCAAAATATTGGACCGCTGCTTGGCGGTGAGCTTGGCCCAGGCCGGGAACGCGCGCTGGGCGGCTTCGACCGCTTGCGTCGTCTCGGCGGTGCTCATGACCGGCACTTTCGCCAGCTCCACGCCATTGACGGGATTGGTGACGGGCCGCGACGGCGTGCCGACCCAGGCGCCGTCGATGTAGCAATGCTCGCGCAACAGCGAAGCGTCTTTCAGGCGATCACGAAGCGAGGGGGTGGAGGGCTGCGAAGCCCGTGCAGCAGCAGTCGGGGTCATGGCGTTGCTCCTCGGTTCTTGTAGGGTGTTGAGGCCAGATATAGGCTCAAACCACCCGCAATGCACCGGGCGCTAAACGCGCAGCAGCTTCAATCGATCCAGAGAGTGTGCGAGGCGGCCGCTTAGGCCGCGCCGCTCATATAGGTCTCGCGCCGGCCGATCATGCGCTCGGCCGCAGCCTTGGCGTCGGCCTTGGTCGAGGTCGCGCAGGTGCGGTATTCGAGATCAGGGCTGCCTGTCGCGTCGCGGCGGCCGAACCACGTCTTCACGCCGATCGGCAGCATCGCCAACGCCTGGGCGACGTTGTCGACGGCATCGAACGAGTGCAGCGCACCAGTTCCCGCAAACCGGACTTCATAGATACCCGGTGAGATCGGCGCCTCGATACATTCGCCGCGCGCGGCCCGGGGATATCGCTTCCATTCACTCCAGGTGGTGATCATTGCCTTCCCCTCGCGGCGCCGTTGGCCGCCAACATTTTGAATCAAATACTCGGTCAACAAATGACGATTTTACCGTGTTCTCAACGCCTTACTGCAAATATAGTTCTGGGGACCGTAGTCGCAATAAGCATATCGCCGTGCGCTTGGAGGGTCACCGCCAGTGCCACCTATTCACCGCTAATTGTGGCGAAGTGTTGCAATTCTGCGTCGGTTTCGCGACATCTGTAACCAATCTCTTTCCCGCATCACGCGGTCGCGACGCCACGTGACCGCTTGCGCGCTTGCCGGACCGAACGAGCAGGAGGAAGATCGCGCTCACTTCCAAACATACAAACGGGAGGAGACCCCATGCAGAGCAAGGCCCAGATCGACCAGATCCTGCGTCAAAAAAGCGACGCGAAGGAAATCCCCGGCGTGGTTGCCATCGCCGCAAACGGTAAAGACGTGATCTACCAGGGCGCGTTCGGCAAGCGCGACCTCGGCAAAGACGATCCCATGACGGCGGACAGCGTGTTCTGGATCGCCTCGATGACCAAGGCGGTGACATCGGCAGGCGCCATGCAACTGGTCGAGCAGGGCAAGCTCTCGCTGGACGAGCCAATCGGAAAACTGCTGCCCGATCTCGCTTCGCCGCAGGTGCTCGAAGGCTTTGACGCGAAGGGCGAGCCAAAGCTGCGCGCCGCCAAGAAGCCGATCACGCTGCGTCAGCTCATGACCCACACCGCCGGCTTCTGCTACGATATGTGGAACGGCGACATGGGCAAGTATCTGGAGAAGACGGGAACGCCCGGCATCATCACCTGTCAACATGCCGCGCTGAAGACGCCGATCGCAAGCGACCCCGGCACACGCTGGGAATACGGCACCAATATCGATTTCGTGGGCAAGGCCGTCGAGGCCGCGAGCGGCAAGAAGCTGGACGCATACTTGCGCGATCACATATTCGCGCCGCTCGGCATGAGCGAGACGAGTTTCAAGATTTCAGACGACATGCGCAAACGTCTTGTCGGGATGCATATGCGCGGCGAGGATGGACAGCTTGCGCCGATCCCGTTCGAGCTGGAGCAAAACCCCGAATTCCACATGGGTGGCGGCGGGCTCTATTCGACCGCGAGCGACTACATCAAGTTCTGCCAGATGATCCTGAACAAAGGCAAAGGCAACGGCAACCAGGTGCTCAAGGCCGAGACCGTCGCGACCATGGGCCAGAACCACATCGGCGACCTCACCGTGAACAAGATGCCGACCGCGGCGCCGATGTACACCAACACCGTCGATCTCTATCCGGAGCAGGTGAAGAAGTGGGGGCTGAGCTTCCTGATCAACACCGCGAAGACGGCTGAAGGCCGCAGCGCCGGCAGCCTCGCCTGGGCCGGGCTCGCCAACACCTACTACTGGATCGATCCCACGCGCGACGTCTGCGGCGTGATCCTGATGCAGCTGCTGCCGTTTGCGGACGGCAAGTGCCTGGAAACCTTCGCGGGCTTCGAGCGCGGCGTCTACGACGGGCTCGGTGCTGGCAGCGGACAGAAGGCGGCGTAGGCGCTTCGCCAAAGATTCTCCGACACCACATTCCCTCCCCCATCGGGGAGGGAATTTTTTTGGTTCCCCTTCCTAAGTCGAGCGTGTCCTCCGCTGGCCAGCGAACTAAGATGGCGCAAAACGCGGAACCAACCGCAGCCACAGAGGAGGGATCGCCATGGCCGACAAGGCAGACAGCTACGTTTCCGGCATTTCCGACGCGCCGTTGCTCGGCGAAACCATCGGCCGCGCCCTCGACAGGGCGGTCGAACGCTGGGGCGATCGCGAGGCACTGGTGTCACCCAGCCACGATGTGCGCTGGACCTGGACGAAATTTGCCGAACGCGTCGATGCGCTGGCGGCGGGCTTTCTTGCCCTCGGTTTGCAACGCGGCGAGCGGATCGGCATCTGGTCGCTGAACCGACCCGAGTGGACGCTGACCCAGTTCGCCGCCGCGAAGGCCGGGCTGATCCTCGTTACCATCAATCCGGCTTATCGCCTGAGCGAATTGGAATTTGCGCTTGGTAAAGTGGGCTGCGCCGCCATCGTCAGCGCGACCGCGTTCAAGACCTCCAATTACATGGAGATGCTGAACACGCTGATGCCGGAGCTCGCGAGCGCCGAGCCCGGCCGGTTGCGCGCGTCAAAGCTGCCGCAACTCCGCGCCGTGATCCAGATCGGCGGGCCGCTCTGTCCCGGCACCATTCCCTTCGATGAAGTCCCGCGCATGGGCGGCGAGCGGCATCGCGAGCAGATCAAGGCGCTCGGCGAGAGCCTGCAATTCGACGACGCGGTCAACATTCAATTCACCAGCGGCACGACGGGCTCGCCGAAAGGCGTGACGCTGACGCACCACAACATCCTCAACAACGGCTATTTCACCGGCCGCGCCATGCGGCTCACCGAGCAGGACCGCATCTGCATCCCGGTGCCGCTCTATCACTGCTTCGGCATGGTGATGGGCAATCTCGCTTCGGTCACGCTCGGCTCTGCCATGGTCTATCCCGGCGAGGGCTTTGATCCGCTGGCGACGCTGAAAACCATCGAACAGGAGAGATGCACGACGGTCTACGGCGTGCCGACCATGTTCATCGCCGAGCTCGATCATCCCGAATTTGCGCGCTTCGACCTGAAATCGCTGCGCACCGGCATCATGGCCGGCGCACCCTGCCCGATCGAGGTGATGAAGCGCGTCAACAACGAGATGAACATGCGCGAGGTGACGATCGCTTATGGCATGACCGAGACGAGCCCGGTCAGCTTCCAGAGCGCGACCGACGATCCGCTGGAGCGGCGGGTATCGACGGTCGGGCGCATCCATCCGCATGTCGAGGTCAAGGTCGTCGATCTCGAAGGCAGGATCGTGCCGCGCGGCGAACGCGGCGAGCTCTGCACCCGTGGCTACAGCGTCATGCTCGGCTATTGGGACGAACGCGAGAAGACCGCCGACGTGCTCGACCAGGCCGGCTGGATGCACACCGGCGACATCGCCGTGATCGACGACGAGGGCTATTGCAACATCGTCGGCCGCATCAAGGATCTGGTGATCCGCGGCGGCGAGAACCTCTATCCGCGCGAGATCGAGGAGTTCTTGTATCGCCATCCCAAGATCCAGGACGTGCAGATCTTCGGCGTCGCCGACGACCGCTATGGCGAAGAGCTCTGTGCGTGGGTCCGGATTCGCTCGGGCGAAACGCTGACCGCCGACGAGGTCCGCGCGTTCTGCCAGGGCCAGATCGCGCACAACAAGATCCCGCGCTATGTAGAATTCGTCGACGAGTTTCCGATGACCGTGACGGGAAAGATCCAGAAGTTCTTGATGCGCGAGGCGGTGGAGCAGCGGCTTGGGTTGAAGGCCGCGAAGACGGCTTAGCCCAAAAACGTCAGTGGCGCCACGAGCGAGGTGCGCTGCCTCTCCCGCTTGCGGAGAGGGCTGGGGTGGGGGTGCCTCCGCGAATTGCACTGCCCGTGGGGAGAGAACCCCCACCCGCATCGCATCTACCGATGCGATGCGACCTCCCCCGCAAGCGGGAGAGGTTGAAGACTTAAACCGGCAATCCCGCCTTCTTCGCCAGATCCTTCAGCGACACCTGCGGCCGCGCGCCGATATGCTGGATTACTTCGGCCGCCGCGAGCGCGCCGAGCCTGCCGGCATTCTCATAACCGGCGTTGCGGACGAGACCGAACAGGAAGCCGGCGGCGAAAAGATCGCCGGCGCCCGTGGTGTCGACCAGCTCGTCGATCGGCGAAGCCGGTACTGCGACGACGCCATCCTTTGAGACGACCACGCAGCCCTTCTCGCTGCGGGTGACCACGCCGAGCTTGACGTCTTCGCGCAGCGCCTTCAGCGCCGAGTCGAAATCCGAGGTCTTGTAGAGCGAGTGCAGTTCGCCCTCATTGGCGAACACGAGATCGACCGTGCCCTTGCGCATCAGCTCGATGAACTCGTCGCGATAACGGTCGACGCAAAACGCATCCGACAGCGTCAGCGCGACCTGGCGACCGGCGCCATGGGCAATCGTCGAGGCCTTCACAAAGGCATCCTTGGCGTCCTTGGGGTCCCAGAGATAGCCTTCGAGATAGACGATCTGTGCAGCCGCAATTTCCGCGGGGTCGATATCGCCGGGAAGCAGGTTCTGCGCCGCGCCGAGATAGGTGTTCATGGTACGCTCGCCGTCGCCCGTCACCAGGATATAGGAGCAGCCGGTGGCGGGACCGTCCGCGTCGGCCTTGGTATTGAAGGCAACGCCCGCGGCGCGGATGTCGTGGGTATAGAGCGTGCCGACCTCGTCTTGCTTGACCTTGCCGACATAGGCCGCACGGGCGCCAAAGCTCGCGATGCCGACAATGGTGTTGGCGGCCGAGCCCCCGGACATCGTGGTCGCCGGCCCCATGTCGCGGTAGATCGCAGCCGCACGGGCCTCGTCGATCAGCGCCATGCTGCCCTTGGTCATGCCGTGATCGACGAGGAATTTTTCGTCGGTCTTAACCAGCACGTCGAAAATCGCATTGCCGATGCCGAGAACGTCGTATTTTGCGTCAGCCATTCATTAAAAACCTTGCATCAAAACCCTGTTGGCACCAGCGCCGGGCTTGCGGCCTATCACAGGCGAGGCTGCTATAGAAGCTCAAATGATCCGCTCGTTCCTTACCGTCTCCTCGGGCACCCTGGCCTCGCGCCTGCTGGGATTCTTGCGCGATTCCATGATCGCGGCCCTGCTCGGCGCCGGACCGGTCGCGGATGCGTTCCTGGTGGCGTTCCAGCTCGTCAATGTTGCGCGGCGGCTGTTGTCCGAAGGCGCGCTCAACGCCGCCCTGGTGCCGGCGTGGCTCAAGTTGCGAGAGACCAATCGCGTCGCGGCGTCTGCCTTCGCCGGGCGCGTGCTCGGCACCATCAGCGCGGCGCTGATCGCGATCACGGTAGTGATCGGCGTGCTGATGCCGTTCGTGATCACCGTTCTGGCGCCGGGATTTGCCGGGACGCAGACGCTGCAGCTCGCGGTCGACAATGCGCGCTTGATGCTGCCTTACCTCGCCTTCGCGGGACCATCGACCGTGCTGCTGGCGCTGGCGAGCGCGCAAGGCCGCTTCTTCCTCACTGCCTTCTCGCCGCTGTTGTTCAATATCGCGCTGATAGCGGCCATGGTCGTTCTGATATTCGCGCATCGAGATGCGGGCTTTGTCGCGATGGCGTTGGCCGCGATCGTCGGCATCGCCGGCCTGCTGCAAGTATCGATCCTGGCGCTGAGCTGGGGCGAGCCAATTGCAACGCCGCTCCGCGTGAGCTTCGATCCCCAAATGCGGGGCTTTCTCACCCGCGCCATCCCCGGCATGGTCGCTAGCTCAGCGCCGCAGCTATTGATCGTCGCAGGCGCGATCATCGCTTCATCAACGCCGTCGTCGGTGTCATGGCTCTATTTCGCCAATCGGCTGATCGAGCTGCCGCTCGGCATTGTCGGCGTCGCCATGGGTACCGTGCTGATCCCTGAGCTGACCCGCGCCCTGCATGGCGACGACAAAGGCGCCATCACTCATGCGGAATCCCGCGCACTGGAACTGGCGGTCGGGCTGGCGCTGCCCGCCACGCTCGGATTGATCGCGCTGAGCGAGCCGATCGTCCGGCTGCTGTTCGAGCGTGGCGCCTTCACTGCTGCGGACACGCAATCGACTTCGGACGCACTGATCTGGCTCGCACTTGGATTGCCCGCGCATGTGCTGGTGAAGGCGTTCTCACCGGCTTTCTTTGCGCGCGAGGATACCTATGTGCCGTTGATCGCCGCGCTAAAGGGTTTTGTGGTCGCGATCGTGCTCGCTGTGCTGCTCGGACATTTCTTTGGTACCAGCGGAATTGCCGCCGCCATCGCCTGCGGCGCCTGGAGCAATGCGCTGTCGTTGATCCGGCGTGGCAGCGCGACCTTTGGCTTTTCGCTGGATGCGGCGGCAAGACGACGGCTGCCGTTAATTGCGGCGGCGGCGCTATTGATGGGCGCACCCTTGTGGCTCGCCGCCGACCTCACCATGAGCGCATTCACGCATGGCCTCGCTCAGGCGGCGGTCCTGCTTGGCTTGATCGTTGCCGCGGTCGGGGCGTATGGCGGCCTGCTGGCACTGCTTGGCGTGGCCAGCTGGCGAGAGGTGGTTAACGCCATTGGCCGCGGCAAAACCGGCGACTTGCGCCCATAGGCCTTGCGTGGCAAACGCTAGCGCCAAATTGGGATTTTACGGGAACGGACGATGGCATTCGTTGAACGGGTCTTTTCGGGCGTCCAGCCGACCGGCAATCTGCATCTCGGCAATTACCTCGGCGCGATCGTCAACTTCGTGAAGATGCAGGAGACGCATAACTGCATCTATTGCGTGGTCGACATGCACGCCATCACCGTGCCGGTCGACGTCTGGGGCGGCCCGGCCGAGCTCACGCGCAACACCCGCGAAGTGACCGCGGCCTTTATCGCGAGCGGCATCGATCCGAAGAAACACATCGTGTTCAACCAGAGCCAGGTCGCCGGCCATGCCGAGCTGACCTGGATCTTCAATTGCGTGGCGCGCCTCGGCTGGCTCAACCGCATGACCCAGTTCAAGGAGAAGGCCGGCAAGGATCGCGAGAACGCGTCGATTGGCCTCTATGATTATCCGGTGCTGATGGCGGCCGACATCCTGCTGTACCGCGCTACCCATGTGCCGGTTGGCGAGGACCAGAAGCAGCATCTGGAGCTGTCGCGCGACATCGCGCAGAAATTCAACAATGACTTCGGCGATTCCATCCGTAATCACGGCTCAAACGATGGGCTGTTCTTCCCGCAGCCGGAGCCGCTGATCACGGGCCCTGCAACGCGGGTGATGAGCCTGCGCGACGGCACCAAGAAGATGTCGAAGTCGGATGCGTCGGACAATTCGCGCATCAACCTCACCGACGACGCCGACACCATTGCGCAGAAGGTCCGCAAGGCGAAGACCGACCCGGAGCCGCTGCCGACCGAGGAGAAGGGGCTGGAGGCGCGGCCCGAGGCCGACAATCTCGTCGGCATCTACGCGGCGCTGGCCGGCAAGAGCAAGGCCGAGGTGCTGCGCGATTTCGGCGGCGGGCAATTCTCCAGCTTCAAGAACGCGCTGGTCGAGCTGTGCGTTGCGAAACTGTCCCCGATCGCGGCCGAGATGCGCAAGCTCACCGCCGATCCCGGGCATATCGACGCGATCCTGGCCGATGGCGCCGACCGCGCCCGCGTGATCGCCGACGAGACCATGAAGCTCGCCAAGGACATCGTCGGCTTCATCCGGAAGGGCTGATGGCCACTTTTGGGGCCCATGCGGCCCCGGAACCGCTGATGTGCGCCTTGATCGGTGCGTTTGGCGTCGCCATCTGATACAAGGAACCCAACGCGCCGGCCTTGAACCGGCGACGCCGGAGAAACCGATGTTCATTCAGACCGAAGCCACCCCCAATCCCGCCACGCTGAAATTCATCCCCGGCCGCCTCGTGCTCGACGGCGGCACGATGGAGTTCGCGACCCCTGAATCCGCTACGCGCTCGCCGCTCGCCGAAAAGCTGTTCGGCGTGCCCGGCGTCACCGGCGTGTTCTACGGCTCGGACTTCATCACCGTGACCAAGGATGAAGGCGACTGGCAGCATTTGAAGCCCGCGATCCTCGGCGCCATCATGGAGCACTACATGTCCGGCGTGCCGCTGCTGGCCGACGGCACGGCGGCAAGCGACGAGCTTTCGGATGAGGAAGACGAGTTCTTCGACGAGGCCGACGCGGAGACGGTCGAGCAGATCAAGGACCTGATCGAGACGCGCGTGCGACCCGCGGTCGCCAATGACGGCGGCGACATCACCTTCCGCGGCTTCAAGGACGGCATCGTGTATCTCAACATGAAGGGCGCCTGCTCCGGCTGCCCGTCATCGACCGCGACCTTGCAGCACGGCATCCAGAACCTGCTGCGCCACTTCGTCCCCGACGTGGTGGAAGTTCGGCCGATGTGACGGTCCTCGCGCTTGGCGAGGAGCTTCAGCGACGAGACAATCGCGTGACCGTCATTCCGGGGCGATGCGACAGCATCGAACCCGGAATCTCGAGCTTCCGGGTCTGGTGCTACGCACCATCCCGGAACGACGAAGCTAGCCTCACGCCGCCTGCCCGATGCTCGCGGCTTCTTCCGCGGCGCGCTGCATTCCCGACGACATCTCGCTGGTAACCGTGCTCTGCTCCTCGATGGCCGCGGCCGTCGACGTCACATATTCGTTCACGCCCTGGATCGCCTTCTTGATGGTTTCCAGCGCCGCAACCACGTCGCCGGAAATGCCGTTCAGATTGCTGATCTCATGCTCGATCTTGTCGGTCGCCTGCTTGGCCTGATTGGCGAGATTCTTGACCTCCGCTGCAACCACCGCAAAGCCGCGGCCGGCTTCGCCGGCACGCGCGGACTCGATGGTTGCATTGAGGGCCAGCAGGTTGATCTGGCCGGTGATGTCACCGATCAACTGGACGATGCTCTGCATCGATTCGGCCGCGGCACTCAGCCGGTGCGCCTGCCTGTCGGCATCCTCGACGCGATCCACCGCGGTGCTGGCCGTTTCCCTGGATTTGCTCATCGCCGCGGAAATCTCGCGCACCGACGCGTTCAATTCCTCGGCGCCCGCGGCGACCGATTCCATCATGCCGCGCACCTTTTCGGACTTCTTCCGCGCAATCACCTGCGCCGTCACGTCGGAGGCGTATTTCACCACCTTGTAGGGCTTGCCGTTGAGGTCGTTGATCGGATTGTACGAGGCTTGAATCCAGACTTCGCGCCCGCCCTTGCCGAGCCGCTGATATTCGCCCGACTGGAATTCGCCGCGGTTCAGGCCTTTCCAGAACTCGCGATATTCAGCACTGTCGCGCGCGTCGGCCGGCATGAACATCTGGTGATGCTTGCCCTGGATTTCCGACAGCGTGTAGCCGAGCGTGGCGAGGAAATTCTGGTTGGCGTTGAGCACGACGCCATCCATGTTGAACTCGATCACCGCCTGCGATTTGCCGATCGCCTCGATCTGTCCGGCAAAATCCGCGGCCTTCAATTTCTCCGCGGTGATGTCGGAGGCAAACTTCACCACCTTGAACGGCTTGCCGGTGTCGTCGAGGATCGGATTGTAGGAGGCGAGGATCCACACCTCCTTGCCGCCCTTGCCGAACCGCTTGTATTCGCCTGAGCGGAATTCGCCGCGATTGAGGGCGGCCCAGAACTCGCGATAGTCGCGGCTCTCGCGCTCGGAGGGCGCGACGAACATGCTGTGATGCTTGCCCGCAATCTCCGCCAGCGAATAGCCCAGCGCACCGAGGAAATTCTCATTGGCCGTGATGATGGTGCCGTCGAGATTGAACTCGATCACCGCCTGTGCGCGGCCGATCGCCGCGATCTTGCCGGCGTCCTCCATGTTGCGGATCTTTTGCGAAGTGATGTCGCTCGCGAACTTGACGACCTTCACCGCCTTGCCGCTCGCATCCAGGATCGGATTGTAGGAGGCCTGGATCCAGACCTCGCGCCCGCCCTTGCCGACGCGCTTGAACTCGCCGGCCTTGTACTTGCCGAGATTGAGATCGGCCCAGAAGGCGCGGTATTCGACGCTGTTGCGCGCCTCGTCCGGCATGAAAATCTGATGATGCCGGCCCGCGATCTCCGGCAGCTTGTAGCCCATCGCATCCAGGAAGTTCGGATTGGCGGTGATAATGGTGCCGTCCATGTTGAACTCGATGACGGCTTGCGATTTGCTGATCGCGTCGGCCTGGGCGAGCGCGTCGCGCGCCTTCGCATTGTTGCGCCACAAAGTCATGGGGACCTTCCTAGGTGATGAAAAGGAATAGGGCTGGGCTTGCCAAAAATGCCGCTTCCGAGCTCAGACAGGCTCGCTCTCTTGGGCTCCATGCTTTCATGACTTGCTTAATTTTCAATTAATCATTAGTGATTTCAATAACTTAAGAACATCTCAGGTTGCACTATGCACGCTACATGTCACACCCCGGGCGGGAAAGTTCCATCCACAGAGCGGCTCAATTGAACCCCGGAATTCTACGGGAACGCCTGATAATGCTAGTCTTTCAGCGATGCTGATCCTCGCCATCGATACCGCCCTCGACGCCTGCGCCGCCGCCGT
>Ga0210401_10002988_pt1 | contig 18296 bp, 19 predicted proteins | sample IncBWH32MmetaG_FD_150866 | JGI IMG/M metagenome (GOLD analysis project Ga0210401, IMG submission 150866) | Forest soil microbial communities from Barre Woods Harvard Forest LTER site, Petersham, Massachusetts, United States - Inc-BW-H-32-M | ecosystem: Environmental > Terrestrial > Soil >... | reverse complement strand
ACTTGAATCGGCGGCCGGAGCCCTGCGCCAAGCCCACGGCCCGGACCGGGTGCTGGTCCAGCGCCTGGACGTGGCCGATGACGCCTCGGCCCAAGCCTTCATCGGCCGGGCCCGGGCGGACTGGGGCGGCCTGGACGTGCTGGTGAACAACGCCGGGGTGCACGGGCCCATCGGGGCGCTGGAGGGCGCCCCCTGGGGCCCCTGGGTCGAGGCGGTGCAGATCAACCTGCTGGGCACCGTGAGCCTCTGCCGCCACGCCCTGCCCCTGCTGCGCCAAAGCCCGGCCGGCCGCATCCTGAACCTCAGCGGCGGCGGGGCCACCGCGCCCATGCCCTTCCGCTCGGCCTACGCCGCGTCCAAGGCCGCGGTGGTGCGCTTCACCGAGACCCTGGCCGAAGAGCTCAAAGGCACGCGGATCACGGCCAACGCCATCGCCCCGGGCGCCATGAACACCCGGCTGCTGGACGAGGTGCTCACCGCGGGCCCGGCCCAGGCGGGCGAAGCCTACTACCAGCAGGCCCTCAAGCAGAAGGACCAGGGCGGCTCGCCGCCGGAAAAGGCCGCGGCCCTTTGCGTGGCCCTGGCCGGGCCCCTGGGCGACGGCGTCAGCGGCAAGCTCATCAGCGCGGTCTGGGACCCCTGGGCCGACTTCGCCGAGCTGAAGCCCAGGTTCGCGGGCAATGACATCTACACCTTGCGGCGCATCGTGCCCAAGGACCGGGGCCAGGACTTCTAGGCCGCCCCTTTCACAGGAACACCCATGCGCGCTGTCATCCTCGGCTGCGGCTTCATCGGCCAGAAGCGGGCCAAACACCTGGGCTCGGTCGCCCTGGCCGGCGCCTGCGATGTGGACTTGGGCCGCGCCCAGGCCCTGGCGGCCCAGTTCCCCGGCTGCCAGGCGCTGACGGACTGGCGCATGGCGCTGGCGCTGCCGGGCACCCAGATCGCCATCATCAGCGCGACCCACGACCAGCTCGCGTTGATGGCTGAGGCGGCGCTGCGGGCCGGCCTGCACGTGCTGGTGGAGAAGCCCGCGGCCCGCAGCCGGGCGGAGCTGGAGCCCGTGGCCCGCGCGGCCAAGCAGGCCGGGCGCGTGGTGAAGGTGGGCTTCAACCACCGCTTCCATCCGGCCTTCCGCAAAGCCCGCGAGATCCTGGCGGCCGGCAAGGCCGGGCCGCTGATGTTCATCCGGGCCCGCTACGGCCACGGCGGCCGTCCCGGCTACGACCGGGAATGGCGGGCCGACCCGGTGCTGGGCGGCGGAGGGGAGCTCATCGACCAGGGCATGCACCTGATCGACCTGTCCCGCTCCTTCCTGGGCGACTTCTCGGACGTGAGCGGCTTCGTGCCCACCTATTTCTGGGACATGCCGGTCGAGGACAACGCCTTCCTGCTGCTGAAGACCCCGCGGGGCCAGGCCGCCTGGCTGCACGCGACCTGGACCGAGTGGAAGAACCTCTTTTCCTTCGAGATCTACGCCAAGTTCGCCAAGCTGCAGATCGACGGGCTGGGGGGCAGCTACGGCACCGAGCGGCTGACCCACTACCAGATGCAGCCGGAGATGGGGCCCCCGCCCGCCGAGGTCTTCGAGTTTCCGGGCGCGGACGAGTCCTGGGGCCTGGAGTTCCAGGATTTCCTGCGCTGCATCGAAAGCGGCGCCCAGCCCCAGGGCGGGCTGGACGACGCCCTGGCCGCGCTGTCCATCGTGGACCAAATCTACGCGGCCAAGGCCGCCCCCAAGGAGCGGGCATGATCATCACGCGGAGTCCCCTGCGCATCTCCCTGGGCGGCGGCGGCACGGACCTGCCCAGCTACTACCAGCGCCACGGCGGCTTCCTGGTGGCGGGGGCCATCGACCGCTACGTCTACCTGACCCTGCACCAGACCTTCCAGCGCGAATTCATCCTGAAGTACTCCCAGCTGGAACGGGTGACCGACGGGGCGGACGGCATCCGCCACCCCATCGTGCGGGAGGCCTTCAAGCTGCTGGGCATGGACCCGCTGGGCCTGGAGATCTCCTCCATGGCCGACATCCCGGCCGGCACGGGCCTGGGCTCCTCGGGCAGCTTCACCACCGCCCTGCTCAAGATCCTCCACGCCCACCGGCGCCACTTCATCCCGCCCGCCGAGCTGGCCGAGCAGGCCTGCACCATCGAGCTGGAGAAGCTGGGCGAGCCCATCGGCAAGCAGGACCAGTACATCGCGGCCTGCGGCGGCCTCAGCTGCTTCACCTTCAACCCGGACGGGAGCGTGCTGGTGGAGCCGCTGAAGGTCTCCACCGACACCTATTACAACCTGGAAGACAACCTCTGCCTCTTCTTCACCGGCTACTCCCGCTCGGCCAGCGGCATCCTCAAGGACCAGGACCAGCGCAGCAAGGCCATGGACCAGTCCATGATCGACAACCTGCACTACGTCAAGGACCTGGGCTTCCGCAGCCGCGCGGCCCTGGAAGGCGGCGACCTCGGCGCCTACGGCCTGCTCATGCACGAGCATTGGGAGCACAAGCGCAAGCGCAGCAGCGGCATCTCCAACCCCCAGATCGACGCGTGGTACGAGCTGGGCCGGGCCCACGGGGCCCTGGGCGGCAAGCTCATCGGCGCGGGCGGCGGGGGCTTCCTCATGTTCTACGCCGTGGACAAGATCCGGCTGCGGCAGGCCATGCACACGGCCGGCCTGGTGGAGGTGCGCTTCCGCTTCGACCCGGGCGGCACCCAGGTGGTGGCCCAGTGAGCCTGCCCCCCCTGGCGCTGCTGGCCGGCGGCATGGCCACGCGCCTTGGCGAGCTGAGCCGGGACAAGCCCAAGAGCCTGGTGGACATCAACGGCAAGCCCTTCATCGACCACCAGCTGGCCTGGCTGCGGGGGCAGGGCGTGGAGCGCGTGGTGGTCTGCACCGGCCACCTGGGCTCGCAGATCCAGGACCATGTGCGCGACGGCGCGGCCTACGGCCTGTCCGTGGACTACAGCTACGACGGCGCCACCCTGGTCGGCACCGGCGGCGCGTTGAAGAAGGCCTTGCCCAAACTGGGCCAGGCCTTCTTTGTGCTCTATGGCGACAGCTTTCTCAGCGTGGATTTTCGGGCCTTGGCGGAATCCTTTGACCCGGCAACGGCGGACGCGGTGATGACCGTGTGGAAGAACGAGGGCGAACTGGCGCCCAGCAACGTGGAATACGCCGCGGGACGGGTGCTGGCCCACGCCAAGAAGGATTTCACGCCGGCCATGCGCCACATCGACTACGGCCTGAGCCTGGTGGCGGCCGCGCCCCTGGCGGCCGAGGCGTCAGAAAGCTTTGACCTGTCATGGTTTTATGGCAAACTCCTGCGGCAGGGGCGCCTGGCGGGCTTTGAAGTGCCCCGGCGTTACTACGAAGCCGGCTCCCTGGAGGGGCTGGCGGCCTTGCGGGCCCACTTGAGCGGGACATGAGCGACCAGACCTACATCGAATCCTACCTAGAAGACACCATCCGCATCGCCAAGGGCCTGGACCGGGCCGCCATCGCCAAGGCCGTGGAGGTGCTGCGCCAGGTCCGCGACGGCCAGGGCCGGCTCTTTGTCCTCGGCGTGGGCGGCAGCGCGGGCAACGCCTCGCACGCGGTGAACGACTTCCGCAAGATCGCGGGCATGGAGTGCTACGCCCCCACGGACAACGTTTCCGAGCTCACGGCCTGGACCAATGACGTGGGCTGGGACGTGGTCTTCGAAAAGTGGCTGGAAGGCTCGCGCCTGCGCCAGGGCGACGGCGTGCTGGTGCTGAGCGTGGGCGGCGGCTCGCCCAAGGCTTCGCTCAACCTGGTGCGCGGACTGGACCTGGCCCGCGCCCGCGGCGCCAAGATCGTGTCCATCGTCTCCCGCGACGGCGGCCACGCCGCCAAGGTCTCGGACGCCTGCCTGCTGGTGCCGGTGGTGCACCCCGACCGCATCACCCCGCATTGCGAGGGCTGGCAGGGCGTGCTGTGGCACCTGCTGGTCAACGCCCTGGTCCAGGCCTGAACCCCATGCCCCGGCGGGCCCTCTTTTTCGACCGGGACGGGGTGCTCAACCGGCTGGTCCTCAACCCCAAGACCGGCGCCTTTGAATCCCCGCACCGGCCCGAGGAGATGGAGCCCACCCCGGGCCTGGGCGCCCTGCTGCGGCCCCTGCAGGAGGCCGGCGCGGAGCTCTTCCTGGTCTCCAACCAGCCCAGCCACGCCAAGGGCAAGTGCAGCATGGAAGACCTGCGGGACGTGCATGCGGCCCTCGATGCGCACCTGAAGGCCCAGGGCGTGCATTTCACCGGATACTTTTACTGCTACCACCACCCCGACGCCGTGGTGCCGGAGCTGAAGGGGCCTTGCCAGTGCCGCAAGCCCTCGCCCCACTTCCTGCTCAAGGCCCTGGCCGAGCGTTCGCTGGACGCCGCCAGCGCATGGATGATCGGCGACCAGGACACCGACGTGGCCTGCGGCCTGGCCGCGGGCGTGAGGACGCTCCAAATTTTGACGGCCGAATCCGCGGACAAGCGCGGCAAGGCCCGGCCCCACCTCAGCAGCCCGGACCTGGCCACCGGCCTGGCGGCCCTGCTGCAAGCCCCCTGGAACCCCTGACACAAGGAGCGCCCATGAGCCTCAAGGACCTGAAAATCAAGATCTTCGCCGACGGCGCCGAGCTGGAGGGCATGCTGGCCATCGCCCGCCAGGGCCTGGTGAAGGGCCTGACCACCAACCCCACGCTCATGCGCAAGGGCGGGGTCACCGACTACCCGGCCTTCGCCAAGAAGGTGCTCGCGCAGATCAAGGACCTGCCCATCTCCTTCGAGGTCTTCACCGACGACCCGGCGGCCATGGAGCATGAGGCCCGCGAGATCAACAGCTGGGGCCCCAACGTTTACGTGAAGATCCCGGTGATGAACACCAAGGGCGAGTCCAGCCTGCCCCTCATCAGCCGCCTGGCCGCCGAAGGGGTGAAGCTGAACGTCACCGCCATCATGCTCACCGAACAGGTGCGCGACGTCGTGGCCGCGCTCAAGGCCGGCGTGCCCTCCATCGTGTCGGTCTTCGCCGGGCGCATCGCCGACACGGGCCGCGACCCCATGCCCATGATGGCGGAATGCGTGAAGCTCTGCGGCGCCAAGGCCGCCTGCGAGCTGCTCTGGGCCAGCACCCGCGAGCTGCACAACATCTACCAGGCCGAGTCGCTGGGGGTGGCCATCATCACCGTGCCCAACGAAATCCTGAAGAAGGGCGACATGGTGGGGATGGACCTGCATGCGCTCTCCCTGGACACGGTGAAGATGTTCGCCAAGGACGCCGCCGCCGCCGGGTTCAAGATCCTGTGAGCCAAGCCTGCCCCATCTGCGGCTGCGACCGCGGGGAGTATGAATTTTCAGTGCCGGGCGGCCGGGTCCAGCGCTGCACGGACTGCGGGCTGCTTTCGTTGCGCCCCGAAGGGGCGGCCCCGGCGCCTCAGGCGCAGCCGGCGGCCCCGGTCTGGCCGGCGGCCCTGCAGGACCTGGAGCGTTACCACCGCGGGGAGCGCCGGCGCCTGCTCGTGCTGGGCCCCGGCGTCGGCCCCTTGGCGGCCTCGGCGGTGGCGCGGGGCTGGGGCCAGGCCCACACCGGGCTGGAAGGCGCGGAAGGCCCCTTTGACGCGGCCCTGCTGCTGGACGCCCTGGGGCTGAGCGCGGATCCGGTGGCCCTGCTGGCGCGGGTGCGCGGCCTGCTGAGGGCGGATGGCACGCTGCTGGCGGCCGTCCCGCGCCTGGACAGCATCCAGGCCCGGTTCCCGTGGCGGCCCTTTTCGACCTTCACGTCCGAGCGCGGCTTCTATTTCGACGACCAGACCCTCCAAAAGTCCCTGGCCCGCGCCGGATTCATGGAGGTGGAGCTGCAGGCCGGGCGCCAGGTCCTGGCCCTGGCCCGGCCCTCGGAGCAGCGCGAACGCCCCCTGCTGAGCATCCTGGTGCCCATCTACAACGAAGGCGCCACCTTCCCGGTGCTGATGGACGGCCTGCTAAAGAAGGAGCTGCCCGGCCTGGACCGGGAGATCCTGCTCATTGAAAGCAATTCCACGGACGGGACCCGGGAGCTGGCCCAGGGCTATGCGGGCGTTCCGGGGGTGAGGGTGCTTTTGGAGGAACGGCCCCGCGGGAAGGGGCACGCCGTGCGCACGGGCCTGGCCGAGGCGCGGGGGGACATCGTCCTGATCCAGGACGGGGACTTGGAGTACGACCTCAATGATTATGACCAGCTGCTGGATCCGCTGGTGCGCTGCCAAAGCCTGGTGGTGCTGGGTTCGCGCCATTCCGGCGGCTGGAAGATCCGCCACTTCACGGACCAGCCGTTCATGGCCTGGGCCCTGAACCTGGCCCATCTATTCTTCGCCTTCCTGCTGAACAGCGCCTGCGGTTCGGACCTGAAGGATCCCTTCACCATGTACAAGGTTTTCCGCCGGGACTGCGTCCACGGACTAAGCTTCAAGGCCAACCGTTTTGACTTTGACTGGGAACTGGTGATCAAGCTGCTGCGCAAGGGATACAAGCCGCTGGAGATCCCCGTGAACTACAGCTCACGCTCCTTCCAGCAGGGCAAGAAGGTGCGCTTTTTCCGCGACCCCATCACCTGGGTCTGGGCCCTGATCCGTTTCCGCCTGGGGCCGCTCTAGGCCCAGCGGTAATTTGAAGTCACGACCGTGTGGATGCCGCCGCGCACGTTGAAATCCGCGGTCAGGCGCATTTTTTTCGGCTTGGTGGCCGCCACCAGGTCGTCCATCACCTTGTTGGCCACGTGTTCGTGGAAGACGCCCACGTTGCGGTAGCCGGTGATGTAGAGCTTGAGGCTCTTCAGCTCCACCAATTTTTTCGCCGGGACGTATTCAATGGTGAGGGTGGCGAAGTCCGGCAGCCCGGTCTTGGGGCAGACGCAGTTGAACTCCGGGATCTCAAAGCGCACCACGTAGTCGCGGTCGCTGTAGTGGTTGTCCACCACCTCCAGCGCCGGCAATTTGGCGGCTTTAAACTTGGCCTGGAAAGGCTGATAATCGGACGCTTTCGGCATGGGGCCTCCTTCAAGGTGGCTGATTGTGCCAGAACTTGCGCAGCTTGACGAGCCGCCGCTTCAGGCGGAACTGGAGGATTCCATGAGCGAACAACCGCAAAAATCGGGCAGCCCGGTCCTGGGCGGCCGTTTCCTGAAGGAAAAGGCGGCCGAGGGGGAGGCCACTTTCACCAGCCACGGCGCGGTCAACAAGACCGGCCTGCTGGCCGTGATCATGATCCTGGGCGGGGCCCTGACCTGGGGGGAGCCGGCCCAGTTCATGCCCCTGATGCTGCCCCTGGTCCTGGGGGCCTTTGTGCTGGCCATGATCGTCAGCTTCGTGCCCAGCACGGCCCTGTTCCTGGCCCCGCTCTACGCGCTGCTGGAAGGCATGGCCCTGGGGGCGCTGAGCTCGGTCTACGAGGGCCTCTACCACGGCATCGTGTTCCAAGCCGCGCTGGGCACCAGCCTGGTGCTGCTGGTCATGATCGTGGGCTACGCCACGGGCCTGTTCCGTTTCGGCCAGCGCGGGCGGGCCGTGATCTGGGCGGCCACCATGGGCATCCTGCTGGTCTACGTGGTGGACATGGTCCTGGGGACCTTCGGGCGCAACGTGGGCCTGATCCAGTCCAACGGCCCGCTGGGCATCGCCTTCAGCGTTGCGGTCCTGGTGGTGGCGGCCATGAACTTGAGCCTCAACTTCGAGTTCATCAGCCGGGCCCAGGACGAGGGCCTGTCCAAGCGCATGGAGTGGTACGCGGGCTTCGGCGTGCTGGTCACGCTGGTGTGGGTCTACCTGGAGATGCTGCGCCTGCTGTCCAAGCTGAACCGGAAGTAGTTTGCGCCGACCCAAGGTCTCGGTGCTGCTGCCTTTGCGCGACGCCGAGGCCACGCTGGAATCCTGCCTGGAGAGCCTGGCCAACCAGACCCTGGGCGACGTGGAGGTGGTGGCGGTGGACCACGGCAGCGTGGACGCCACCCCCGGCCTGCTGCGCAAATGGTCCGGCCGCATCGACGGGCTGAGCGTGCACCGGCACGCGGGCGGCAGCCTGTTGGACGCCCTGAACGAGGGGCTGGCCCGCTGCCGCGGCCACTACATCGCCCGCATGGACGGGGACGACCTCTGCCTGCCCCAGCGGCTGGAGGAGCAGGCGCAGTGGCTGGACAGCCACCCCGAGACCGCGCTGCTGGGCTCGCGGGTGGAGCTTTTCAGCGGCAGCGGGCTGAGCGAGGGCTACCGCGCCTACCAGGACTGGATCAACAGCGTGGTGTCGCCGGAGCAGATCCGGCGGGAGCTGTTCGTGGAATGCCCCCTGCCCCACCCCACCTGGATGGGCCGGCGCGAGGCCTTCGAGCTTCTGGACGGCTACCAGGACAACGACCTGCCCGAGGACTACCACTTTTTGCTGCGCTGCGCCGACGCCGGGCTGGGCCTGGCCAAGCACCCCATGGCCCTGCTGCGCTGGCGCGAGCACCCGGACCGGCACTCCCGGACGCATCCGCGCTACAAGCGGGATGCGTTTTTCCGTTTAAAGGCCTGTTTCCTGGACCGGCTCTTCCTGAAAGGCCGGCCGGCCGTGGTCTGGGGCGCGGGGGACCGGGGCCGTCTGCTCATCCGGTCGCTGCTGGATGTGGACGTGAATGTGGCCGCCTGCGTCGGCCTGGGCGACGAGGACGGCCGCCGCCCCACCGAAGCCCATGGCGTGCCCGTCACCGCGCCCGAGGCCCTGCCGAAAATCCTGCCCGGCCCCATCCTGGTCTGCGTGGGCACGCCCGGCATCCGCCCCTCGATCTACGACTTCATGCGCCAGCGCGGCCTGGACGAGGGCCAGGACTGGTGCTTCGCCTCCTGAAGCACGGACCGGGGCTGCTGCATTCCGAAAAACCACGCTTTAGTGCCGTTATTTCGCCATGGAGGGGGCCCGAATCAGGGGCTCCCTGCCTTGCTTAGCCCCTAAAAAACCCGTATTATTCAGTGTTTATGGCCCTTTCAGGGTTCTGGAGGCGGGTTTGATCCGTGTTCATCTTGCTTTGGCCTGGGCGCTGCTGGCGCTGGGGCTTTGCGCGCCGCTGTCCGCGGCGGATCTTGAGATCGGCGCTCCGGCTTCGGGGCTGGCCGAGGCCCGCCCGGCCGACAGCGGGTCCTCCGGCGCTGTGACTGCGTCCCGGCCCGTGCACATGGCCGTCAGCTCGGACTACCCGGTGCGCATCGACGCCGGCGACGTGCCCACGGCCTACGGGCTCGAAAAGTACGACCTGCGGGTGGACCTGCGCTTCTACGACGGCGGGGGCATCCTCACCAAGGCCTACCTGGGCATCTTCCAGCGCTTCTTCCTCGGCGGGGCGGCCGACCTGCGGGCGGCCATCGGCAGCGGGGCCCTGAGCATGACCCGGGACGACGCCCAGCTGCTGGCCCGGCTGCTGCTGCTGCTGGAGGACGACGACATCCCGGCGGTGGCCATTGGCTACGACGGCCCGGCCTACGAGCACGGCCCGGCCCGCGGCCTGTACCTGGCCGTGAGCAAGGAGTTCCCCACCAGCCTGGCCTATGTGCAGGTGCACGGCGGCCTGAACACCGGCCAGGTGGACCAGTTCAACGTGGAGCACGACCTGCGGGGCAGCCTGGCCATCACCACGGCCATCCACAACGTCGGGCTGTTCTCGGAGCTGGACGAGATCATGGAGCCCGTGGGGCCGCGCTGGAACTGCGGCGCGGAGGTCAATTTCGACCCCATCGTGGTGGCGGTGGAAATCCGCGATTTGGGGGCCATCCGCCCGGACACCCCGGTGTCCCGGCTGCTGCGCCTCAGCTACAACGGCCGCTTCTAGGGCCATCCCTTCGCTTGACCAAGGACCATGAGCACTGACTTTGACAAGGACCTGCGCGAGCTGGAAGCCAAGATCGAGGAGCTGAAGAGCTTCGCCAAGGCCAAGAAGATGGAAATGAAGCCCGAGGTGGCCAAGCTGGAGGCCAAGGCCGAGGAGCTGCGCCGCAAGGTCTACGGCAACATGGGGGCCTGGCAGGTGGTGCAGCTCATGCGCCATCCCGACCGCCCCCGGGCCCTGGACTACTGCGAAAGCGTCTTCACCGACTGGATGGAGATCCACGGCGACCACATGATGGCGGACGACAAGGCCATCGTGACCGGCTTCGGCAACCTGGACGGCCGGCGCGTGGCGGTGCTGGGCACCCAGAAGGGCCGCGACACCAAGGAGAACCTCTACCGTAACTTCGGCATGGCCCAGCCCGAGGGATACCGCAAGGCCCTGCGTTTCATGCGCCTGGCCGAGAAATTCAACCTGCCCATCGTCAGCTTCATCGACATCATGGGCGCCTACCCGGGCATCGAGGGCGAGGAGCGCAGCGTGGCCGAGGCCATCGCCCGCAACCTGGCCGAGATGTCGCTGTTCAGGGTGCCCATCGTGGTCACGGTCATCGGCGAGGGCGGCTCGGGCGGCGCCATCGGCATCGGCGTGGGCGACCGCGTGCTGATGCTGGAGAACGGCTTCTACAGCGTGATCTCGCCGGAGGGCTGCGCCGCCATCCTGTGGCGCGACCGCGGCAAGGCCGAGCAGGCCGCCGAGGCCCTCAAGGGCACGGCCAAGGACCTGCTGAAGCTGAAGATCATCGACGAAGTGGTCCCCGAGCCGCTGGGCGGCGCGCACCGCGACCCCGCGGCCGTGGCGGCCAGCCTGAAGGCGGCCCTCAAGCGGCACCTGGACGAACTCTGCCTGCTGAAGCCGGAGCTTCTGGTGGCCCAGCGTTACGCCAAGTTCCGCGCCATGGGCTCCTACGAGCGGGCCGCGGGCGCATGAGGCCCTTCGCCGCCATCCTGGCCCTGGCCCTGGCCGCGGGCCTGCCCGCCAAGGGGCTCATCCTGCTGGACCCCGGCCACGGCGGCGCGGACGCCGGGGTGCAGGCCGACGGGTTCAAGGAGAGCGAGTTCAGCCTGGACCTGTGCCACCGCATGGCGCCCCTGCTGCAGGCCCGCGGCCTGGACGTGCAGCTGACCCGCGACACGGACGTGGCCCTGAGCCCCTCGGCCCGCGTGGCCCTGGCGAACAGCCTGCAGCCGCTGGCCCTCGTGAGCCTGCACGCCAACGCCGCCTTCCAGGCCACGGCCCACGGCACCCGCATCTTTGTGCCGTCGGCGGGGCCCGTGGACGAGCCCGCCGCGCCGCTGTGGCAGCAGGCCTCCCGCCTGAAGGCCGCCTCTTCCAAGAGCCTGGGGATGGCCGTCGCCCGCGCCCTGGGCGTGGGCGGGCCCCGGCCCGTGCAGAGCCTCAAGCTGGCCCTCTTCCGCGGCCTTTCGGTGCCGGGCTGCCTGGTGGAATGCGACTTCGCCAGCGAGCCCGAAGGCCTGGCCTTCCTCAAGGACCCGGGCAAGCGCGACGTGCTGGCCAAGCACCTGGCGGACGGCATCGCCGCCTGGGCACTGGGCGGGGGCGACCATGCGCAGTAGGGCCTGGATCTGCGCCGTTGCGCTGGGGCTGCAGGCCGGCGCCTGCGGGCACAAGGCCGCCGCCCCCGGCAGCACCCACTCGCCCCTTTACACCGGCCAGGAGGCCAAGCGCAAGGTGCTGCTGACCCTGCCCAGCCGGCAGCAGGCCGGGTTTGTGCAGGTCGAGCGGGAGATCTACGCCACCGCCTCGGAAGTGAACCAGGGCAAGCAGCTGCTGCAGGCCCTGCTGGACGGGCCCCTGGCCGGCGAGTCCAACGTGGCGCCCTGCTTCGGCCCCCAGGCCGCCTACCTGGAGCTGTACTTGGACAACAAGGGCCTGGCCGTGGTGGACCTGCCCCAGGCGACCGTGGACGGCCTGCCCGGGGGCACCTCGGCCGAGGTGGCCGTGCTCTACTGCCTCATACGCACCTTGAACCAGAACCTCCCCCAGGTGGCGCGGGTGCAGATCCTGATCGACGGTCAGGTTCCGGAAAGCCTGCGCGGCCACATGGACCTGCAGGACCCCCTGTCCCTGGGCGACCTTTAGACTTCTTAGAACGGACTGGCATGCAGGAACTGTCCCCCAAGTACGACCCCAAAGAGGTGGAGGAGCGCTGGTACCGGCTCTGGGAGCAGCGCGGCGACTTCAACAGCGGCCGCCGCCCCGGCGCGCCCGCGTTCAGCATCGTGATCCCGCCGCCCAACGTGACGGGCAGCCTGCACATCGGCCACGCCCTGAACAACACGCTGCAGGACCTGCTGGCCCGTTGGAAGCGCATGCAGGGCTTCGACGTGCTGTGGGTGCCGGGCTGCGACCACGCCGGCATCGCCACCCAGAACGTGGTGGAGCGGGAGCTGGCCAAGGAGGGCAAGACCCGGGACGACCTGGGCCGCGAGGCGTTCCTCAAGCGGGTCTGGTCCTGGAAGGAGCAGAGCGGCAGCACCATCATGCGGCAGCTGCGCCGGCTGGGCGCCAGCGTGGACTGGCGCTACGAGCGCTTCACCATGGACCCCGGCCTGAGCAAGTCGGTCCAGGAAGCCTTCATCCACCTCTACGACAAGGGCCTGATCTACCAGGGCGACTACATCGTCAACTGGTGCCCCCGCTGCGGCACCGCCCTCAGCGACATCGAGGCTGAGCACAAGGAGACCGACGGCAAGCTCTACCACGTGCGCTACGCCGTGCAGGGCCGGCCCGGTCAGTTCATCACCGTGGCCACCACCCGGCCCGAGACCATCCCCGGCGACGTGGCGGTGGCGGTGAACCCCAAGGACCCGCGCTACGCCGCCTACAAGGACGCCAAGCTGGTCCTGCCCATCTTCGGCACCGAGATACCGCTGCTGATGGACGCCTACGTGGAGCAGGACTTCGGCACCGGCGCGCTGAAGATCACGCCCGCCCACGACCCCAACGACTTCCTCATCGGCGAGAAATACGGCCTGGGCCGGCCCAAGATCATGGACCCCAAGGGTGTGATGAACGCGCTGGCCGGCAAGTACAACGGGCTGGACCGCTTTGCCTGCCGCAAGGCCATCGTGGCCGACCTGGATGCCGCGGGCCTGCTGGCCAAGGTGGAGGATTACCACCACGCCGTGGCCCGCTGCTACCGCTGCAACACCGTGGTGGAGAGCTACCTGTCCAAGCAGTGGTTCATGAAGATGAAGCCGCTGGCAGCCAAGGCGCTGGACGCGCTGGAGCGCGGGGACACCAGCTTCCAGCCGGCCAACTGGGCCAAGGTCTACGGCGACTGGCTCAAGGGCATCCGCGACTGGTGCATCAGCCGCCAGATCTGGTGGGGCCACCGCGTGCCGGTCTACAACGCCCCCGACGGCCGCCAGGCCGCCGCCCGCAGCACGGCCGAGGCGGCCCAAAAGCTGGGCGTGGCCGAAGCCGCGCTGGTCCAGGAGACCGACGTGCTGGACACCTGGTTCTCCTCGGGCCTGTGGCCGTTCTCCACCCTGGGCTGGCCGGCCCAGACCCCGGAGCTGGCGCGCTTTTTCCCCACCAGCACCCTGGTCACCAGCTGGGACATCCTGTTCTTCTGGGTGGCCCGCATGAGCATGTTCTCGCTGGAGCTCACCGGGAAGGTGCCTTTCAAGCAGGTGCTGATCAATTCGCTGGTCGCGGACGAGCACGGCCAGAAGATGAGCAAGAGCAAGGGCAATGTCATCGACCCGCTGCTGAAGATAGACGTGATCGGCGCGGACGCCCTGCGGCTGGGCCTTTGCACCATCGAAAGCCAGAGCCGCTACATCAGCCTGAGCGAGGAGCGGCTGGAGACGGCCCGCAACTTCACCAACAAGGTGTGGAACGCGGCCCGTTTCATGCTCGGCTACCTGCAGGGCCTGCCCGAGGACGAGCTCAAGCGCCCGGATCCCGCGGGCCTGGACCTGGCGGACCGCTGGATACTGAGCCGACTGGACGAGACGACGGCAGTCGTGGACGCCTTTCTGAACCAGGGTGTGCAGGTGAACCAGGCCAGCGAGTCCTTGACCCATTTCTTCTGGGACGACCTTTGCGACTGGTACATTGAAGCGGTTAAAGCCCGCCTCTTGGGGACGGATGCCGCATCCAAGAGCGCTGCGCAGCTCACCCTGGCGTACACGCTGGAGACCACGCTGCGGCTGCTGCACCCGTTCTGCCCCTTCATCACCGAGGAGATCTGGCAGCGCCTGCCGCACCGCGAGGAGAGCATCGCCTTCGCGGCCTGGCCTAAGGCGGGCCAAGTGGACGGCCTAGCCCTGACGGATTTCGGGCTGGTGCAGGATGTGGTGCGTGTGGTCCGCAACCTTCGCGCGGAAAAAAAGGTGGATGCCCGCAAGGAGGTCAGCGCGCTCCTGGTCGAGCCGGATGATCACCGGTTTGGCGTCCTGGAGGCCCAGCGCGGGGTGATGGAAAGCCTGGCCAAGATGAAGATTGAGAGCCTGGCCAAACAAATGGTGCCTCCCAAGAGTGTGGCGGCGGGGCTGGCAAAATCCGTCCAGATATTTCTGCCCCTGGCCGGCCTGGTGGACGCGGCCGAGGAAAGGCAGCGCCTGGCCAAGGAAGAGGGCAAGCTCCAGGGCCTGCTGGAGGCCCAGCACAAGAAGCTGTCCAACGAGGCCTTCGTGTCCAAGGCCCCGGCCAAGCTCATCGAGGCCGAGCGCTCCAAGATCGCCGAGCTGGAGGCCGGGCTGGCCAAGCTGGCGCTGAGCCTGAAGGAGCTGGGTGCCTGAGGTCCTGCTGGAGCTGCGCGCCGACGACCAAAGCGCGCTGAGCGGGACCTGGCGGACGCCGGCCGGCCCCGGCCCCTGGCCTTGTGTGGCCTGCATCCATGGCCTCACCCTGACCCGTTCGATCTTTGACGAGGCCGCCGCGGCCCTGGAGGCCCAGGGCGTCGCCAGCCTGCGCCTGGAGCTGCGCGGCCACGGCCAGAGCGGCGGCGAGCTCAAGGAGCAGGGCTTCGCGGACCAGGTGGCCGACGTGCGCGCCGCCTTCCGCGGCCTGGCCGGGCTTCCGGGCGCGGACCCGGCGCGGCGCGGGCTGCTGGGCTTCAGCATGGGCGGGGCCATGGCGGCGCTGCTGGCGGGCGCCGACCCGGGCGTCAAGGCGCTGGCGGTCTGGTCGCCGCTGCTGAAGACCGGGTTCTGGGACGCCGAGCGGCGGCAGCAGTACGGGGAGCCGTCCGACGACTACCAGGCCATCTGGGACGGCATCCTGGTCAACCGGCGCCTCTTCACCGAGGCCCTGGAGATGGACCCCTACCAAGCGGCGCTGGCCTACGCCGGCCCCTTTTTCGTCTGCCACGGGGGCAAGGACCGCAACCACCCGCAGGCGCGCAGCCTTGAATTGGCCGCCGCGCGGCAGGCCGCGGGCCGGCCCGTGGCCAGCTACTTCCCGCCGCAGAGCGGCCACCGTTACCACCACGCCGGGGAACGCGCCATGCGCGACGCCCTGAGCGCGGCCTTCTTCAAGGCCAGCCTGTGAGCCTGCCCACGCGCTTCCTGCGCGACCCGTCGGTGGAGCGGTTGATCCGGGAGGCGCTACGCGAGGACCTGGGCTCCGGGGATGTGACCACCCGGCGCACCGTGCCGGCCGCGGCCATGGCCCGGGCCAGGCTTTGGAGCAGGGAAGCCGGCCGGGCCGCGGGACTGCCGCTCCTGGCCCGGGTCTTCCAACGCCTGGACCGCCGCGTGCGGGTGCGGGTGCACGTGGCCGAAGGCGGCCGGTTCCGCCGCCAGCAGCTGCTGGCCGAACTGGCCGGCCCGGCCCGCGCCATCCTCAGCGGCGAACGCGTGGCCCTGAACCTGCTGCAGCGGCTCTGCGGCATCGCCACCCTGACCGCGGCCCATGTGGCCGAGGCCCGCAAGGGCAGCCGCACGGTGCGCCTGCTCGACACCCGCAAGACCACCCCGGGCCTGCGCCTGCTGGAAAAATACGCGGTGGCCTGCGGTGGAGGCACCAACCACCGGTTGCGCCTGGACGGCGCCGTGCTGATCAAGGACAACCACCTCAAGGTGGCCGGCTCGGTGGCCGAGGCCGTGCGGCGCGCCCGCGGGGGCGGCTTGGCCGTGGAGGTGGAGGTGGAGAGCCTGGCCGAGCTGCGCCAGGCCCTGGCCGCCGGCGCGGGCACCGTGCTGCTGGACAATTTCCCCCTGCCGCGCCTGCGGGCCGCCCAGGCCGCGGTGGACGCCTTCAACCAAGCCCGGGGCCGCCGGGTGGCCACCGAAGCCTCGGGCAGGGTGACCCTGGCGACGCTGAGGGCGGTGGCCGCCACGGGCGTGGACAGCGTCAGCGTGGGCGCCCTGACCCATTCGGCCCGGGCCCTGGACCTGAGCCTGGAATTCCTGCCCCGATGAATTTCGACGCCGCCCGCTTCCAGGCTGAGCGGCGGGGGGCCTGGGGCGCGGACCTGCGCTGGCATGGCCGCCTGGGCTCGACCCAGGATGAGGCCGAAGCGGCCCAGAGGGCCGGGGCGGGCGAGGGCTGCGTGGTGCTTGCCGAAGAGCAGGACGCTGGCCGCGGCCGCTGGGGCAAGCGCTGGGAAGGCCGGCCGGGCCTGAGCCTGCTCTTCACCGTGCTGATCCAGGCCCAGCCCGGGCCGAACCTGGGGCAGCTGCCGCTCGTCCTAGGCTTGGCCACGGCCAAGGCCCTGCGCGGGCTGGGCTTGGCCGAGGCGGCCTGCAAATGGCCCAACGACGTGTGGTGGCGGGGGCGCAAGCTGGGCGGCCTGCTGGTGGAAGCGCGGGGCCCGGGCCTCTTGGCGGGCTGCGGCCTGAACGTGGGCCAGGCCCCGGAGGATTTTCCCGCGGAGCTGCGCGACGGCGCCGCCAGCCTGGGCCAGGCCGGCCTGGCGGCCCCCCGTGAGACGGTCCTGGCCGCGCTGCTGCAGGCCTGGGAAGCGGGCCTGCGGCGATGGCGGGACGGCGGCTGGGCCGCGGCGGCCGCCGAGTGGCCGGCCCACGACGCCCTGGCAGGGCAGCGCTGCCGCCTGAGCAGCGGCGGGCAGAGCCACCTGGGGACGGTGCAGGGGCTCGCGCCCGACGGGGCCCTGCGGCTGGCCCTGGACCAGGGCGTCCTCTTGGATTTTCACAGCGCCGAAGTGGAACACCTGCGGCCCGCTTGAACGGGCCGGGGCACAAGATCGAACGGAGGCAGCATGGCTGAAATCGGCGAAGCGGCGCAGGGCCCCAACCCGGGCAGGGGCCGGGGCGGCGAGCTGTGGGTGTTGGCGGCCTTGGCCGCGGCGGGGCTGTGCTGCGTCTGCGGCCTGGCCGTGGCCCTGGTGCTGATCCTCGGGCGGGGCGCCTCCGGCGTCCCGGCCAACCAGGCCAATCCCGTCATCAACATCGGCATGCCGCCGGCCGCCACCCCGGGCGCCGCGGCGCCGAAGGCCGATGCCGCGCCCGTGGCGCGGCGCGACGCGGCCCAGGACCTGCACGCCGTGGCCCTGCCGCTGGGCGGCGACCCCAAGGCCCACCGGGACAAGGACATCCTGCGGGGAGACTCCCAGACCCCCCCGTCCCCGGGTTTCCCCCATGAAAATCCGAGCGGCTTGCCCGGCGACAAGCGGGTTTTCCTGCGGGTCCGGACCGTCGGCGACAGCGAATACAGCGGCAAGAACGCCCTGCCCATGCCCATCCGCTACAGCCCGGACGCCATGGGCCGGGTGGACAAGGTCTTCGCCAGCCCGGCCTCGGCCGTGCCCGGCGCCGCCGGCCCCGCCGACCTGGCGCCGCCCATCCAGACCTTCGCCGACGCCAGCGCCGCCCAGGCGGGCTGGGGCCTGACCCTGAGCAACGCCCATTCCACCGCGTCCCTGGACGGCTACCGCTCGCCGGACGGGTTCCACTTCTTCACCGCCCGCGTGAGCGCCGTCAACCAGTCCCAGTCCCCGGCCGGCCTCCAGGCCGACAGCTTCGAGATCCGCGACGCCGACGGGGTGCGCTACCTCAGCAACCCGGAGCTCAACGCGGGCTTCCCGCCGGACGCGCTCCCCTCCGGCGCGGGCGCGGACCTCACCCTCAGCTTCCTGGTGCCGGCCTCGGCCGAGCTCCGCTCGGTGGCGCTGCTGACCGGCCTGCAAGGGCCGCCGGTGCTGCTGCCGCTGTCCAAACCCTAGGCCGCCATGCTCCTGGTCCTCGACATAGGCAACTCCAACGTGGTGGCGGGCGTGTACCACGGCACGGCGCTGCGCCGCTCCTGGCGCTTCGCCAGCACCACCCAGAAGACCTCGGACGAATACGGGGCCTTGCTGGAGGATTTCTTCAAGCAGTCCGGCCTCAAGGCGTCGGGCGTGGACGCGGCCATCTTGGCCAGCGTGGTGCCGCCCCTGGTGCCCGTCTTTGAAGAGGCCATCC
>Ga0210401_10002987_pt1 | contig 18296 bp, 12 predicted proteins | sample IncBWH32MmetaG_FD_150866 | JGI IMG/M metagenome (GOLD analysis project Ga0210401, IMG submission 150866) | Forest soil microbial communities from Barre Woods Harvard Forest LTER site, Petersham, Massachusetts, United States - Inc-BW-H-32-M | ecosystem: Environmental > Terrestrial > Soil >... | reverse complement strand
AACGCCGCGGTAACGCAGCTCGCGGCGAACTCCGGCGACGTCGGCGGCAACAATTTGATGGCCGATGGCGGAAGCTATGCCGCTGTCGTGGCGGCGGCGCAGGCCACCGCCGTGACGCCGGTAACACCTCCTGCCGATGGGGGCGGCGGCGGAACACCTCCTGGCGGAACACCTCCGGGCGGCGGAGCCGTCGCGGGCCTCAACCCCGGCGATCTCTATTTCGAGAACATGTTCAACGACGCCACACGCATCCTGGAAGGCGGGCTCTGGCACAACAATGTTCCGGTCGGCAACCAGGGCAACGGCACGGACGGCAGGTACATTGCCGACCTCCAACTGGTTCAGACCGGGTTGACCGCGGATGTCGCGGCTAACGATTTTGCCGGCGTCCAGCTCACGCACGTCAACACCGTGCTGGCCGACATCACGGCCGCCCTGGCCGCGGTGCCGGGCGCGGTCAACAACGACGCCAATGCCGAGGCGGCGTTGCGCACGGCGCATCTGGACATCATCAACACCATCGAGAACGATCCGATTCTGCAGGCGCTGAGCATCAAGGACGACAATCCGGGGTTCAACTTCGCGCCGCCTGAATTGGCGACACCGCTAAACGCCAACACGCCGCACGCCACCTTTGCGGAGCTCGGAGCGATATTCGACGACGCCCAGTCCAAATCGCTTGCCGGCATCAATGCCGACAATCTGCCGGCGATCCAAGCCGACCTGCAGACCGTGCACGACGGGCTTCTGACGCTGATGCAGGACCACCCGCAATTGTTCCAGGGGGCGACCGGCATCCACGCGTCCACCATTGTTGATCAGATCAATCTGCAGCTGACCAACTTCGACCACCAATACGGGTTCAATCCCGATGCCGCGAAAGCCACCAACGATAATTTCCTCGACATCACCGATATCGTTGCGGGCGATCCCAATCTCGCCAACATGGCGTCCGGCAATGGCGTCGCCGGATGGACGGGAGCGCCGGCAACCGACGTGGTGCCGGTTCGTTATCAGGACAATGCCGACCAGACCAATTTCTGGGCGGACTTCATCGCCTCCGGCAATACGCTTGGCGCCCAGGCCGAACAGCTGGTCTCGACCGGCAGCGCAGAGCAGATCAAGGCCTTCGTCCAGACGCTGCAGGGCTGGGAGCACAACATCCAGAACTTCGACGCGGCCCAGGGCGGCATCTTCGAGGCAAGGTTCGATAACGAGCTGCTCGGGCCGGACTCCACGGTGGGTGCCGACGTCACGGCAATGATCAACGGCCTCCAGACTCACAACGCGGCTCTGGTCAAGGCGGCGGCGGACGGCTTCCACGCCAACGCAGCCGACGTCTCCGGCAACAATGTCCCGCTTAACGGCGGAACCTTCAACGCGGACGGCACCACCATTGCCGACGCGCTCTCGACGGCAACGGGTCCGCTGCCGCCGGCGCCGGTCTCGCTGCTGACACCGGCTGCGCCGGCTGCTGCCGCTTGTTCCGACTGCTCCGACGACCACCCGGCGGCGCAGACTCCCGCTGCGCCGGCGGCCCCGGCCGCCCCGCAGGTCGCAAGCCTGCCCGCCGCGCCGCAAGTCGCAAGCCCGCCGTCCGCGCCGGCGGCACCCGCCGCCGCCGATCATCTCGGAACGACCGCCGACCTCGTGCCAATCGACCCGCACCATTCGTTGTTCGGCGAAGCGGCGCATCACTTCCACCACATGTGGGGTTAGCGGCGGACGCGCACGGCCTCCAGCGCCTTGGGGATTAGAGGGGCGCTGGAGGTCGACCGGTCGATCCACGAGCGGCGCAAAAACAAGAGAGGACCTTATCATTCGCCGGGTTCGGCGGATCCTTAATCTGGGGGACAGATAGTTTGCGTACCAACAACACTTACTCCTGGCGAAATGTCGCTCGGTCCCAAGCTCACAGGTTCGATGTCGCCGGGCGCCGCCTTCCCGACACGGGAGGGCGCCTGTGAGGCAACGCAAGACCGACTACGGGACCATCATCCTGCACTGGCTGCTTGTGCTCGCATCCGGCGTCGCGTTTGCGACCGGATTGCGCATCGCCACCGAAGCGCCGGACCGCAGCTGGATCAACCTGTTCGATATCGTGCTGCCGCGCTCCGGGGTCTGGACCACGCACATGCAGGCGGCGGTGGTGCTGGTCGCGGTGCCGCTCGCCTACACGATCTATCTCGCCCGGTCCGGACTCGGCCGTCGCGTGCAGCTCGACCGGATTCGCCTGCGCGGACTGGTCGGCCGCAAGCAGGCGAGGCTGGGCGCGATCAGCGTGCTCTTGAACTGGGTGTTCTTCCTTTCGATGCTGGCGCTGATCATCTCCGGCGGCCTGTTGTATTTCGGCATTTATGCCGGCTACGACGCCGCGATGGTGCATTGGTACGCGACCTGGGCGATGGTGGGCTTTGCGGGCCTTCACATCGTGACGCATTACGCCATCGGCGGGGTGTCGCAATTGCTGCGGATTGTTCGCCCCGAGCGCCTGCCCGCGCCGCCGCCGCGGCTTGATGCCGTCGAATTGCTGACGCTGCTGGTCGAGCAATCGGCGCGGCTCGCGCCGGAGGCCGAGCATCCCGGCAACATGGCTCCGCAGGCGCCGCGGCCACATCCGGAAAGGCCGCCTGTCTCGCAGGCGCCCAACATGGCCCGGCAGGAACCTTCGCGTCAGGAGCCTTCGCGTCAGGAGCCTTGGCGTCCACATCTGCAACAGCCGCCGGACGACATCACTGACATCACGCGGCATCGGCCGGCTGCCCATCACTCGGCCGCGCAGCAGCGTCCGAAGATGGCGGCGCGGGCGACGCGGCCTGTGAAACCGCGCAACCCGACCCTGCAATCCAATCCCCTGGTGGTCGCGGCCGCGATTGCGATCACCGGCACGTCGGCGCTGTTGGCCGCCGACTGGCTTTCGGTCGACCGCCTGCAAATTCACCGCATCGACGTCACCGATGCGCCGACGCTCGACGGCGATACCTCCGACCGGGTCTGGCGCAACATCCAGCCCTACTCGGTGATGACCAATGAGGGCGGCAATTTCGACGGCAAGGGCGAATCGCGGGTCGACATCCGCGCCGTGCACGACGGCACCTGGGCGTATTTCCTGTTCATCTGGCAGGACCCGACGCGGTCGCTGAAACAGCTGCCGCTGATCAAGGAAATCGACGGCTGGCACGTGCTGCACAACGGCCGTGAGAGCGGCGACGAGCACGACTACAACGAGGACAAGTTTTCCGTGCTCCTGACCACCTCGGACGCCGTGCTGGCCGGCGACAACACCTTCCATGCCGGTCCGCGCCCGATCGCGGAGCGGCCCGCCACCATGACCGGCCGCGGCCTGCATTTCACGGCGGACAACCGCTATGTCGACGTCTGGCAGTGGAAGGCGACCAGCGGCGGCCCAACCGGGTGGATGGACGACGCACATATCGGCCCGCCGCTCGATCCGACGCCCGAACAAGCGCGTTACGTCACCCCGTACCGGGGCGGATTCGCTCCTGATCCTGGAACACCGAACTACAGCGAAAATTTCATCGCCTCGCCGGAAATTCCGTCCGAGGGCGATGCGCAAGCCAACCCGCTGGTCACGCCACGCCGGCTGCCCAAGGATCTGGCGGCGATCCAGGCCGCGATGGGGGGCGAGATTTCGCTGGACCCTAATCTGGGCGAGAGCGACGGCGCGCGCTGGTTCATGACCGAATCCGAATCGGTGCCGTACGCGACTGAGCTCGACAAGCTGATCCCGAAAGGCACCGTGCTGCCGGGCGTGATCCTGGCGGGCGATTTCACCGGCGATCGCGCCGACGTGCGCTGCGCGGCGCGCTGGGCGAGCGGGCACTGGGCGCTCGAGGTGGCGCGCAAGCTCGACACCAAAAGCCGCTACGACGTGCCGCTGAAGAGCGGCACCTTCATGCGGGTCGCGGCCTTTGATCACAGCCAGATCAGGCATACCCGCCATGTCCGGCCTATTCGTCTTGAAGTGGAATGAAATGATGCGGAATAAGCGATGAGAAAGACCTGCACGGTAACTGTCAACGAGGAGAGCTTTGTCGCCAATGTCGGCGACCTCCTGCTCGACGGCGCGATCATGAACGGCGTCGAGCTGCCGCACGATTGCCGGACCGGGATTTGCGGCACCTGCCGGGTTCGCAGGGTTCAAGGCAAGGTGTTCGGCGGCGACGAGGCGGGAAGCGACATGATCCATGCCTGCCAGGCGCGGATCGTCTCGGACCTGAAGATCGTCACCGAAGCGGTCCCCGATCCGGTGTCGCTGTCGGCGCAAGTCACCCATCTGGCGCGGCTGGCGCCCGATGTCATAGGCGTCACCATGGAGGTGGAGAAGCCGCTGGATTATCTGCCCGGCCAATATTGCAACGTGCAGTTTCGAGGGCTTCCCACGCGCTGCTACAGCCCGACCTATCCGCTGCAACGCGGCCCCAATCCGCATGTGCTGCATTTTCACATTCGAAAGCTTCCTGATGGCGTGGTTTCCAATGCGCTCGGCACCACCATCCGCCCCGGGCACCGGGTGCGGCTGACCGGTCCGTTCGGCCACGCCTTTTTCCGGCCCAAGCATCGCGGCGGCACGGTGCTGGTCTCCGGCGGCACGGGATTTGCGCCGATGTGGTCGATCGCGACCGCGGCGATCACGGAGCGGCCGGAGCGCGAGCTGATTTTTGTGGTCGCCGCGCGCGATCTGCCCTCGTTTTACATGGACCGCGCGCTGTGCCGGCTGGCGCTGTTTCCCAATGTCACGATCGTGCCTGTCGTCACCGAGCCGCAAGCGATCTCGAGCGTCTTTCGCAGCGGACTGCCGACCGAGCATTTGCCGAATTTGTCGCCAAACGACATCGTCTACACCTCGGGCGCGCCGGGGCTGACCGATCACGTGGCGCGGGTCGCGAAAGCGGCTGGCGCGCGATGCTACGCCGACCCGTTTGTCTCCAATGCCAAACACGACGAGACGTCGAACTTGATGTCGCGCCTGGCCGGTTGGCTGGACAGCGGCAGCGCGCCGACCCTGGCGCCGCAGCACGAGCCGCCCCAGCCGCCGCAGCCCCCACCACAGCCGCGACGGCCGGCGCCGAAAAAACGAATGCCGCAAGAGACGCGCGAGTATGCCCCGCGCTTTGCTCGTACTGAAATTTCAAACAGCCGCTAACGTCGTCATTGCGAGCCAAGCGAAGCAATCCATAGCGCGGCATGCGGAGAGCTGGATGGCTTCGCTTCGCTCGCAATGACGGCCATAAACCCCATATTTTGTTGACTGCTTTTTCGGTCAGACTCACAGGATGAGGGGATAAGCCGATTATGACGCCGCAAGATTAGCCGTTTGGGCCGCGCGGAATAGCCGATCCGGCCCCTACCTCAACCCCGCGCGCCGAAACCCCTCCAGATAGCTCGCGCGTTCGGCCTCGTGCCGGAACGGCATTTCTGTGGCGATCCATTGAAGCGAAATGTCCGGCTGCACCCGCCGCAATTCCACCAGCGCCGCGCGCGCGATGTCGTCGTGGCCGGCGGCGGCCGCCGCCGCCGTCAGCACGCGATGCGCGCCGACAAAATCGGCGCGATGGCGCAAGCCCTCGCGCGCCAGCCGCATCGCCTCCTCGTACTGGCGCCCGACGAATTGCGCATAGGCGGCGACGCCGCAATAGATCGCGGCGAACGGATCGCGTGGGCTGAGCCGGAGCGCATGCCGCGCCTCGCGATCGCCCTCCTCCCAGCGCCCGCAATAGGAAAGCGCCACGCCGTAATATCCTCGCGCCGGCGAGAAGTTGGGGTTGAGCGTGAGCGCGAGCTCGAATTCGGCGAGGCAATCGTCAAACCGGCGATTGAGCAAATAGACGCTTCCCAGCGCATGGTGCGCCCAGGCGTCCTCGCTGTCGGCGCCGATCGCCGCTAAGGCCGCCCGCTCGGCGACCGGTATTGCCTTCGCCATCGGCTCCCAGCCCATATGGGCGCTGAAAATATGACTGGCGGCGAGCACGCCGAGCGCCTGGCCGTAGTTCGGATCGATGCGAATCGCCTTTTCCAGAAGCGCTTGGGCCACCACGATGTCCTGCCGCGTCACCCGCCAAAAATGCGATAGCGCGCGCATCACGAGATCCCAGGCGTCCATATTGTCGGGCGCCTTGCGCAGGCTGCGGAAATTCTCGGCGGCATAAAGCTGCGGCTCGATCGCCGCGACGATGGCCTGGGTGATCTCGTCCTGCACGGCGAACACGTCGGCAAGGCTGCGGTCGTAGCGCTCCGCCCAGACATGACTGCCGGTGGTGACGTCGTTCAACTGCACGGTGATGCGCACGCGATCGCCGTCCTTGCGAACGCTGCCCTCGACGACATAGTCGACGCCAAGCTCTTCGCCGATCTGCTTTAAGTGAACCGATCTTCCCTTGTACACAAACGAGGAGTTGCGCGCGATCACATAGAACCAGCGCAGCTTCGACAACGCGGTGATGATGTCCTCGCTGATCCCGTCGGAAAAATATTCCTGCGCCATTTCGCCGCTCATGTTGATGAACGACAACACGGCAATCGCCGGGCGATCCAGCGGCGCCAGCGCAGGCCCCGGCTGCTCGGCCTGGTCAGGCGGCGGCTGAACCGGGATTTCGTCAACGCTGAGCTCGTCCTGCACGCACACTTCGCCGACGAAGCGGAATCCCTTGCGGGCGATGGTGCGCACCAGGCGCTGTTCCTTGCCGGTGTCGCCGACCGCGTTGCGGACGGCGTTGATCCTGGAGGTCAGCGTCGATTCCGAGACGATCCGGCCCTCCCAGACATGCTCGAACACATCGTCCTTGCTGACCACCCGATGGCGATTTTCCAAAAGATACAGCAACAGATCGAACACCTGCGGCTCGACCGGAACGCCCTCGCCGCCGCAGCTCAGCTCCCGTCGATCAGTATCAAGCACATGATTTACAAAGAGAAATTTCACTTACCCAATCCCGGGCCGAAACCGACCCTCAAGCAACAATCAAGCTCCCCTGAAGGCAAAATCAAGCCGCCGTCAGTGTCTTTAAGTCCGCGCAGGACCAGTCTCGGTTCAGCGGCGGCATGCGTCATGATCGCGCCGCATAGCCCGAAAGGAGACACCGATGGCAGGCGCAACTATCGCCAGACAAACCGGCAATTCCGCGACCCCGGCAACACCCGACCTTGCCGCCCTCAAGACCAGGCAGCAGGCGGCCTGGTCTTCGGGCAATTACGCCGTCGTCGGCACGACCTTGCAAATCGTCGGCGAGGAACTCTGCGAGACGCTCGATCTGCGCGCCGGCTCAAAAGTGCTCGACGTCGCCGCCGGCAACGGCATGGCAAGCCTTGCGGCCGCCCGCCGCTGGTGCCGCGTCACGTCGAGCGACTATGTGCCGGCCTTGCTCGAAGCGGGGCAGGCGCGCGCGCTGGCGGAAGGCCTGTCGATCGAGTTCATGGAGGCGGATGCCGAAAATCTGCCGTTCGCAAGCGCTGCCTTCGACGCGGTGGTGTCCACCTTCGGCGTCATGTTCACGCCGAACCAGGATCAGGCGGCGAGCGAGCTGGTGCGGGTCTGCAAATCCGGCGGCAAGATCGGTCTCGCCAACTGGACGCCGGAAGGTTTTATCGGACAGATCTTCAAGACGCTCGGGAAATACCTGCCGCCGCCACCAGGCGCCAGATCGCCGGCGCTCTGGGGCACGCGCGCGCGGCTCGAAGAGATGTTCGGCAGGGATGCGAGCTCGATCAAGACCGAGCCGCGCCTGTTCAACTTCCGCTATCGATCGCCCGAACATTTCCTCGACGTGTTCAAGACCTTTTACGGCCCGGTGCTGAAGGCGTTCGCGGCACTGGATGCGGGGGCCCAAGAAAATCTCCGGACCGATTTGCATGCGCTGATCGTGCGCATGAACAGGTCCGGCGACGCCACCATGATCGTCCCGAGCGAATATCTGGAGGTCGTGGTCACCAAGCGGTGAGAGATGCCGCGATCGAACCTCCCAAAGAAAATTTCAAACGCTGGAGTATTCCAAATGACCCGACTGATTGCACTTGTTTACGGATTATTGTCCTACGCCTTCTTCTTCGTGACGTTTCTCTACGCGCTGTGCTTTGTCGAAAATTTCGTGGTGCCCAAGACCATCGACAGCGGCACAGCGCCCCCGTTCACCGAAGCGGCCATTGTCAACCTCGTGCTGATGTCGCTGTTTGCGATCCAGCACAGCGTCATGGCGCGCCGCCAGTTCAAGGAGTGGTGGACGAAATTCGTGCCGAAATCGGTCGAGCGCTCGACCTATGTGCTGTTCGCAACCTCGGCGCTGGCGCTGTTGTGCTGGCAGTGGCGGCCGATGCCGACGGTGATCTGGCGCGTCGAGAATCCGGATCTGGCAAACGTGCTGGTCTGCCTCTCGCTCGCCGGCTGGCTGATCGTGTTGACCAGCACGTTCCTGATCAATCATTTCGAGCTGTTCGGCCTGCACCAGGTCGCCAACAATCTGACCGGACGGACGATGCCGGCCCCGCGCTTCCGCACGCCCTTGTTCTACCAGTTCGTGCGGCATCCGATCTATCTCGGCTTCATCATCGCGTTCTGGGCGGCGCCGGTAATGAGCGCGGGTCACCTGTTGTTCGCAGGCGTTACCACCGCCTACATCATCGTCGGCATCCTGCTCGAGGAGCGCGATCTCGTCGACATGTTCGGCGACGATTATCGCCGCTACCGCGACCGGGTCTCGATGTTGCTGCCTTGGCGCAAATCGGCCCGGCCCTTGGACACGCGAACCCAATCGGGAACGGTTCGATGATCGGCTCGCATCATGCTCCCTCGGCCCAGCGGCCGAGGGGGTGCGTCATCGCGTTGCATTGCTCGCTCGGTTCGGGGCGGCAATGGGCGCGGCTGGCCGACGAGCTCGGCGGCAGCTATCGCCTGATCGCGCCGGATATTTCCGGCTATGGCAGCAATCGCGGTTCGGTCGTGCTGCCGACGACGCTCGCCGAGGAAGTCGCATCCTTGCGCGAGCGCTTCGCGCAGGCCGAGGGGCCGCTTCATCTGGTCGGCCATTCCTATGGCGGGGCGATCGCGTTCAAGATGGCGACCGAGTCTGCCTTCGCCAGCCGCGTGCGCAGTCTGACCCTGATCGAGCCGGTGCTGCCGACGCTGTTGGCCGACGGCGCCGCGGACGGGCGGCTGCACCAGCAGTTCGCGCAATTGGCGCGCGAGCTTTCGTTCGACCTCTGGAACGGGCTTGCGATGGAGGCGATCGACAAGTTCATGACGTTCTGGAGCGGATCGGGGCCACCTGAAAAACTGTCCCCCGAGGCGCGGCTGCGCATGATCGCGCACGCCGACAAGCTCGCGTTCGATTTCACCGCGGCCCTCGCCGAGGAGAGTGTCGCCACTGTCGCCGTCGGCATCCGCATGCCAACGCTGCTGTTTTCCGGCGGCCTGTCGCCAATTCTCACCCAGCGGATTGTCGCGCGGCTGGCCTCGCTAATCCCTGGGGCTAGCGCGCGGCATTTGCCGGCCGCGGGGCACATGCTGCCGCTCTCGCACGGCAAGCTGATCAATCCGGAGATTGTCAGGCATATCGCGCGCACTGATGATTTTGCACAAGCGTCGCTCGCCTCCGGTTTTGCGGCCGCCGCCTTGCGGCTATCGCCCGTTCCGCAGTGAGGCAAGGGGGCCGTCGATCCTGGCAGCTTCGGGCTACCGCCTCTCGTCGCCCCCTTACCGTCCCCTCATCCTCCCGTTGGCGCTTGGGCCAGCCTTCTGATATCGAAGTATCGGAAAAACCGGGACGGGAATGCCGATGAGCAACTTTGCGCGCGACATCTCTAGGAGGCTTTTGAGCCTTCTCGTCACGGGCCTGCTCGCCCTCGCCTCGCTCCCCGCCCTTGCCGCCGACGAAGACCCCGACGCCCCCAAGGGCGCGGCCGTCACCGTGCTGAAGGCGGCAAAGTCCTGCTTCTCCAACCTGGTCGAGGTCACAGGCTTGGTGCTGGCCCGCGAGGAGACTGCGGTGCGCCCGGAACGCCAGGGCCTGAAAGTCGCCGAAGTGCTGGTCGATGCCGGCGATACCGTGACCGCCGGCCAGTCGCTGGCCCGGCTCAACCTTCCCGACGGCGGCGGAAGCGCGCTGGTGCAGGCGCCGATCGCCGGCCTGATTTCGTCTTCCTCCGCGGTGGTCGGCGCGATGGCCTCGGGCAAGGGCGAAGCGCTGTTCTCCATCATTTCCCGCAGCGAATTCGACCTGGTCGGCCTGGTGCCGACCCAGGATGTGGCAAAACTCGCGGTCAACCAGCCCGCCTCCATCCGCATCCCCGGCGCCGGCGACGTCGACGGAAGGGTGCGCCGGATCGCGCCGACCATCCAGCCCGACAGCCAGCTCGGCCAGGTTTTTATCGCGATCACGACCAACCGGCGCCTGCTCGTGAACTCGTCCGGCCGCGCCCTGATCAAGACCGGGCAAAGCTGCGGCCTCGCCGTGCCCTTGACCGCGGTGCTCTATGGCACCGGCGGCACAGTGGTCCAGGTGGTGCGGCGACAGCGGGTCGAGACCAAGCGGGTGGAAATTGGCCTGATGGCCGGCGGCCAGGTCGAGATCCGCGAAGGGCTCATCGAAGGCGACATCGTGGTAGCGCGCGCCGGCTCGCTGCTCCGCGAGGGCGATCCGGTGCGGCCGGTCACGGCCAGCGCGGATGCACAGTAGGTGGGAATAACGAGAGTCTGATCGATCTGTTTCGATACGGGCGGTGAGCTCCCTCTCCCCTTGTAGGAGAGGGTTGGGGTGAGGGGTTCAGGTCTATCGATGGGCCTTAACCCCTCACCCGGATCGCATCTGTCGATGCGATCCGACCTCTCCCACAAGGGGAGAGTTGGCGCGGAGTTTGCGGCTCGAGATTCTCCGATGTGCAATAGCGCATCGGAGTTCGCGCTAATGCGGGCTCCGGAATGACGGCCTTCGGGTCAGCCGCCGTCGCCGCCGAGCCGGACGTCTTCCAGGAGCGATGACGACACCGAGGGAACCTGCTCGCCGTCGGAGGCGCGCGAAATCGCAACCCGCGTCTTGTTGAACACGGCCTCGGCGCCGGCCTGCGCGGTCAGATTGTTCAGCAGCTCGGACACCAGCACGCTGTGGGCGCCTTGGGAATCCTCGGCGACCTTGCCGGGCGTGGCCGAGGTCAGGATCAGCGCGTTGTCAGGCGCGTTGATCGGCGCGAGCCCATGGGAGAAGGCGCGGAAGCGGCGCTCATAGGGATTGCGGCGCGAGGCGTCGACCACGACGAGCTTGGCGCGGGCGCCGCGCTCCTTCATCACCTCGAGCACGGATTCGATGGAAAGCCCGTCGCGGCGCACATCGGCTTCCTTCCAGATCACGGCGTCGACCGGAATCATGTAGCTCTCGCGGCCGACCTGGACGCCATAGCCGCCGAAGAACAGCATGACGACGGAGTCCCTCTTGATCTTGGATTTCAGGCGGCCAATCGCGCGGGTCATGTCGTCCTTGCTGGCGTCTTCCACGACATCGACGTCAAAGCCGTCACGGCGCAACGCAGTGGTCAGCGCGCGGGCATCGCTGATCGGCTGGGTCAGCGGCTCGCCGGCGTCGGGATAATGGCCGTTGCCAATCACGAGCGCTATTCGCGAGGCGCGGCGGGCGGCGTCTACGCTCTGCTCGGTCGAGACCGCTTTCGCAGCATCCAGCGCCCTCAAGCTCAGCGCGGCATGGGCGCCGATCGCCAGCGACACCGTCCCGGCCAGTGCGGCGACCATGGCGATGGTGCGGCGGGAGATGCTGAAATGCCTAAACGTCATCACGGTTCATTCCTGGTCGCTGACAAAAGGCGCGGCTTTATCAGTCGCGCCTTTAGGTCGCTTCGGTTTGAGGGGTGGCCGTTGCTGTGTCGCTCGATTGCGCTCAATTTGCGGCACCGCAACAAACAAACCCTTAACTGCCTTCCGCGGTTCCGGCAATACATAACATGATAGCCGCTATGCATGATGCATAATATATTGAAAAATATGAAGAATACCTCAAAACTCCGGTACTAATACTGGTTCCGGAGAGCCAAGGATTGGCGGGTTGACAGTGCCGCCAAACCGGCTGCCGCCGCTGTGAGGTTCATCACATTGTATTTCCCATCCGGCCGTGTAGCTTTTGCGAGGACCTTGCAAGTCTCGAAGGCAGCCGGTCCCGCCCGTTCTCACCCTTCGGGGATGATGCTCTGATCCTTGTTTGCGCATAATCTTTTTCGGAAAGTCGGTTCCCACCTTGCGCTAACGGCGCCCTTCCGGTCCGGATCATGCTGCGACCGCGTCGCGCGGAAAGAACATCCATGACATTTCAGTATTTCGCCGGCGCCACCTATCGCGCGCTGACCGCCGGGAAGGACGGTCCGTCGCTCTACGACGTCTGCGATCCGCTGCTGTTGCACCATCGCGGCGGCGATCCGCATCTTTCCAAATTCTACCGGACGACGCTGGGCAATCCGGCGCTGCGGACGCTTCTGCGCCGCGCCGGGCTTCCCGAATTGTCCGATCCCGCGCGCCTGCAATCGCTCCGCGACGCCTTGGGCCGGGCCCGCGACGATGGTTCCCCGGACTGGGGGGCGATCGGCCAGCCGATCGCGGATCTGCTCGATACCATCGCGCTCGAACATCCCAAGCCCAAGCCCAATATCGAGGCCGCGGCCGGCAGCGGAGCGGCGCCGAGCCTTGCTCAGATCGAAGGCGCGATCCGCGTTTGCGGCGCGCATCTGTTGCGCGCCTATGCAAAGCGCGGCTTCATCCCGACCTACGCCGCCTTCAACCTGATCGGCGACGCCGATGTGCGCGGGCGCGAATTCCTGATGGCGCTGCGGGGCCTCAATTCGCGCGGCTACAAGAACTCGACGCTGCTGTTCAACCTGGCGCGAATCTTCATCGCCCGCTCGCCCGCGAGCGCCCTGATCAACCCGCCCTGGCGGGGCATCGCCGAGCCGATGTGGGAGCCGATGCAGATCCGCCATCGCTCCGCCTATTACGATGCGTTCTTCACCGAGGCGCTGCTCGCCTTCATCGAGACCGGTCTTGCCTCCTCCGATCAGGCTCGCACGGCACGCCGCGCGATATCGGACATGGTCGATTTTTGTGTTGGCACCAGCCGCGAGGAGGTGCGCTCGCATGACGGCTCGACGGTTGCCGTCGTCACCGCGCTGGCGCCGCTGCCGCATCCGCGCTTTTCGCGCTTCTTCGCCCAGATCAAGCAGGATCTGGGTTTCGGCCTCTACGTGCCGGATTGCGACACCACCGCCTGCGCCTTCTCGGCCGCAACCCAGGCCGGCTCGACCGACCCGATCCTCGATCAGCCGCTGCTCGACTTCTACGCCGGCTACCAGGTGCGCGAGGGCGACAACGCGCCTCGCGTGACGGTGCCGCTCAACGACAACATCGACTATGAAGGCGGCGTGGCCACCTGGATCGACAATCTTGCCGGCGAACGCCCGTTCGGCAACGATCTCGATCCGACGCTTAACCTCGACATCCTCGAAGTCAGTTTCCGCAACTTGAGCCGCTGGAAGATCCTCGAGATGCCGCATCGGCTGGAGACGGTTCATCGCATCATCGCTTTCCAGAAGCGGCTTGCGGAAAGCGGCGCGTTCAAAAATCCGCGCTCGCACATCTATTATTTGCCGGAGCTTTACTGCGCCTATTTCGGTCGCTGCTACGCGGCCTTCATGGCACTGCCGGCGCCCGCGCAACGGGCGATCGATGCCGACGGCGCGTTCGGCTTCATCCGCACTTGCGTGCTCGCCTATGTGCAAGGTGAGTTGATCGCAAGCGAGATGAACGCTTTCGATGCGGCTCTGGCGCTGATTGCGCTCGGCCATCTCGGCGCCGATGCCGCGACGTTTGCGCCGGCGTTGCACTGCATCATCACCCATTTGGGCGAAGGCGGCCGGCACGGGCCTTATCGCGCCTATGAATGGAACAAGATGAAGACGCCGACGCGGATTTTGGTGGGCGGCCCCGAGGTCACCTCGGCCTTCGTGCTGATGGGGCTATCGCTGGCGCGAAGGACGATGCGGGGTGGGGTGGGTAGGCAGTAGGGCGGATTAGATTAGCGCAGCGTAATCCGCCGCCCGGCGGGTTACGCCGGAGCCTGTCATCGGGCGCGCATTCGCGCGACCCGTTGAGCTAACCCGCCCTACGGTTATCGTGCTAAGTTGAAAGCGTCCGGCGGGGCCAAGACTCGCATGCACGCCCCATTGCCCGCAGAATTTGCTGATATAGTGAGATTCGTTGCCGCGCCGGGACCGCCGATGAAATTCACGACCTGCCTCGTTGCCGCCTCGATCCTGCTGCCGCCGCTGGTCGCGCAGGCCGCCGACGTCACCGGCGTGCCGAAAATCCGCGAGGGCGACCAGATCCAGATCGGCTCCAGCCGGATTCGCCTCGGCGCCATCGACGCGCCGTCGGTCGATCAGCTCTGCCTCAACACCAGAGGCGAACGCTGGACCTGCGGGGTTGCCGCGCGCGACGAACTCGCCAGGCATGTCGAGAACAAGAGCTGGACCTGTCATGTCGAGCGGACCGATCGCCGCGGACGTTCCGTGGGCCGCTGCGAGGTCGACGGCGAGGACATCCAGAAATGGATGGTGCAAAACGGCTGGGCGCTGTCCTATGTGCGCTCCTCCCATGACTACGATTCCGACGAGGCCGCCGCGCGCGAGGCCAAGGCCGGCATGTGGCAGGGCGCCTTCATCGCGCCGTGGGACTGGCGCGTCCGCAACAAGAAGACCACGATCCTCGGCGCCGTCAAACCGCCGGAGAATTCCAACGCGATCCTGCTCGCCTCGGCCTCGGGATCGGTCGCGCCCTCGCCCGAGTGCACCATCAAGGGCAACGTCAACCGTGCGGGCGAATGCATCTACCACCAGCCGACCAGCCGCTGGTACGCGCAGATCAAGATGAACATCAGCAAAGGCACGCGCTGGTTCTGTTCGGTCGAAGAGGCCGAGGCCGCCGGCTGCCGCGAGACCAAACGCTAGCATGCCCTGTGTTCTAGAGCGGGATTGCGTTTGTCATCATTGCGAGAAGCCAACGGGTCGCAACGACGAATCGTGAGGCGGAACGTGACTGATATCGACGACGTGCAATCCCCCGCAGCGAAGCACGCGCGGCTCGCGCGTTTCCTGCCGGCGTTGCTGTTGGCTGTCATCATTTATGGCGCGCTGGCCTATTTGGTGCTGCCCGCGATCTGGACCCATCACGAGCACCAGAAGGGTCTTGCCGATCTGCCGATGGTGACGCGGACCGCCCAGGGCATTCCCGGCGACCCCATCAATGTCGGGCTGATCGGCAATGAGAAGGACGTCTTGTGCGCGATGAATGAAGCGGGATGGTTTCCCGCCGATCCCGTGACGCTCAAATCGTCGGTCGAGATCGCCGGCAGCGTCTTGCTGGATCGTTCCTACAAGGACGCGCCCGTGAGCCCTCTTTTTTATCTCGACCGGCACGAGGATCTCGCGTTCGAAAAGCCTGAAGGCACAAGCGCCGATCGCCGCCATCATGTGCGGTTCTGGAAAGTGCTTGATAAGGGCGAGGAGCAACGGCCGGTCTGGCTCGGCGACGCGGCCTTCGATCGCGGCGTCGGCGTGAGCCATTATACCGGCGCCATCACGCACCACATCGACGCCGATATCGATCTCGAACGAAAGACCCTGGCCGATGACCTGGAGCGTGCCGGAATGGTCGATGCGAAATATCAGGTGACCGGCGTCGGGCCGACGCTCGACGGCCGCAACGGCGGCGGTGATCTCTATTACACCGATGGCGAAGTGTGGGTCTTGCGGCTGGTCGAGGCCTGCCGCAAGCGAAGTGATCCCGCAACCATCATTCCCAGTCCGCCCGCGACCGAGATCAAGGATCAAATCTGGCAAGCGGTTGCCAATACGCTTAGAAATTAGATGTCATTGCGAGGAGCGTTAGCGACCAAGCAATCCATTCTTTCTTGCAGTTCTGGATTGCTTCGTCGCTTCGCTCCTCGCAATGACGGCTTTGATCTAATATCATCATAACCTGGCTTGAATTTCCGCTCACTCCCCTGCATCCCTTCCCTCAGGGCACACCGACAAGGAATGATGAGAATGACCGTTCGCGCGGGCCGGGAGTTTCTGGCGATCCCGGGGCCTACCACGATGCCCGACGAAGTCTTGCAGGCGATGCATCGTCCGGCGCTCGACATCTATTCCGATCAGATGGTCAACCTGACCGACAGCCTGATGGCCGATCTCTCAAGACTGTTTGCCACCAGGGGACAATCCTACATTTACATCTCCAACGGCCACGGCGCATGGGAAGCGGCGCTCAGCAACGTGCTGTCGCGCGGCGACAAGGTGCTGGTCCTGGAGAGCGGCCGGTTTGCGATCGGCTGGGGCAATGCCGCCACCGCCATGGGCGCCGAGGTCGAGGTGCTGAAGGGCGACTGGCGCCGCGCGATCCGCCCCGATGAAGTCGAAGCGCGCTTGCGCGCCGACACGCGCCACTCGATCAAGGCGATCTTGGCCGTGCAGGTCGATACGGCGTCCGGCGCCTACAACGACCTCGAGGCGATCGGCAAGGCCATCAAGGCAGCGGGTCATCCCGCGCTGTTCATGGTGGATGCGGTGGCCTCGCTCGCCTGCATGCCCTTCGAGATGGACAAATGGGGCATCGACGTCGCGATGTCCGGTTCGCAGAAGGGATTGATGACCCCGCCGGGCCTTGGCTTCGTCGCCGCCAACGACCGCGCCAGACAGGTGCACAAGAAGGCGGACTTGCGGACGCCCTACTGGGACTGGACCGAGCGCGAAGGTTCAGAGCACTACCGCAAATATGCCGGCACCGCGCCGGTGCATTTGCTGTTCGCACTGCGCCAGGCCGTCGACATGATTTTCGCGGAAGGCCTGGAAAACGTGTTCCGACGCCATCGGCTGCTCGCCGGCGCGGTGCGCCGCGCCGTTGCGGTGTGGGCCGAGGGCCAGGTGCTCGGCTTCAATATCGCCGAGCCAAGCGAGCGCTCCGACACGGTCACGACCGTGACGATGGGAAACGGTTACGATCCGGTCGCGCTGCATCGTTACTGCAAGGAGAAATGCGGCGTGGTGCTGGGGGTCGGGATCGGCGAGCTGCAAGGCCAGGCGTTCCGGATCGCCCATATGGGCCATGTCAACGCCCCGATGGCGCTGGGAACGCTCGGCGTCATCGAGGTCGGCCTCAATGCGCTAAATATCCCGCATGGCAAGGGCGGCACAGAGGCCGCGATCGAATGGTTAGGGGAAAGCGTGAGTCCTTAACTAGACCGTCATTGCGAGGAGCGAAGCGACGAAGCAATCCATTCTTCCTTTCCGTGGTGGCATGGATTGCTTCGCGGAGCCAGTCATCGGGCGCGCATGCGCGCGACCCGTTGGCTCGCAATGACGGCGAATATGGGCGCGCAAAGCCTTCCCGGCGCCCTTGCATTCGTGCTTATATTGATCCAGCGACAAATAAGAGGCCGACAACGGCGCCGGCGCGTGATCCGCAAAAGCCGGATACGCGCAAGGATAGGGAGTGATGTGATTGGCGTCGGTTGAATTGCGCGGCCTGACCAAGCGATTCGGATCGCTTAGCGTGGTCGACCAGGTCTCGCTGCGGATCGACCACGGGCAGCTCGTCTGTCTTCTGGGTCCCTCGGGCTGCGGCAAGACCACGACGCTGCGGCTGATCGCCGGATTTCTGGAGCCCTCGGACGGCGAAATCCACGTCGGCGATCGCCTGGTGTCCTCGAAGGCAAAGACCTTGCCGCCCGAGAGCCGCAAGATGTCGATGATCTTCCAGAGCTACGCGCTGTGGCCGCACATGACGGTGATGGAAAATATCGTCTACGGCCTGCGCCTGCGCAAAATCGACCGCGACACCATCGCGAAAAAGCTCGCCGCCATCCTGGCGACGACCAAGCTTCAGATCCTCGCCCAGCGTTACCCCGGCGAATTGTCCGGCGGGCAGCAGCAGCGCGTGGCGCTGGCCCGCGCGCTGATCGTCGAACCGGAGACGCTCTTGCTCGACGAGCCGCTATCCAACCTCGACGCCAATTTGCGCGAGGAGATGCGGTTTGAAATTCGACGGCTCCACGACGAATATCGCTACACCACTGTTTACGTCACCCACGACCAGTCTGAAGCGATGACCACCGCCGATTTGATCGCGGTGATGAACGCGGGAAAGATCGAGCAACTCGGTACGCCCGAAGATATTTATGCCCGCCCGCATTCGGAATTCGTGGCCCGCTTCATTGGCGCCAGCAACGTGATCAAGG
>Ga0210401_10002986_pt1 | contig 18296 bp, 17 predicted proteins | sample IncBWH32MmetaG_FD_150866 | JGI IMG/M metagenome (GOLD analysis project Ga0210401, IMG submission 150866) | Forest soil microbial communities from Barre Woods Harvard Forest LTER site, Petersham, Massachusetts, United States - Inc-BW-H-32-M | ecosystem: Environmental > Terrestrial > Soil >... | reverse complement strand
CCGCGTCATATCCAGGTGTTCGCACAGCTCGTTGAGTGTGCGGCCGTCGTGCGCATGCAGCAGGTCCAGCAGCTTGCGCCGGCTGGGATCGGCCAGGGCCTTGAACAGCACGTCGGTGTCGTGGCGTTCTGCCATGTGCTATACGCAAGTCGTTACTTGCGTAAATGATAGGCAAGTCGCGACTTGCATGTCAAGCACCGATCAACGCGTGGCAGTGTTCGTCCCACGAAGGGCGCCGACCCCGCCACCGTCAGTTATGGCAAGAGGCTTTCCGTGACGCAGGGGCACCCTCAGGCCACTTGCCCCTTCAGGTCTGCGTGTGGCAGCAGGAATCAGCCGCCGGCGTTGCTTTTGCCGCCGGAGCAGGCTCGTAGCGATCGTGGTGGCGCACCCACGCCATGGGCCCATCGCGCTCGTCGCGGCCCTTGGGTGTGAGATCGAGCAGGTTGTAGGTGCCCATCATGGCCTCCACGCCGCGCCTGTAGGTCGAGTAGGTGTGGAAGATTTTGCCCGCGTCATCCTTGTAGAACACACTGATGCCGGGCAATTCCTCGCATTCGAAAGGCTGCGTGTCATAGTTGTGGTTGACCTGCCCCTTCGCCTCTTCCGGCGTGAAGCTCACGTGGAAGTCGTGGTTGAAGTCGTTGCCGAACGACGACACCCAGTCGAACTGCCAGCCCATGCGCCGGCGAAAGCGTTCGATCTCGACCAGCGGTGCCCGCGAGATGGCGACCAACGTGACGTCGCGATGCGCCAGGTGCACGTTCATGCCGTCGGTGTGGTCGGCCATGAAGGAGCAGCTGGGGCAGCCTTGCTCCCACCCGGGGGCGAGCATGAAGTGCTGCACCATCAGCTGGTGGCGCCCATTGAAGAGCTCGGCGAGCGTGCGCGTACCCTCGGATGCGTCGAAGGTGTAGACCTTGTCGATGCGCACCCACGGCAGCGCGCGTCGCTCGCGGGCAATCTGGTCGCGCAAGTGGGTCAGCTCCCTCTCGCGCGCCAGCAGCTTCTTGCGCTCGGCGACCCACCGCTCCTGGGACACAACGGGATGGTTCGTGATGCTTGAATCGATGGCTGTATTCACAATGCGCTCCTTAGCGTGTCAGTTAGATTGCCTGTCTTGCGAGTCGTTGAGTGTCTCCGTTAAGACAAGCCTACGCAAACGGCAGCGAGTCAGGGAGTAACAAGATCGTCGTGAATTCCACCAGCGGCTGGGACAGCTGCCGACGATTCACCGCCTTCGCGGCGCGCTACGGCTCCGTCGGCGCGGCGGCTTGAACCCGTCAGCGAATCGCCCGGCTTGCCAGAACAGGCGATCGTTGCTTTGCAGAGCGTTGGCTGCGAAATCCAGAAATGCCCGCACGCGCAGCGCCATGAATCGAATTCCAGTGACGACCAGGTTGACCGGCATCAGCGGTGGTTCGAAATCCTGCAAAACGCGCTCCAGCTGTCCGCTTGCGATGTGCTCTGCAACTTGATACGACAGCGCCCTGATGAGCCCTCGGCCGGCCAAAGCGGCGTCGATCGCTGTCTCGGCTTGATTGACCAACAATCGGCCGTAAGGGCGGATGGTCACGGCGTCGCGCCCGTTCACTTCGAACTGCCATTCCGGTGCGCGGTCTCCGGCAGTCTGCAGGATGATTTCATGCTCGGCCAGCTGGTGCAGATCGTGCGGCGTTCCGTGTCGAGCCAAGTACTCAGGGCTTGCAACGACGACATGCCGCACATGCCCCACCGGCTTTGCAACAAGCCGCGAATCGGCCAGGTGTCCGATGCGCAATGCCACGTCAACACCCTCATCGATCAGATCGATCACCCGATTCGACAGCATCAACTCCACGCTGACTTGCGGATGCGCGTTGAGAAAGCCCAACACGATCGGAGCGATGTGGCGCCGGCCGAAAACCAGCGGCGCTGACACGCGCACCAGTCCACGAGGCACCACTGCCTCTCCCATGACGTCTCGAATCGCCTCTTCATAGTCCGAAAGCAGTCTTCGCGCGTGCTCGCCGAGCCGGCGACCGGCTTCAGTGGCCGCCGTGCGGCGCGTGGTCCGCTCGAGCAGCCTCACACCGAGCCGGGCCTCAAACTCGGCCAGGATTCGCGTGACGGCAGCCCGAGAGCGGCGAGTCTTCAGCGCCCCCGCAGCCAACGTACCTCCCTCGAGGATTGCGACCAGGAGAGATAGTTCGTCCAGGCGATCCACGTCCACAATTCCGAATTTCGGAACAATGAATTCAAATAATAGCCAATTGTTCCGCCGGGGCGGATTAAATACATTTGCCTGAAGCCGCCTCGGGGTGAGTAAAGACCAATCCTCACGCGTCGGCGAGTTCCAAAAGGGAGCAGTCGATGCGAGATCCAATCCACCGAAGCGGATTCGAGCCAGCGGGCGATGGAAAACCTCATGGTGTTTGAACGCAGACAATTTCTTGCGCAGGCGACAACGGCCGCGGTGCTGGGAGCCGTGAGGTCCGTTGCCCTCGGTCGAGCTGATGCGGCCGACCCGCCGAAGGCCATTGCCTTCGACGCATTTGCGATCTTCGATCCGCGCCCGGTCGAACGGCTGGCCGCCGAGCTGTTCCCGGAGCAATCGATGAAACTGACCAGTGCATGGCGCTCGCGGCAGTTCGAATACCAATGGCTGCGCGCGCTATCAAACCGGTATCTCGATTTCTGGCGCACGACGGAAGACAGCCTGACGTTTGCCGCGAGGCAGACCGGCATCAGCCTGACCGTACAGGCGCGCGATACTCTCATGGGCGCATATGCAAATTTGACGGTCTGGTCCGATGCACCCGAGGTGCTGCCGCAGCTTCAGCGCGCGGGGATCCGATTGGGCTTACTGTCCAACATGACCCGGACGATGCTGGAGAACGGATTGGCGAAAGCCAAGCTCCTGGGCTTGTTTGATCTGATTCTCAGCACCGATCAGCTCAGGACGTACAAACCGGCCCCGATGGCATATCAGTTGGGAGTCGACTCATTCGGGTTGCGGCGCGAGCAGGTCCTGTTTGTCCCGTTTGCCGGCTGGGACGCCGCGGGCGCCAAGTGGTTCGGCTATCCGACTTTCTGGGTAAATCGACTGGCGCTCCCGGCCGAGCAGTTGGACGCGGTCACCGATGGCGAGGGACCCGACCTGCAGTCCCTCGCGAACTTCGTCCTGCGCCGCGGGTGAAGGAGTTCGGCGCAATCAGCGGGTTCGACACCCCCGCTCTAACCGGGCCTCTTCGTGACGCGCAGCCCCTCCATCAGCATCCGCCAGACGTCGTTGTACGTCGCGTCAACGGCCGGGTCGACCCACTCGGCGGCGTGAGCCGGGTGGTGGAACCGGGACGTAGCGAACAGTAATGCCCGGCCGGCGGCCACGGGGTCAACGGTGCGGAACGTGCCTTCTTTCACGCCGAAACGGATGATCATCGCGGCGAGCTCGATCAACTCGTCGACGTGGGCGGTGACGACGGACTGGGCATCGGCTGCCAGTGTCCGATAGGCGGCGAACAGCTCTGGGTCTTCGGCGGCCCGGCGGCGCTTGACGGCGATCAATGCGTCGAACAGCTTCCGTAAGCGCCGCGGGGCCGGGTCCCGCAAGGCGGCAATCGCCCGCAGCGGGGCCATGGTCGCCTCCGCCCATCGGCCGACGACCAAGTCCCGCAGCTCGGCCTTGGTCGCCACGTGCCGGTAGACGGCCGCGTGACTGACTCCCAGCGCTCGGGCCACGTCCACCACGGTCGCCTTGGCGGGGCCGAACCGGCGAATGACATCCTCGGCCGTGGCCAGGATCCGATCACGGGTGAGCAGCGTTTCAGCGGCGGGCATCCGGATCGCTCGACACGCCGGCGCCCTCTGCCGGTGCTCGTGCGGAAGATAGAGAGCCCGTCGTCATCAGTGCTTCTCCGCCACCGCCGCGACGACCTCGTCCAACTCCGCCAAGGTCTGCGGCGAGAGCGTCAACTGGCTGGCGGCCAGGTTCTCGCGCAGATGGGCGACCGACGATGTGCCGGGGATCAACAGGATGTTGGGCGACCGGTGCAGCAGCCACGCCAACGCGACCTGCATCGGCTTGGCACCGAGTCGTTCCGCGACGGACGACAGCGTGGACGACTGCAGCGGCGTGAATCCGCCGAGCGGGAAGAACGGCACGTACGCGACGCCCTGCCGGGCCAAGTTGTCGATCAGGCCGTCGTCGTGGCGGTGGGCCAGGTTGTAGCTGTTCTGCACGCACACGATGCCGGTGATCGTCTGCGCCTCGGCCACCTGGGCGGCCGTGACGTTGCTCAGACCAATGTGGCGGATCAGCCCCTTGCGGCGGAGGTCGGACAGCACCGTCACCTGTTCGGCGATGGATCCCTCCCCGGGGCCGTGGCCCGACCCCATCACGCGGTAGTTGACGATGTCGAGCGCGTCCAGGCCCAGGTTGCGGAGGTTGTCGTGGACGCCGGCGGTCAGGTCCTGGGGCGAAATGGCCGGCTGCCACGACTTGTCTGGGGGGCGACGGCCCCCGAGCTTGGTAACGATCACCAACCCGGCCGGGTACGGATGCAGAGCCTGCCGGATGATCTGGTTGGTGACGTGCGGGCCGTAGAAGTCGGACGTGTCGATATGGTTCACGCCCGCCGCGACGGCCTCGCGCAGGACCGCGACGGCACCGTCCAGATCCTTGGGCGGCCCCCACACGCCGGGGCCGGCCAGCTGCATCGCGCCGTAGCCCGTCCGATGGACCGTCAATGACGTGCCGGGGAACGTGTACCGGCCGCCGAGCGTGACTTCACTCATTGTGGTGCTCCTTGCCAGTGCTGACAGGAGCAAGCGTAACGCGATGAGTTACAGAAGTCAAATATTGAAATCTGTAACGTCCGCGCTTCGGTCACCCGTGGTCGGTTGGTCTCGGGCGCGTCTGCCCTGCACTAGGAGCGCAGCGAATCGTCGGCCAGCGTGAGCTTTGGCGCGAACTCGACTTGCCGCGCGTCGTGCCCGCCCGCTGCGGGCACCGCGAGGCTTGTGGTCAAGGCGGTGGGCGAACAGGCCACACTCATACCAAGGCGCCGGGCCAGTTGCTGGAGCGCCGTATTGAGGCTCAGGTTGCGCACAAACAGCGTCTTGAAGCCTCGGGCGCGGGCCGCCAGCCCGGCGCACTGCATCAGCCTCGTTCCGATCCCGAGGCTGCGCGCCCAAGCCGAGACGCTCAGTCCGAGGGCGGCGCCGTAGTCCATGGTTTGCAGGTGCAGGGCGCCCGCGATGCCTCGGCCCGGTTCGATCACCACAAAGACAGCGTCAGCCGAGAGCAGCAGGCTCTCCACGTAGGCGACGATCCAGGCATCGCTCATCACCGAGCCGAATCGCAAGAAGCGGTCGTCAGGACTCAGGGCGAGAAAATGGCCAGCCAAATCGCGGAAATGACGCGTCGTGGGGCTGATTGGGGTTCTCATCACAAAGCACCTCCCTGGCGAGCGCCCAAATCTGGACGGCCGCGAATTTCGGTAACTGAATCAAGGCGCGAAGCGGGCGCCGCCGCCGTTGGGCGAAGGTCTATCGGGGTTCATTGCATCGCAAAGCAACCGGCCGACATGGTTCGCTCCGTTGCTGGATCGAACGGCATTGCGTCGAAAGACGCACCGTCCCACTGGGAACGCAGCGCGTCGTCGACCAGCGTGATCTTCCCGCCGAAGCCTTCATGCTCTGCGTCTTCGCTGCTCAGCTCCGACGTTTCCGAGCGCCCGATCAGCGCATTGGGCGGATAAGCCACGTTCATGCCCAGGTGCCGCGCGAGCTGCTGCAGCGCCGAATTGAAGTTCAGGTTGCGCACGAACAGCGTCTTCAGCCCCCACGAGCAAGCGAGCAGTCCGGCCCTCTGCAGTAGAAGCGAGCCGATTCCCTGGTTGCGCGCCCAGGATGAGACGCTCAGACCGAGGTTGGCGCCTCCGTCCGCGAATTCGAGGTGCAGCGCGCCTGAGATGTCTCCATCCGGTTCGACCACGGCGAATACGCTGGCGGCCGACACGAACAGACTCTCTACATAGGCGACGATGTCTACGTCGGTCGCGACCCAGCCGAACCTCAGAAACCGGTCGCTGGAGGTCAGAGCTACGAAGTGCCTCGCCAGTTTACGAAAGTGAAGCTGCGTCGGGCATATGGCGGTTCTCATGACAGAATCCTCCCCTGCGACCGACCCGTGCCCGGGCCGCCGCGAATATCGACAAGAAGAATCTGGAGCGGATCGGGCGCGGGCTGTCGGTCAATGAGGCCGGCGCGCAGATGCGATCAACGAATGAAACGCTCCGGCTAACTCTGGTCTGACAGCAGCGTGCGAATCGTTGAAATCGCACTGCAGGCAGCGATTCGCCTGCGGTACGGCTCAACTATGAACCGCGCTCACTCAAACAACAACGTGTTTTGACCCTCGAATTTGGTAAACCGATGAGCCGCCTAAGACCACGAGCTCGCGCGTGAGATTTGTCCACGGCCGACTGCCAATGAAGAACACCTACCGTAACAGTCGGCCGTAAGGTCTACGTGAGAGCCCGCCCCGGCGTGCTCGTGGCTTCAAGTATTGATCAGCGGTGACGCAGCCTGGCGCAAAGTGCTCTGATCAAGCTCCGAGGAAACGGGCAAGAAATGTGTCGTGGTTTGCATGCTCAAGTTCCGACTTGATTCCGCATGCTTAACCTCCTGCTTGTTGAGAGATCTGTCGCGCGGGGGGAAGATCAACTCGGGTCGATCAGCCGTCGGATGACTTCATGTTCGCACTGCGACGTTCGCCCGCTGCCGGTACAGCCAGAGACCCAGTGCGATGAGGCTGCCACCCGGCAGAAGCAGTTCGATGGCGGCATACGGCCCCAGCGCACGCAGCAATGCGGGCAGGCGGGCAATCCATGGATCGGGCGGTGCTTTCATCGTGATCTCCTGACGCAACTCGATGCGACGTGGCGGTTGTTGGCAAATTTAGCGTCGGCCATCCGAGCAGTGAGAGTGACAACTGTGTCGGGATTCCATCGTCGCAACCCCACCCGCGACCTCGCCGTGGCCTTGCACGAAGAAGCAGGGCGACCAGAAACACTCCACCGAACCCCTGCGACCAACCGGGCGAACACCGCCGGCGGTCGTCCGAACGCATGACCCGCGGCGCGGAAGATTGCGCCGCGGCCCGCGAAGTTGTTTCCAGCTGTTTCCCCCGTCGATGGTTTCGCACGGCCGCGTCTGCGGTCGCGGCCCCGTGGGATCAAGGCCTCCCGCGCCGGGTGACCCGACCGCTCGCTGTTACGCGCGGTAACCGACCATTCCGGTGCAGTGACGTTAGATTCGCATCGCCTGCGTCGCTCCAGAACCCGCTATCGGGCAAGCGCGGCGGCAGGCACGGGGGATGGAACGAGATATCGGAACGGCGGGGGACGACAAATGCGCCAGGTCGCATCAATCGCAGTGGTGGCCGCGGTGCTCAGCGCCTGCGGAGGTGGGGGTTCGAGCGGTGGCAGCTCCAGCGGTGGTGGTGGCACGCCCCCGGCCAAGATGAGCGCCGACGATGCGGCGCGCCTGGCCGACCAGGCCACGTTCGGCCCCACGCCCGCGCTGATAACGCAGATCTCGCAGCAAGGCGCATCGGCGTGGATCGATGCGCAGTTGCAGACCGCCGCCACCGGGTACCCGTCGTTGCCGGTCGTGTCCCCTTCGGTGGCGGTGGGCTGCCCGTCGACGCTGCCCGCCGGCAATACCTGCGGGCGCGACAACTACAGCGCCTTTCCGGTGCAGCGCGCGTTCTTTGCGAACGCGGTCGGCGGCCCCGACCAGCTGCGCCAGCGTGTCGCACTCGCCTATTCGCAGATCTTCGTCATCTCCTCGGTCCAGATCGCACCAAGCTACGCAATCCGCGAGTACCAGCAGATGCTGCTGCAGGACGCCTTCGTCAACTTCCGCCAGCTGGTGCAGGACGTCACGCTCAGCCCCGTGATGGGTGCGTACCTGAATATGGCGAACAACGACAAGGCCAATCCGGCCAAGGGCATCTCGCCGAACGAGAACTACGCGCGCGAGGTGATGCAGCTGTTCTCGATCGGGGTCACGCAGCTCAATGCCGACGGGACACCGCTGATGCAGAACGGGCTGCCGGTGCCGACCTACAGCCAGGGCGCGATCGAGGCCTTCGCGTCGCTATTCACCGGCTGGACCTACCCGACCGCGCCGGGCGCCTCGGCACTGGCGCACAACCCGCAGTATTTCATCGGACCGATGATCCCGGTCGAGGCGAACCACGACACCGGCGCCAAGACGCTTCTGAACGGCACGACGCTGGCGAGCGGCCAGACCGCGGAGCTGGACCTGCAGCAGGGCTTGGACAACATCTTCCAACACTCGAACGTCGGGCCGTTCATCGGCAAGCAGCTGATCCAGTTCCTCGTCACGAGCAATCCGAGCCCAGCCTACATCTCGCGCATCACCGCGGTGTTCAACAACGACGGAACCGGCACGCGCGGCAACATGGCGGCCGTCGTCAAGGCGATCCTGCTTGATCCGGAGGCACGCGGCAATTTGGCTGCAAGCACGAGCTTCGGCAAAGCGCGCGAGCCGGCGGTCGACGTCGTCGCAGTGCTGCGCGCGCTGGGCGGCAGCACCGACGGCGTCTATCCGATCGGCGCGGCCGCGTCGATGGGCGAGCCGGTGTTCAGCCCGAGCACGGTGTTCAGCTTCTACCCGCCGGCCTATCCGCTGCCCGGCAACCCAAGCCTGGTGGCACCGCAGTTCGGCATCCTGAACACGACGACGGCGCTGGCGCGGCTGAACTACCTGAATGCACTGCTGTTTTCGCTGGGCGGCATCCCGCCGCAGGCCAACGTCCCCGGGGCCACCGGAACCCAGGTGGATCTGACCGCCTACGCGGCCAACGCGGCCCAGCCCGACGCGCTGGTTGCGCAATTCAACGCCAACGTGCTGCACCACTCGATGCTGTCGAGCGAAACCGCGACGATTTCGGCCGCGGTCGGCGCCGTCGCCGCGAGCGATGCAATCGACCGCGCGCGGACGGCGGCCTACCTCGTCTTCGCCTCGCCGCGCTACCAGATCACTCGTTGAAGAACTCGAGACCGGAGTCCGACATGAACGCCGCGAAGCAAATCCCTGGTTTCAGTTCCGCGCGGCGCGATGCCCTGCGCCACCTCGGCGCGCTCGGCGCCCTGGGCCTGGTGCCGGCGCTGGCGGGCCGGCTCGGCGGCGAGGCGCAGGCCGCTGGGGCCAGCTCGTACCGGGCGCTCGTCTGCGTCTTCCTGTTCGGCGGCAACGACGGCAACAACCTCGTGGTCCCGACCGACACGGCCGGCTACGCCGCGTACCTCGCGGCACGCGGCGGTGTCGTCGGCACCCCCGGCAACGGTGCGCTGGCGCTGCCGGCGGCTGGTTCCACCGGCGGCGTGCTGCCGTTGAACGGCGTCAGCTACGGGCTGCACCCGTCAATGCCGGAGCTGCAGACGCTGTGGAACTCCGGCAACGTCGCGCTGCTCTTCAACGTCGGCGCGCTGGTCATGCCGATCACGACCGCGCAATACGCCGCTTCGAGCACCGACCCTGCGGTCGTGCCGCAGAGCCTGTTCTCCCACTATGACCAGCAGCGCCAGATGCAGTCGACCTCGCTGCCCGACTATCCGGCGACCGGCTGGGCGGGCCGCATGGCCGATGCCCTCGCCGCGGGCAGCACGGCGATCCCGCCTTGCATTTCGGCGGCAGGCAATGCTGTCTTCCTGGCAGGCGCCTCCTCGACGCCGATCGTCGTGCCCCAAAGCGGCACCTTAAGCTACAACGGCTACAACGGGACAGCGATCGCCAATGCGCGGCTGGCCGCCCTGCAACAGCTCTTCGCAACCGGAACGGACGCATTGATGATGCCGGCGGTCGGCAACCTCCAGGCGCAGGCGATCGCGACGGCCAATACGCTTGGACCGGTACTTTCCGGGACTTCGGGATTGGCAAGCAGCTTTCCCACCACCAACGGCTCACTGTCGGCACTGTCGCAGCAATTGCTGCAGGTCGCGCGGCTGATCCAGGCGGCCAGCACCGGCGCGATCGCGGCGCCGCAACAGCAGATCTTCTTCGTCGACCTGCAGGGCTTCGACACGCATAACGACCAGCTCAACCGGCAGGCGCCGCTGCTGGCGGAGCTGTCGGCGTCGCTGTCGGGCTTCTACAGCGCAATGACCACGCTCGGGCTGCAGAACAACGTGCTCGCCTTCACACTGTCGGACTTTGCGCGGACGCTGAAGCCGGCCTCGGGCGGCGGCTCGGACCACGCCTGGGGCTCGCACCATATCGTCGTTGGCGGGACCGGCGCGGTGAAGTCGGGCTTGTACGGCACATTTCCGACGCTGCAGATCGGCGGACCGTCGGATGTATCGCAGGAAGGCCGCTGGCTGCCGACGACCTCGATCGACCAGTATGGCGCAACGCTCGGAAAGTGGCTCGGGCTGACGCCGGCGCAGCTGGCGACGGCGCTGCCGAACCTCGCCAACTTCCCAGTGACGGACCTCGGGTTCCTGGCCTGAGGCCTCGAGCGTCGTTGTCGACCCTCAGTCTTCGGTGGCCTCGGAATGGCGCTCACCCTCGGGATTCGCTCACCCCGCGCTCCTGCGCGTCCCCCGGCTATGAGAATGTAAATGAACGCGTTGGCCGCGGCCGCAACCTGCCTGTATCGGAGCGAATTCCCCTCATGGCCAAATCGTGCGCGATATTGGGGCAGATGTAGCGCCCTCCATCCGTAATGCACTGAATTGCGCAGACCAACTCGTCAAAAATGCTCCTCTTGGCCAGAAAGCCGTCAGCACCGGCAGCCAAAGCACCCGCCACAATCGAGACTTCACCACGCGCCGAGAAGACAAGGATCTTCATGGTTGGTTGCAGCGCTTTTAGAGCGCTGATCATTGCGATCCCGTGACGCCAAGGCAACACAAGGTCGAGCACGACCATGTCGATCTTTTGGCCGCGAGCGACCCGCATCGCTTCGCCAAAATTGGCGACGTTGCCCACCGCACAAATGCCGGCGCGGTCCTCGAGCCACCGGCGTAGCGCCTCCCCGAAAACCAGATGTTCCTCGAGGATCAACACGTTCAAGCTTTTCATTGGCTCATCCCGGTTGGCGTCAAGGCGGCACAGCGGCCACCGTCAGGCTGGCCAATCCGTCACCAGGAGTCTGTGCGGTATCGCACATAAAGAGATCAAGCTCCAAAGTGCTCCGGTTCCTCCTTCAGGATGGTGTCGGTATAGGCGATCCAGGCGAAGGGTCACCAGGCGCCAGCCCCGATCGAGCGCGCCCGTTGCCAGATGAAATCGTTGCGACTGATCCGTGCGGGGCGTGCGTTACCGCACAGACTGCGTGCGGCGGCACGCCTAGTTTGCGCACGATGCCGTGCGCTCCGGTTGCCGCTCTGCAGTGGCGATCGGCTGCCTGTAGGACCGCGCGCCGATCAACCCATCAAATCCGGAGCCTGCCATGCCTTTGAACGATGAACTCACCGTCGCCAGGCAAGATCCAGGGGCGGACCACGAGTGCATGGTGCAGGACGAAGCGCCCATAGCAGTCTCAAGGGGGAACCCGGGCCTGAGCGCCGCGGCACCGCAATTTAGTCCGTGGCTGCAAGACACCATCAAAACGCTCAACGATTCTCTGGCCACCGAGCTGGTGTGCGTGCTGCGCTACAAGCGTCACCACTTCATCGCAGATAGCTTGGCGATGCCGAAGATCGCCGAAGAGTTTTTGGGCCATGCAAACAAGGACGCGGCCCACGCAGACCGGCTGGCGCGACGTATCGTGGAACTGGGCGGCAAACCCGACTTTTCGCCCGACCTGCAAGCGATGGTCAGAGCCAACCAGATTGTCGAGCGCGTGGTGGTCGAGAGCTACAGCCAGATCATCAAGCTGATCGCCGACCGGGACTCAGCCACCCGGCACCGGCCCCAAGACATCCCTGGCTACGAGGAGGAACACGTCGAAGATCCGCAGGACTGGCTCATCGACTAGGTCCCTTGCAATTGTCAGGCGAAGTCGGCCTCCTGGATGTCAGGCGGAGCCGGCCTCCTGGATGTCAGGCGGAGCCGGCCTCCTGGATGTCAGGCGGAGCCGGCCTCCTGGATGTCAGGCGGAGCCGGCCTCCTGGATGTCAGGCGGAGCCGGCCTCCTGGATGTCAGGCGGAGCCGGCCTCCTGGATGTCAGGCGGAGCCGGCCTTGTTGCTAAAGTCGGGCGCCCCTTCTCCCGCGATATCCATACACGAGGCAGGCAATGATAAGGGCGGCAACGATCAATCCGACCGGACCCATTCCCCAGCCCATCCCCATACCCCAATACAACCCTCCGCCACCACCAAACAGCAACAACAGCACTATCAAAACAACAAGCAGATCCATGTTCCGCTCCTACTGATAACGAGGCCATGTCAGTCCACATTGGAGCAAGATCAAACCCTTGCGGTCTGTACGATGGCATACGCTCGACACGGACTGGCTCGTTGGCGCATCAGTTAGCCGAGTGGCGGTTGATGCTCCTTTGTCGCCACTTGCGGTCCCCGGCATGGCTTGTACCGGGAACAGTTGGGTCCAGGCTGCTCACTGCACCGTGAACCCGGTCGCCGTGAATGCGGCGTGGACCGGATTGAAGATTCCAATAGCCCCGCTTGTCGAACCCGCAACGACCGTAACCTGTGCCTTCGTGTCGCTTATGACCGTCACCGGCGCGTTCCTCGCCGCGCCAATCCAAGCGAGATTCGAGCCGGTGAAGCCGCTCCCATTGAAGGTTACGACGGTGCCCACCGGGCCCGAACTGGGAGAGAAGTTTGCTATCAACTGCTGCGCATAGGTCACCGCGCTGGTGCTCACGGTAAAGGCGGTCGCGGTGAATGCTGAACGAAGCGGGTTGAATATTCCAATCGCCCCGCTCGTTGCACCAGCAGGAATCGTCAGTTGCGCCTGGGTGTCGCTGATGACCGTTACCGGCACATTCTTGACAGTACCGACCCAGGCGAGATTCGAGCCGGTGAAGCCGCTGCCATTGAGCACCACGACCGTGCCCACCGGACCAGCACCGGGCGAAAAATTCGTGATGGCCTGTTGCGGGTATGTTGCGACAGACGTTCCCCAGAGGCGCGTCAACAGAGCCATCTTGTCCTGTCGCACGTTCAGTGCGTTATCGAGGATGCCGCCACTGTCGCCACTATTGGGCGTGTAACACCAGTAGAAGCCATTGCTCATGCCTTTGCTGATCAGATAGTCGACGAAGGCGTTCTGCCACGTCACGTCCATCTGGCCGCTGGGCCCCTGCCCGTACTGCCCTCCCCATTCGCCGATCACGATGGAATACCTCAGATGGAACTGCCCGAACAGCGTGTCCCAGTCGGCTGGCAGATTGGCCGGAAAATTGGAAGCACTGAATGAGGACTTCATGAATACGTCCGGGCCATACGTGTGCGGAGTCAGCACGAGCTTGTTGCTCGGGACGTTCAGAGGCAGATAGGCCTGTGGCTGGAAGTCCTCGCCCCAGTTCATGGGTATGTTCGAGTTCTCTCTTCCGTCAAACTCGCCGTTGATTCCCTGAACGAAAATCAGCAAGTTGGGATTGGCCGCAAGCACGGCCGCGGAGGCAAGTTCGGCAGCCGGTTTCCAGAAGTAGATGGGATTCGAATCGTTAGGATCACCGGCAGCCCAGCGCACAATCCCATTTGGCTCGTTGTAGATATCCATGCCAAAGAAGTGCGAAAGATTGCCGTAACGCTTGGCCAGGAAAGCAAGATCGCGCAGCCACTCTGCCTCCGTGTACGCCTGGTCGTTGTACATCAAGCCAAAATCGGCCGGGCTGGAAACGAACCACGTCGGGTACTGCCTCAGTTTCGAAACGCTATGGAAATCGAGCAGGATGTACATGCCTTGACGATCGGCCTCGGCCATCCACAGGTCGAGCGCCTGCAGCGGGGTCTTGCCGATCAATTCCGGATTCAGCGCAGAATCGATGTAGCTCAATTGATCGACTGGCGTTGCGTTATATAGCGTGTCGGGCACTATCGGGAGCCGGATTGCGTTGAAACCGAGGCTCTTGATCTGCGCAATCTGCTGTTTCCAACCCATGGCCCACAGGAACTCCGGCTGAAGGATGGCGGCATTGAAGCCGAAGTGGCTGATACCGCGTACCTGGATTTGGTGGCCGTTCGGATCGTAGATGTTGCCGCCCTGCGTGAAATAGCCGACGGCCGTGGCGCCCGCCGCGGTGAACGTCATACACAGCAGGACGAGGGCTCTCAGCACCCGATTGGGCGCGTATCTAATCACGGGGGGTCTCCTTAAGATGAAGGTCAATGCATGGGCGGCCTGGGTTCGCGCCCACTACTTTTCGGGTCACCAGAAGGCCTGGCGCTTATCCCTTTTACCGATCTGTCTGTGCGGTAGCACTCATAAGGAGTGCTCACCGTAGCATTTGCTTGCTGTCTATGCGGCATCGCACTGAAAGGATGCCTATTGACGCGAATCCGGTAAGAGAGCGCGAATCGCTTTGGACGATGAGGCCATGAGGATCGGCCTGGCTGTCCATGAGGGCCAAGGGTTGCTGCGGACCTGAGCGTCGGAGTCGAATGCCGACGCAGAGCGGGCGTTGCCCGCCAGACCCGGATTTTCAGTAGTAGTCGTCTTCCCGCTGGTGCCGCACAGCCAAGATTGTGACGGTCTTATCGTCGTCGATTTCGAACGACGCGACGTAGCCTGCGCCCCCGAACGGGATCACCAGTCCCCGCAGGAAGGGGTTACCCGGGGTCGCCTTTCGATAGCTGAACGGTCATAGTTTCAGGCTCCTGATGGCGTTCCTGACGGCGTCCGGCCTCGTCCAGGACGTGCCGTGGGCAATAGGGACTCGACAGACTCTACGAGCCGCCTCAAGCCGCGGAGCCTCGCTTGGGTCGACGAACCGCCCTGACCTTTCCGCTGTTTCCGCCTCCGCAGAAGAACCGATCGCCGCCGTCGGATTCGAGCCCCGACACGCCGACTCCAGGCGGCATCTCGACCTTCTCCAGGACCTCGCCCGTTCGGGGATCGACTCGCCTCAACTCGCTCTCGTCACCTTCCCACGTGCCGTGCCACAGCTCTCCATCGACCCAGGTGACACCGGTGACGAAGCGATTGGACTCGATGGTACGAAGGATCGCCCCCGTTTGGGGGTCGACTTGATGAATCTTCCGCTCCCGATACTGGCCTACCCACAGCGTCCCTTCGGCCCACGCGAGCCCCGAGTCGCCGCCACCGCCGGGCGCCGGGATCGTGGCGAGGATGCGCCCGGTCTTCGGATCGATCTTCTGGATCCGATCCTCGGCGATTTGAAACAGGTACTGCCCGTCGAAGGCCGTTCCTGCGTGGCCGGCAACATCGATCGAGCGCAGCGTGTTCCCGCTCGCTGGATCGAAGGCCTCCAGCCTGTCGCCGGCGGCAAACCACACTTGCTGACCGTCGTAGGTGACGCCATTCACCTGGTCGACACCCGGAAAGGGCCCGTACTCACGAACGATTTCGGCCGCTGATCGCTTCATGGTTCGATCCTGACTGGTGGAGCGGGGAGTAGCAAGATTATGATTCGATGCTAATCCATCAGTAGGGGAGCGGGGAGTAACAAGGTCGTCGTGAATCCCGGCACCGGCGGTGTCGTCCAACGACGAGCCCGCCCTTGACCAAACGACTGCACCTTGCCGGCTGCCGCCAGCGAGTCGAGCGCCCGCTGCACCGTGCGCTGGCTGGCGCCGAGCGCCAGCGCCAGTGCCGAGCTCGACCACGATTCCCCGTCGGCCAGGAAAGCGAGCGCCGCCGCGTTTTGATCTTCGACGGGTCGAGCCAGTACGACGACCTCGCGTGCGCCGCGTGGCGCCAGCGCAAACCCTTCCTTGGTCGCGCTCACGCTTGCCAGGCTCCGCAGCGCGGTGCGAAGCCGCCCCACTTCGACCCGCAACCGCGCGCGATACGATTCGTCGGCCAGCTTCCCTCGAAAAGCTCGCGCGATGAGCGTGCCCCTTGGCACATCGGCAGGCCACGCTTCGCCGAGCGCCCGCGCCAGCACGAATAACACCGGACGCGTTGCGAGCGAGACCACCGTGCGTGCGTCACGCACGACAAGACGGCACGCGTCCACGACGAGCGCCTTAGACGCCAGCAACGCTTCGACTTCCTGCAGCTGCAGCAGCCGCTCCTCACCACCGGCGAGCAGCCGCGCTGCGGGCGTCTTCAAGACGAGGCAAGCGCTTTCGACCTCCGCCGTCAGCGCAGGGATGCCCGCCAGGCGCGCGGCGCGCTCGGCCCGAGCCAGCGCAGCGCGCGCCGTTTTCGTCCGGAGGCGTCGCATCGCGATCCCCGCGACGACCAGTTCATGGGCGGCCCTCGAGGCGGGCGGGAAGGGCGCGGGGTCGAGCTCGGCGAGCGCAAGCTCGGCCTCGTCGAGGCGCCCGATCAGCAGCAAGCGCCTCACCTCGAGAGAGCGCGCATGCGCGGCGTTCAGCTGGTCGCCGTGCTCTTCGAGCGTTGCCCGCGCCGCGTCGAGCGCCTTCGCAGGCCAGCCGAGATCGCGCGAGACGAGCGCAATCTCGGCCTCGGCGACCACACACCTGGCTCGAGCCACGGCCTCCCTCGGGCCAAACGCGCGCGCCGCACGCCGCACCAGAACCCTGGCTCGAGCGAGATCGCCAAGCTGCGCCATCGCGATGCCGCGCAGCGCGAGTGCGGGCGCGTCGTCGCGCAAGGCGATGCGCTTCAATGCGCCGAGAGGATCACCCGCCGCAAGCGCCCGCGCGGCAGCCGTGATCAGTGAGTCCATCCGAATCCCGCCACACTTGTCACTCCCACCCGTTCGAGGTGCGGACCTAATCTACCTCCCGTCGACCAACCACCCAGTCGAATCGAGAACTGAACGAAACGACAAAGGATACCCAAGGGAGAAGCTCGCTATGAACGTTGCAAACAAGACCGTTTTGATTACTGGTGCCAATCGCGGCATTGGCCGGGCGCTGGTCGACGAGGCCCTCAAGCGCGGCGCGAAAAGGGTCTACGCCGGAACGCGCAGCGCGCTGCAAATAGCCGATCAGCGGGTCACGCCCCTGGCGCTGGATGTGACCAACGCGTCGCAGATCGAGCGGGCGGTCAAGGAAGTGGGCGAGCTCGATGTCCTCATCAACAACGCCGGCGTCGCCATCTACGACTGCCTGGGCAGCTCCGAGGTGATCGAGCAACACCTGGCCGTTAACTTCCTCGGAGTATTCAGAGTGACGCAGGCTTTCCTGCCGCTGCTGAAACGCTCCAACGGGGCCATCGTCAACAATCTGTCCCTGGCGGCGCTCGCCCCCGTGCCGGTCGTACCCGCTTACTCCATTTCGAAGGCCGCCGCACTCAACATGACGGAGTCGTTCAGGGCGCTGCTGGCAGGTCAGGGCGTGACGGTCCATGCCGTCTTCCTGGGCCCCATCGACACCGAGATGTCCCGAGGCTTCGAGATACCGAAAACCTCGCCGCAGTCCGCGGCGTGGGGCATCTTCGATGGGTTGGAGCAGGGGCAGGAAGACATCTTCCCCGATCGCGCGTCCGAGTCCATCGCCGACGGCTGGCGCAGTGGCATAGCCAAGGCCCTCGAGCGCCAGTTCGCAGCGTTCGTTCAGCCGCAGGCGGCGAGTGCTGCGTGACATTTCCATGTCTTGAACGACGAACCGCAACCAAAGGAGATCGACGATGACGAAACATATGACCGGGACACGTCAGGAGTGGCTGGCAGCGCGGCTCAAGCTGCTCGAGGCAGAGAAAGAGCTGACACGGCGCGGCGATGAGCTGGCGCGGCAACGGCAGCAGTTGCCTTGGGTTCGCGTCGACAAGGAGTACCGATTCGAGGCCGACGAAGGGCGCGCCTCGCTCGCGGACCTGTTCAGAGGGCGCTCGCAGCTGCTGGTCTACCACTTCATGTTCGGCCCCGACTACACGGCGGGGTGCCCGTCCTGCTCTGCGATCGCGGACGGCTTCGGCGGCTTCGCCGTTCACCTGGCGAACCACGACGTCACGCTGTCGGCGGTGTCGCGGGCGCCGCTGGCGAAACTGCAGGCGTACAAGCGGCGGCTGGGGTGGACGTTTCCATGGGCGTCCTCGACCGGCGGCGACTTCAACTTCGACTTCAACGTCTCTCTTACCGCTGAGCAACAGCGCAAGGGGACCGTCGAATACAACTACCGGCGCGAGGCGGCGGTCGACCCCAACCGTGCGCTCGAAGGGCGGCAGACCGGGCAGTGGGGCGAGGGTTCGGAAAGTGGCAACGAGGGGGCCGTT
>Ga0210401_10002985_pt1 | contig 18298 bp, 17 predicted proteins | sample IncBWH32MmetaG_FD_150866 | JGI IMG/M metagenome (GOLD analysis project Ga0210401, IMG submission 150866) | Forest soil microbial communities from Barre Woods Harvard Forest LTER site, Petersham, Massachusetts, United States - Inc-BW-H-32-M | ecosystem: Environmental > Terrestrial > Soil >... | reverse complement strand
GCAAGGCCTTGCACTCTTTGCTGTTCTGCTTGATCCTTTTGAATTGTCTCGACAAGACTCGGGATCTCCTTGTCGTCAGGGAACTGTGCCTTCAATTTCCCCAGCAGAGCGAGGGATTCCACATATTGTTTTGACGAGAGCAATTGCTGAGCTTCAGATATGCCCTCCAAACGGCGCTGTTCCGCCTGTTCCTCGCGCACAGCTTCAATGAGTTTTGGAATTCCCGGATCAGTGGGAAACTGATTCTGCAATCCGGTTAACAATTCACGGCATTCGTCATACCGTTGAGATGCGAGCAGGCTACGCGCTTCCTTCAGGCCTTGCTCCTTTTCCTCCGTCTCCTTGTCTTCTCGCACCGCTTCGACAAGAGTTAGGATTTCCCTTTCTTCTGGGAATTCGTTTTTCAAAGACGCGAGCAGTAGGAGACAATCCTCGTAACGCCTTGCTGCCAACAAATTGCGGGCTTCTGTCAACCCTTCAAGCTTTTGCCGCTCCGCCTCCTCTTTTCGGACCTGTCCCAATAGGCTTTGAATTTCCTCATCATTCGGGAATTGGCTGGAGAGGGAGGCAAGCGAGGATTTACACTCTTCGTAACTCCCAGCGACCAAGAATGTTCGCGCCCTATCCAACAATTGTCGCCTTCCTTGTTCTGCGCGATCTTCTCGAACAGTTACAAGCAATTTTTGGACTTCTTCTTCATCCCCATATTCCTCTTGCAGTGAAGTGAGGAGATCGATGCAGTCTTCGTACTTCTGCTGCATCCACAACGTGCGTGCCTGCTGCATCGTCTCAAGCAGACGAATCCGTCTCTGCCGCCTTGTTTTCTCCTCAGTGATCTGACGCTCGATTTGCGCCGCCTGCTGGTTTGCTGGATCTATTTCTTGAATTTTAGCGACAAGCGCTTCAGCTTCCTCTGGCAGACCTTCCGCAAGGCATTCCCCGGATGCTTGCAGCCACTCGCTAAGGAGTTTTGCGCGTCCAATCTCTTGTTGAATCCGCCGAAGCAACTCTTCCGCAGCTTTGTATGAGGGATCGAGTTTCAAAGCGCTTTCAACTTCCAATTGAGCTTCCTGAACCTTTCGCTCGTCCAGAAACGCTTGACCCGCCTGAATATGCTTTTCCACCTTTGGCCGAATCAAAATTCGTTTGAGGTCAGCGTTGACTTCGTCCAGCAATGATCTTGCCGGTCTATTGCTGAAATCAATTTGGATGGCTTGCAGGAGCAGTTCGCGGGCGCGCGTAAATTCACTTTGCTGAATGAGACCTCTGGCTTGGGCGACTAAGTCTGCCGAAGTTTGTGCTCGCAAACCTTTGCAAATGGGATCCAGCTCCAGTAAGAGATCCTCCATGGTTTGCGTGCGGTCCGCGACCGTTTTCACAAGAGCACGGTGCACAACCGCCTCGAGTTCTGGCGGGCAATCGGGCGCCACTTGATGGAGTGGAATCGGCTCCTTCAGGCAAATGCTTTGCATGAGGCTAGCGGGTATGTCACCTGGAAAGGGGTGCTTGTACGCAAACAACTCATACAAGAGGACACCGAAGGAAAAAATATCGGACCGTTCGTCTGCATGTTCCCCATTGAACACTTCTGGCGGCATGTACGCGAAGGTACCGATCAGCATCCCCGTTTGTGTTCGAGAGTTTTCAAGAACGCGCGCGATCCCAAAATCCACGACCTTCACTGTGCCATCTTTGCTTACCATCACGTTGCCTGGCTTGATGTCGCGGTGAACGATTCCTTGCTTGTGCGCATAAGCGAAGGCGCTGCACGCCTCCACGGCGTAAACAAGCTTCAGAGATAAGGGGATTGAAGCGCGTTGCGCGATCAAATTCCCAAGGTTTTGTCCGTCCACCAATTGCATGGCGATGAACGGAATTCCGCCTTCCTCGCCCATCTCATAAATGGTAACAATATTGGGATGCTGCAGCGAGCCTGCCGATTGGGCCTCGCGATAAAAGCGCTCCAGCAATGCTGGGTTGTCTGCCACATTGGCCTTAATCACTTTTAAAGCGACCAGGCGGTTAATGATCGGGTCCCGGGCTTTGTACACAACGCCCATGGCTCCGCTGCCCAGCTCTTCGAGGACTTCGTATTTGCCCAGCTTCTTCAGATCACACCCCTAAAACGAGTCAAATAGCAGGGCATTCGCCCATCGCTTTTAAGGAAGTCTCGGACAACGAAGTTACACGCAGAAATTTCGGAGGATTCCGGAGCGGTTGCCTGGAGAAGTTTGAAAATGACTCGTCGAAAAGTAGGTCGATGGCCAAACCCCCACAGACGACAGCGAGATATAAGCTGCCCGCGGGCCGACACGAGTGAGCTGGCCTCGCCTCGCACGCTCACACCTAAGAATTCTATTGAACCTTGGACAACACCACGGCCTACTTACCCGAATTCGGTAGGCGTCATATTCCCAAAAACAAGTAGATATGTCAATTAACTCGCGATTCCTTGCCAATCCACGGCGCAATATGAAAGGGTGCCACTTTGGAGTAGGTTTTGATTGTTCCGCTCAAACCCTCCAGAAAGGAGCACCCTTTTTATGGATAACACGAAGTATATCGGGATGGATGTCCACAAGGAGACGATCTCGATCGCGGATTTAAGTGCGACTGGCAAGCTGATGATGGAATGGGTCATCGAAACCAAGGCCATCACGATCGTTCAGTTTGTAAAAGGACTACACGGAGATTTGCACGTTACTTTGCCTCAGCGAGTGCCACCAGCGGGAGAGCACACAGGACTCTTTGCGTGCTAGCACCTAGCGAGCGTCAATCTCCCTCGCGAAATGGCAGGGGGGACATCTTTATGCGCTAAATGTCGAGAGATCAACGCTGCGCGCAGAAGTTCTTTGCAGCCACCGTCGTGAAAGCAGCATGTTAATCCGGTTCATCTGCCACCGTTGTTTGGCTCATTCAAAAATGGCTCACTCACTTGCCGGTAAAGGGCCGGTAGTTGGGTTTCGGCCCCCGCTAGGGCCAGTTGTAATTCGCGAACAGCTGCATGCGGATCTGATAGTGTCTCGCCTGTCCCAGCGAGCAGGGCGGGGCCGTCGTCGGGTACACTTTGTGTTTCCGAGAAAACACTCATTACACTGCCACGCCAATCACTGGCTCTTGTCCCGGCGGATTGCGGTAAGTCAGATGCCGGTGGCGGCGTCGCTCTGGTGAACGTGGGTGAATCCAACGGCGAAACCCTAACTCGCACCTCATCCAAGTCTCAGCGAAGCACCGAAACGTGGTCGCGAATCAATAGTGCCAGAGTTTGTTGGGATCCAACATTCAGCTCGGCAACCAAGTCGGGCGTAAAACGATTGCACAATCGTCGCACTGCCTATGCGTGGGCCATCGCATCTTGCACGAGTTCCACGGTTCCGTTTACAGATGCGGCGCGAGCTACAGCAACTGGAAAGCGTTCTTCCAATTGCTCTTCAAATATCGGTCTGTCAGCAATTATAATCGCAGGTGGTTCGTGTCGGGTTGCCTCAAAGTTCCCACTTAGAATTTCGCACTCTTGTGCCGATACCACTCGCGCAGCTTGGGGCGCCCCGCGAAGTTTGATATCTGACAGAGCTTGATTCTGTTACGACTGGACTTCCTCAATTGTTTGCAGGCGAAGCTCAATGTGGGGGATCCCCTGAAGGGCGGCTAGAAGGTCATTCTTAAGCGCTGGCGTGCTAACAACTCCTCAGACTATCACAGCCCCCTGGCTGGACTTTGACACGTCACGGTCCAACTCTATCTGCTCACCCAAGTCCGCCTTTTCAGCGTGAACGGCTACGAGAACCCGGTGCTCGGCTTCCATCAGTTCAGCATCTGTCAGCCCCGGAGGCTGCAGAGCCACAGTCGCTGGGCCTTTGTTCACAGCTTCATATGTCGTGGGCTCAGGTTCGAAGATGGCCACATTGATCGAATCCATTGGCAAGCCGTCCCATGCCAATTCATCGGTCTCCACTTGGCGACTATCCTGCAACCGGAGATCTTCCACGACCGGTTTGCTTCCGCTCAAATGACTGCTCCCTGGGACTCCAAAATCCTGGAGACAACTTTTTTTGTGATTGAGATTCCTGTGTTGTGGGTGTCCTGGTCCGGTTGCCAATTCTTGAGAGGCCACATAGCTCGCCCAATCCAATCATCTGGCAAAACCGAGATCCTCTCGAATGTCATAAAATGTTCCCCGGAAGTTTGCTTCACCCTCTTGCAGTATTTTGACTATGGTCTCGGACCATGGTATAAAGAAATGGAAAGGAGTCCTTCCTGATGCAGGAAATTGCCATCTCCAAATTCAAAGCCACTTGCCTGGCGGTCCTGGAGCGCGTCCGTCGCACCCGACAGCCGGTCCGCGTAACCAGGTTCGGCGATCCGGTCGCCGAGGTCGTGCCGCCTTCGGTAAATCCTAAGAAGAAGCGCTGGCTCGGGTCCATGGCCGGCACGGGACGCATCGTGGGTGACATCGTCTCTCCTGCCAGTGATGAAAAAGATTGGGAAGCTCTCAACTCGTGAAACTTCTTCTCGATACTCACGTTTGGATCTGGAGTCTTCTCGAACCCTCGAGGATCGCCCCCCGAATTGCGAAGGCTTTGGAGAACCCGGCCAACGAAAAATGGCTGTCACCGATCAGTGTCTGGGAATTCAGGGTCCTTGTCGAAAAGGGCCGCGTCAAATTGAACATGGGCTTCGAGGAATGGATTGCGCAGGCGCTTACCGAGTTTTCTCCACGAGAGGCGCCCCTGACAACCGAGGTCGTTCTCGCCATGAGCAAGATTCAACTTCCTTACCGAGATCCTGCCGACGCCTTTCTTGCCGCTACCGCAAAAGTTTTCCAGCTTACGCTGATTACCGCCGATGCTCGCCTGCGCACTGCAAAAGGAGTTTCGTTTTTCTAACTTACTCTGAACAACTCTCGCTATTCTGTGGAGATAGAAGGAGCTGGAGGTATTTCGGGCCCTGCTTTTTTAGATCTGGAGCCCTCCCGCGAGCAGAGCCTCACTCACTTGTGCGAGGCTACAGCCCTCATTTAGAGCCACCTTTTCGATCTCCGTTTTCGCGGACCCACCGACACAGGCACAAATGGAAACTGAGCCAGTGCGGGAACGGAGTCGTTGATTCGCTGCCCTTGGGATCAGGAAATCCTAACGTCACATGAGGCGGCAGCGGTTGGCCTTTTCGCATCGGCTACGCACGCTCGGGATGAAGCCACGTCCGGTCAAACGTTTATTCGACTGGGGAACAACGCAGTGGCTTCATTCCACATTTACTGTAAAGTGGGTCACTACGATTTTATCCCCGACACTGAATTCTCCAAAGATGTGGTAGACGCCGTCTGATGGGAAAGTGAAATCCGCTGCCTCGATATCCGGACCGAATTTATTGGGGACGAGGAGGTGTGAAGCATGGATGCTCTCGCCCAAAAGTTTGTCAACCAGTGAAACCGGTAGCAGCCCGTGTATGTGCAGAAATCCCATAAGATCGCCACGAATTATGCTGATATGCATGGGAACCGCAAGGTACGGAGTCATCTCTGTCAGGGGGTTGCCGTTCTTTTCGATGTGGTAATCGAGAGTCGCGGGAGCGCCTGCCTTGAGTCTGGCCGGTGATGTCTTGAGAGTTATTTCAAAGCCGTCGATGTTTTCTTGGAGCGAGAAGTTGTCGTTCTGAACGGCTCTCATCGCTGTCGAGGGTTCGACGTTCAGGTAGAACTGATCAGAGAAAATATATGCCCTTTCGGTATAGTCTACGGAAACCAGATATTGGCCGGGTTTGGGAAAAGTGTAGTGCACGGGGAACTCGGCGGTTTTGAGCATTTCAGCAGTGATTGGCCCGAGATCTTCCGCGTGAATATGCGCGAACACGGAGAAATCCTTGCTCGCGATAACCACGTGCAGGATGCGATTGTGATCGAGAACAAGATCCTGGACAGGATTCCCTTGGTAATCGCGTAACGTAAAAGTAAGTGTGGTTGGAACATTGGGCGCGAGCGCTACGGGGCTCGTTGCCAGCTGAGCTCTGGCCCGCGCAGGCCGTACAAAGTAGGCGAATTCACGTGCGTTCACAAAGTGAAATTGACCAAGTCCGAGCCCGACCGTGCAACCGGGCAAGGCCAGGTCGGAAGTTGCCTCTCCAGCGCGTTCGGGAACGCTCTCATGCCAGACGTTCATGATATTCGTTTCCTCGCAGGCTCGCTGAAATGGACTTTCCAGAACGCCAGAAAATGCCGCGGGAAATCCTCCACTTACGCATATCAGGCTGGCGATAAGTATCAGGGGAGGAATCCAGGCGCCGCGTCTTGCGAAGGTCAAATCCGCGCTTGCCAAAGGCACATCGGATGTCTTGAGCACGAATTGGTTCAATTCCGTGCTCTTACGATATAGAGCCACGGAGGCAGCAAGGATGATTAGGGCAACGATCAGATGAATTGCTTCAAACGATCCAAATGTTCTGTTCTCCGAGTGCGCGTCGCTTTCCTTTATTTCCTCCGGATAATTTAAATTGAATGCCGCCGTGGCATCGTAGGCTCCTGGCCTTTGCGCGGCAACATTTACCGACCAGAGTCCGGCGGGGGTCAGCAGATTTTTCCCGAATACAAATCCCCCCGCGAATCTCTCTTCGACAGGAGCGACGATGGGGCCGACACCGGCGGCCTGGTTCGTGAGTGTGACCACGATATTTTTCACATCGGCGCCGGTTTTCGTTAGCGGGTCCTCTGCGCTCACCAGGAATTTGCCGCTTTCGGAAGCCTGTTCGGTTAGCGACAGCACCACTCCTTGGTTCAAGGCGGACCGTTGGAAACTGTAATGAGGAGCAAGCGGAGGCGTGGTAATAATCAGCAGTGATGTGACCGCGAGGATGGCGATGCCGATTGCCGCCTCGGCGGGTAACGTGAAGCCGAGCCACGAGAAGAGACGAAGAAACCGCGTTTCATCGCCCTCCCTGATAGCATCCACGATTTTGGGCTCAACATGTAATTGTGTAAACAAGCGCAAAACGAGCAGAAATGCGGCAAACGCCGAAAGGACGGCGAATCGCTTCCCCCAGTCCGTCGTCAACACATACGAGAAACTCTTGAGATGGAGCCAAACGACATAGACGCCCGTGACGCCCGCGATGCCGAACGCGACGCTCGCGATTCGTGAAAACGCGGTGAGCGCGAACGCTGCCACCCTTGAGTTTCGCGAGTTCCCGATGAGCGGTGAGAAAAGCGCAACCAGCGCAATGATTCCCCCGATCCAAACGTCCTTAAAAAAGAGGTGGACAAAATTCATGAACACGCCAAATGCCGGCGCGAAGGTGGAGGCGGCGGCATGGCTAACGCGCGCCCGTGAGAGATCGATCAGCGCCAGAATCACAAAGAACGCATATTCGATTTTCGAGGTCCGTTCGAGTGAGAGTAATCGTTTCTGCACAACTAGGAAGGCAATCAATAGGAAGGCCGCACCAAGCATGCGATATACCGTGTTTAGCGCCGAGGTGGTCGTGATGAAAGAACCCCATGCTGCTGTAAATGTAGTTTCCTGCAGGGAAGCGAGTTCGTTTGCCTTATAGATGAGGTAGCCGATGCCGCCTGCCAAGGCCAGAATACATCCGAGAATGAAATGAAACTGAAATCTGCGAACGAACTCAGGCTCATCGGATTTCAATTCGGGGAAGCGCCTGCGCATCGGTCGCCAGATAAACGCGAGCACAAGCAGCGCGCCTAAAATTAATGCGTCTCCGATCAGTTCGACCGCGAGGGTCAGGGCTTCGGGCACGCTGGAGCTATGAACGGTCTGAAATCCGCCGACTTCCGTCGTGGCGCTGGGCCTCTCATTTCCCACCGAGAAGACGTACGCACCTTTCGTGAAGTGGCCGTCATCCGAGGAAATAACCTCCCACGAAACCGTGTAGCTGCCCGCGCCCCCGTCTTTCAAGCTCACGCGGTAGACTCTGGGGTCCGCGGGGTCAGGCGCTGAATTCGAAAGATCGGCGCGCGAACCATCCGGGGCGAGGACGATAATGCTGGAGGCGCGAGGTTCCACGCGTTCGCTGAAATGGATTTGCACTTCCGCCGGCGCTTTTGAAAGAACCGACGATGCCGCCGGAACATATTGAATTGGTGTCGCGTGCGCGAAAGCGAGTTCGGGTAGTATCGAAATTATGATCGAGAAACAGAATACTCTTAAGAATTTATGGAATCTCGTATGCATAGCATCATTCGAAACCTGCGAAGGGTCACTGAAGTCAAATTCCCCCAAAAGCCAAGGAATTCATCCCCCCACACTACCTAGCTCCTCGTCTGCGTGCTCCCCAATAGCCCCCCAAGAGTCCCAAGGTAATGCTCGCGAATAATCCCGCAACGTAAAGTGCTCGGGTATTGTCCTTGGGTCGTGAAATCGTAAGCGGGAACGATGCGGTTGCGAGATTTTGCCGCTCGCGTTTGCTGTCGATGAACGATACCTTCAGTGTGTAATTCCCACTTTCTGGGAAAGTGTAATAGAGGAACGTCATCGGCTCTTCTGTAATCAGGTCGCAGTTAACCATCGATTTCCCGTTGTGGCTAATGTCGATGCCCACGCTCGTCGCCAGCGAAACCGGCTCTCTGGTATTGCTTTGCAAAAGACCGAAGTCGAATTCGATGGGTTGTCCCGCTATGGGCGTCGAAGGTTGATCTGTACCAATATCGACGATTAGATCCCCGACAACCTTTTCGAGTCGGACGCCGCCAAGGCCGTTCGCGAATGCGGTTTCTGCCATCGTACAGACCAAGATGATAAAAATAATCCGCTTCAACTGTGGCACACCTACTTTCTTTTCAACGCTATTCCTGCGACCGCAAGTCCTAAGAGTCCGCAAACGATCCCGGCGATGCTTAGAATTTGCGCCGTAGCAGCCTTTTTGACTGCAGCCTCCTGACCAGCCAGTAGACTCTGCACACTCTGGTTCAGTTCGTACGAAGAAAGCGACGGTTCGGGAAAACCCATGGTCTTTTTGGAAGCAGGGCAGCCAAACGCACCAATCTTACGAAGCCGGGTAATCGAGTCGGATATTTTCACCGGAGAATTATCTTCGGCTGACTCCGAAACTTCACCTGTGACACACGTGAATGTGAGATCGACCGAATTGTTATCGATTGTCCCGAAGACGCGATAGCTGTAGGTCGTTTGTACCGTGGGAATGAAGTTTGCTGCGTAGGCCCCGGGAGTCTTGTCCGAAGGGTCGAGCGGGAGCGTTTCCGTTTTGTCTCCCGCGGCCAGTTCCACTTTTAGCGTTCGCTCGAGGCCGGTAACAGGCGTGCCATTGCCCGTTGCGTCGCTCGCACCATGGCCACCAGGCGCAGGGACTCGCGAAACACGGAGGTCAACCCCTGAAATGCTGTCGACAATGAATGGTTCGTTAAGCGAACCAACTATCAGGAGATAATATTTTTCGCCAACCTTAAAAGTATCCCGCTCATGCGCCGAGGCCAAGGGTTCGAAGATAAACAATGCGATGGTAAGAGCAACCAGATTTAAAATAGTAAGTTGGGTTTTCATATTGATCGGGAGTTTGTGGAACTGGACACCGCTGTGAAGATCATTTTGGGGTGGCAATACGTCTACGCCTGGATAAAAATTGAATTTCTTGAATCAGAATTTCCAATTTAACTGATTTTCTGTAGCATCGTACGCCTCGCCTGCAAGCGAAACAACCAATTTGTCACTGGAACGGACTCTCGCGGGATCGGTGCCGCACTTGTGGCTCGTTTTTGTCCACCTGAGGAGCGATGCTTGCTGAGGCGTACTCAATTTCTCTGACACCGTTCCACCTTCCTCCGCAAGCGCCAAATTTGCAAGGTCAACCGCGCAGCTGCCAGCGCTGTGGACTTTAGATTCTAGCCGCTCCGCGGGGAGTAAACCTGGTAGGGCTGGTCTTTTTTTGTTGAGCTGCGGAATTATTGCGCGTTCCGTGGTTTACTTCACTTCAGTCTGCGGAAGCCGCATCCGCCAAGGCGCGCACCGCGTCTGTTTCGGAGTCGGAAACTTCAAATACGTTCACCAGCCGCGTAATCTGCAAGAGTTCGTTGGTTCGTGATCCGAGGTTGCAGAGGCGCAGCGCTGCTCCGGTCGATTTCGCGCTGGTATGAGCGATGACCAGAACGTCAAGACCCGCGCTGTCAATCATCGTGACATTTTTCAGGTCCAGGACGAGTTTCTTTTTACCTGCTGCGAGCTGACTTTTCACTTGTTCGCCAAGCGCGGCGCTCTCGTCTCCGCACACGATACGCCCTTCCAGCGCCAGCACTGCCACTCCATTTAATTCTCTGTTCGTAATCTTCAGAGCCATGTCGGTTCTCCCTCCCTCATCAGGAAATCATCGCGAGGCGACCAGGGCGGGCCTAGATATACATCTGTCGGGGTTTTCCCACGAATCCTCGTGCTGGAGGGGAGTATATACCCACTTGCCTGGCCATTGCAGATTGAGCAGGTTGAACTCTTGGACGGGAAGCTGTGGACCCCGATTCGCCAGCACAGGGAAAATTCCTAGTCAGAGCGTTACTTCTGATTGTTCCAAATTCTAAGATACGGCCCGAATCACCGGCGTAGCCAGGGCATTTTCAAACTCCACGGATACCTGGCCACCCTTACGGACGTTATTCACCAAGGCCGGTCGGAAACATGCGATACAGGTTCCCCCGCTGTGTCGGACGCTCGGATAAACTACACCCGCCGAACCCATGTCTAGGAGTTCCTCTGCTAACTTTTGAGAAGCCGCATAGCTCGTCGGATCCAAACATTTTGCAAAACCGAAACCCTCACGAATGTCATGAAATTCTCCCCGGAAGTCGGCCAAGAAGTCGGCATAAAGGAAGGTCTCTTTTTCTTGCCAATTGATTTCCCGCAATTCTTCTGACTTATGAAAGGCGACCTCGATTCCCGCTGTTTCCAGTGAAAATCCCGCATACCAGGCTCCCCGTTCTGGCCCGTTGAAGCGGCTTCCGAACGGCTTGGCATGGGTGAATGCGGCATTGACAATATGAGAGTACGAGAGCCCGAAGACGAGTTCCCGAACCGTAATTCCCGGCAGGAGCCCTCCCTCTCCCAGGAGCCGTTCGTTCGTCGCGCCCTCGAGTTCAAATAGAGCAGTCAGGTCTTCGGAATTCGTGGTCAGTCTGTGGAGGACTGTCTCTTCGCTATATGCAGACGGGATGAGTCGATGAGTATCGTCCTGGAGAATGCGCGAAACATTCGGAAGCACCTACCGCCCACCTCGACGCGCATCGAGAAGTTGTCGCACCCTCAGCAGGGCAGGCATCCCGCCTTTAATCATGTAAGCAAGCGGCATTTCTCCGCCGAACATCGGGTTTGAATTTGGAAGCTGAACCCAACGATCAGCCAGTTTCTTACGGTAAAGAAGGTTGAGGGCCTTAAAGATGCCCGTAAGCAGGGAAATCCTCGTCAATCGATCTTGGTCAAGTGTTCTCGAACCTTTTTTCTTCAGCTCGTAAAACGCGCCATTCGACATACCTCCGAGCAATTGCCTTGCCTGTCCGTCGCGCAGTTCCCACAGCGCTGCGATCTTCAGGAATCCTTTGACCGCCGATGGGCTGAGCCGCCGTGCAACGTCCTTATTAGAGAGGTCCGCTGGTTGGTCCCATCCCAATCCCGCCAGAGGTCGATTAAGAGTCGCCATGCTCAGCTCCCCGTTCTCCAACTATGGAGTATTATACACACAATAATGGATAGAAACAAGCATGACCTCCACGGGCAACGCGGACATGAGATCGGTGAGGACGTCGCATTGAACGGGGGCTCGAAGCGTCCAGGCTGACAACCGATCAAATGGTCGCCCTCGTCGGTGGGCGCAAGGCTGCGTCAGCCAACGCCGCCGGCGCTAAGGCACACAGGCCTCTTCGCGAGCCGATGAAAGGACGCGCCAATCTCCTTCGCGAAAGGGCAGTGGACAGTCTCGTGCGCCATATCGCTATATAAGGCGGTGGCGCGGCAGCGCGGAAACGAAATAGCTGAATCCCTGCCCTCGGGATCAGGAAATCTTGATGTCCAAGTGGCGCGGCAGTGGTTGCCCTTCGCGCATCAGCAGGGAGCCTGCGAGACGCTTCACAATCCGATCGATCTGACGGTCCATCTGCTGAAGGAAATTTGCCCTATGGCATATTCTCATAAGAATATGGTCCGGATAGGCGCGCGAGATCTCGCCACCGAATTTCAAAGTGTCCAAGTTCGCTAATTGTCAAGGCCGGTCATGCCAGCACCTCCTGGTTAATCAGCTTCCTCTTGGGCAGCATCCTAGCGCTTGCGCGCTCGCGCTGTTCCCTTTCCCGCCTCAGTTGCTCTGACCGATCCAGCAAAACGCGCGGACTTTCCTGATACACCTTTCCTCGCCCGTCGATGATCAGCAACTGCACGTCGACCCCCTGGCGATCGCGGTACTGATTAGGAATTGCTTGTGACCCCGCTCCGAGGATCAGCCCGTTGAGGGAATCACCAGGATTGAGCCTCCCTTGGCCTCCGAATCGATGATTTAATGCCACCTCGCGTTCAAACGAGAGCCTCGGAGCATTTTCTGACGAGTACTTGTACTCCCGCGGGACTTTCCGCCGCGGGTCCTTGAGCAGGCGGAAGTCCGGGTCGTGCCATGGCAATTCGATGCGACATTGATCCAGTCGGATGACCCGCGGTGAGTCATTACGGATGATTACGGGAATCATCAAAAACGTTCCTCCCATTTGCGCGTCAAGAATAGTGCAATCAATTGGAGACTCCAATACTCGCAGATATAATCCGAGTTCAGCCGTCCGTGAGCGTTCCATTGCTCTACCATCCAGAGGGACGCCCAATGCCTGCAGCTCTGAAAATTCCATTCCATCCTTGCTTGTAACCATTTGCTCCTCCTTAGCCGATTGCTGTTCGGCCTGCCACCCCATTCAGTCGCCCGCATTCCAAGTGAATCGCCGAATTCTGCTCTCCCGATCCGGATGCAACGTGCATTCGAAAGCCTGCTTCAAAAAAAATATGTGCATCATATACATTCATACACAAGCCCTTGCCATTCGGCGCTTAGATTCTAATGGTCTTTTTCCGGCCCGCCATGGTCGTCAACTGAGAAAACTTCAATGCAATGCGGACAGCGCGCCTCGCGGTCCTCTAAGGACGCCACGTCAAGAAGGTGAGCGTGACTATGGATTTTGCGGCGAATATCTTCGGTCAGACGGACTGCGAAACCTTTTGCGTCACGTTTCGGGATGATGCCAAATACCGATCTGAGCATTGCTCCCACCTCCTTGTCCTCCAACTTGACACTTTCCCCTCGCCCTTTCAAAATCTCCGTTGCAGAATCTGCGATGGCGCCGACATGCGCTCGATCTGTTTGTCCGCGGTGGCAGAATGCAAGGGCCGCTTCGATCACAACGCACCGCGCATCGAGCCAACGTTGTGCGCGGATCTTCTCTTGTTGTCCCTGCAGCACGGGGCGAAGGGCGGCTTGAAGCTCTGGCGCATCGACCAAGGGGGCTCCCAAGATTCGACCCAAAATCCTGATTCCCGAGGCGAACTCCGGAAGATCGAATTCCGAGTTGCGAACTTTATCGATGTTCCGGGCCCGATACATCAGCAACATCGGCTGAAACTGGTTTTCAATCGCTTTCTTCGCCCGCACATCGAGCACCGGCAATTTGCCGCGAGACGGCAATAAATTGATTTGAAGCACCCCGTCGCCCAACAACGTGTCATCGGCGATCATGCCTCGATAAATGGCCTTAGCGGAGTAGACGTTCACTAAGCCGCCCTTACTGGGAAGCGAAGCGTCGCGGTTATTTGCGGCGATGAGCAACCTAACCATGGAAGGCTGAACCACCTGCTCGATGAGGAACGTCGGCTGCAGAGACATTGGAGCAGAGCGAAAACTTGCCATACTAAGGTCGATGAGAGGCATTGGGTGACGCACTAGGCAACCAAGAAGGCGGAACGCGAGCAAGGTTTCGGGCCTGGATCCCGTGATCACAAGACAGGGCGCTGCAGGCAGGCAGTCCGTAAAGCAAGCGGCAAAAGCAAAGTACGTCAGACGGAGCGCGGCGTCTTCGGGGATGCCGTTGTTGATCAATGTTTCCTCGATCGCCGTGAACAGCTTGTCCGTCGTTCCATACTCCACACAATCCGCAGGCAGCGTCATAGACTGCAAAATTGATGGATGAAGTTCTGGTGGCACATACAGTTGTCCGCCGAGCTCGACGCGTGCCCCCCGCGTTTGTTTTTCTCCGTCAAACGCCAGGAGTTGGAGGCGCCCGGTCTCCGAATCCTTAACCAACTCAATGCACGTGCCGTCCGAGAATGCCTCGCCGTAGGTTTCAAGGGGTGACGTCAAAGGGGTTTCTGCTACGACCCGTTTTCTCAGGGTATTTTTCGGGTGGGGATGATTACGTCCTTGCTTGGCAGAATGCCTGTTCGGGTGCATAGCTCCTCCAGAGTGCGCGCCGACCGGATAACAACAAGCACGACAAGTTACAGAATCCGTCTCATCCGTTCGTTTCGACGCGCTCCCCCGCCAGGCGGACGCAAAAAACCCCTACTCCGGTTCGCCTCGAGGAACCACCATCATTAAAAATCAAGCCCTATATGTTTGTCAAGAAGCCGGGACATCTGGAAGAACCAACACACATCTTATCCCCCTGGCGGGGTTGAAGTGTTCGAGCGAGAGACGGCGAACAGAGATGGAATTGTTGGTAGTCGGCAGGCGTGGGAAATGATCGCCGTCGTCGTGGCTGTGAGAAAGTGGGTATCCCGCTGGGGTGGCGGGATTTCCAAGCGGGGTGGAAAACCTGGCTTTGGTTTTTCACGCAGCGGCTTTTCCACAGCCTTTTCCCTCGCCGCTTGGCTGCAGTTAGAATGCGCCCACCATGACTGCTGCTCGCTATTTCGATCTGGTGCCTGAGATAAAAGACAACGCCTACAGCCATCGCCTGCGATTGGTCGAAAGCGCCCGCGAACGCGGGAACAAACCCACCGCGCAGCTCTTCACCAACACCGTGCCCACCGTCCGCAAATGGCTGCGCGGTTTCCAGCAGAGCGGCCCTTCTGGCCTGCTCGCTCGGCCTCGCGCTCGCCATCACCAGCCCCTTAACACTCCGCCGTCCATCGAGGCGCAACTGGACGAATTGCGAAAAACTCTTCCCACCTTCGGCGCTCGCCGCCTGATCCGCGAGTTCTACTTTCCCATCACCTACGCCGCTCTGGAGCGCATTTGGCACGAGCACGGCCTGCTCCAGAAAAGACGCAGGAAATACCAAGGCAAACAGGACTTGGCGCACATCAAAGCGCAATGGGCCGAGTTCCGGCAGATCAGCGCCGATACCAAGGATCTCGACGACCTCCTGCGCTACTGGCTGCAGGCCCAGCGGCTCGGATTGCCCGCGATCCTGTACGCCGCCCGCGATGTTCGCAGTTGATCGCTCTTCTGGGCCTTCGCCGATGCTCGCAGCGCCTCGGCTAACGCCGTCCTCGCCCCCCGCATCCAGGAGCATCTGGATCGCTACGGCATCTCCCTCCGCGATCTGGTCTGGCAAACCGATAACGGCGGGGAATTCAAGGGCGATTTTCCCAAAGCTCTCGGCGACAGCCAGCATGTCCGCATCCCGCCGGCCGCTTACACCTACCAGAGCGACGTTGAAACCGTGCACCCCGTAGAAGAAGACGAGTTCTTTGGCGTGGAGTCGTCCTCCGGCCGTGGAAATTTCCTCGCTAGGTCCACAACTATCAGTTCTACTTCAAGCTGGCGCGGCGCAACTCACACAAAGGAAACTTCACCCTTTGGCGGATCATCGAACGACTTACTCCTCGTTTCCCGCTCGATCTCTGCTTGCTTCCACCCGGATTCTTGGATTACCACCCCAACAGCAAGGGGGGCGAAGTGAGCAGCCTCTCTCAGACAAAATCAAAACAACACAAGGAGAGGAATTGCTTAAAATAATTCGGGAAAGTGAAAAGTAAGAACGGCGTTCAATCGTTTATCCGAGACGAGCATGTTTTTATTCCTCACATCCAGCGCAATACCTCGTGGCATTCGCAATATGCCTTTGGGTCCCCCTATGGTCCATTTAGGTGGAACATCGCCGTTGTCGTTGATGCTCCAGACCCCCACGTAGGCTTCCTCGGAGGAAAGTTCGGCGTAGGGACCTGTGCCCTGGACGCTTACAATAATTTCACTTTTTGGCGGATATACGGCAATCGGCCCGCCAAAGTCGTTCAGATGACTGACGGGTCCACCGATGACAGCATTTGGTTTTACGTTACCCGAATCGGTTCGATTAAAAATGAGTAACCGGGCTTGTCTCTTCCCCACGGATGTGCCGACCAACAGAAGGTTATGAACCGAATCTACCGCGATGACATTATCGCCCGTCAGCAGTGTGTCGGGCCCCTGGAGCACGCGGATCGGAGCGACATCGCCCTCACCGTCCCGCGAAAATACCAGTATGCTCCCGTGGCGCGTGGGCACGAAGATCTCGTTGTGCGCGGGGTCGACTTCCAGGTGCTCAGGTGCGTCGAGCTGGCTGTGCGGTCCTTGAATGATTCGGACCGGATGTTCCTCTCCGTTGGCCGAACCTCGATAGGTCAGGATCGCTTGCGCAAACTGCTGGGGAACGGTGAATTCGTCGTGAATGGCGTCATAGACAATCCCGTGCATGGTCCTGCCCAGCAGGCTACCCTGACCTTCAATCCTCCGAAGCGGCTTTGCTCCCCCCTCCGCCAACCTGGCGAAAACCGCAATTTGTGGATGCGCCACACAATTCGGGACCAGGATTTGTTCCCGTTTCGTGTCGTAGGCGATGGGATGCGGATTCCCCATGCCCGGCACGCTGTCCGATGCTTTCGCGCTGCGAATCACGCGGATCGGGGGAGTGTCGCCACTGGCCACAGGGTTGTAAGCCGCTGAGGTGTGATTGCCAAAATTCGCTACCCAGAGCTCTTCGTTCTTCTTATCGAGATACACGCCGGTTGGATTGCTCACCAGGCTTTTAGGCCCCTTCAGAACCCGAAGCGGCGCTACGTCGCCATTGGCCGAGGCGTCGAACACCAGAATCGAATTTCCGCCGTCATTGGCAACGAACAGCTCATTTCGTTCGGGGTCGAGAGTAAGAGCCGTCGGCCAGTCCATCTGGGTGTGCGGGCCCTGAATCACGCGCACGGGCGGCGCATCGCCTTTAACACTGCTTGCGTAAACGGTGATTGAAGGCGGCAGCAATTTCCCAGTGCCGGGCACGGCGTCTTCCCGGTTCAGAGGGAATCCTGGGTATACGGTTTCGCGCCGCTTTTCGCCCGGAAGGGGTGCTTTTACTTCATGATAAGAACCATGATTGGCGACGAAGAGTAACTTATTCTTGGCATCTAGGACCAGGCCATGCGGATCGGCAAGCCCGGTATGGCTGCCCTGAACCACACGGATTGGAGCTTCGTATCCCTTCTCCATCTTGTTGTAAACCACGAGAGCGTTATCATGCTGAACGCTGAGAAAAAGTTCCTTGGCGTCCTCGTCGACCGCGATGCCAAAGGTGCCGTGGGGAGTATGAAGCTCCCGGTCAGGAACTACATCGCCGACGGCCTTTCGTGAGAAAATCACCAGGCTGTCCACCGTATCGTTATTGACGGCATAGATGTCCCCGGTGACGGGATCAATATAGAGTCCGCATTGGAATTCGATCTTTGTATTCAGGCCTCCAATGACACGCTGGGGATCGGAAATGGAAGTAGGCGGCGTGTTGGTCTGGCGATCGTAGGTTATGATATTGAACAAGTTTTCGTCGGTCAGCACAACTTCATTGTGGACCGTGTCCACAGCGACAGCGCTATAGGCGGAATTTGGGTCGCGGATCATTCGCTCCGGCTTCCGCAAAGCGATGTCCGAACCGCCAGAGCTGACTTCGACGCGCTGCTGGATAAACCCAGCTCTTAAGGGCGTCCCATCCGATAAGTTTGCGAGTTCCGCTTCGGTAGAATCATAGTCGCAATCCCCGGTTTCGGGCGGCAATTGCTCGTAGGAAATCAGGCGAGGTGAATGGATCCAGTTAGACGTGAAATAAAACATGCCGATCAATGCAATGGTAAGAGCGAATGCAACTCGCGGCGGTTTTAATGACTGCGATTGCGACACCGGCGTCAACATTGATTTCTCATTATCCGAGGTTATACCGCCGTGTCAAGCGCTGGAGTTTCAGGAGAATCGATAACGTTTGGATGCAGAGATCACGGGGTGGTTTTGGCGGGTACGGCGCCTTTGATCTGGCGCCCGGCGCGCACATCTTCGACGTAGGCTGCCATGGCCTCGAAGACGA
>Ga0210401_10002984_pt1 | contig 18300 bp, 20 predicted proteins | sample IncBWH32MmetaG_FD_150866 | JGI IMG/M metagenome (GOLD analysis project Ga0210401, IMG submission 150866) | Forest soil microbial communities from Barre Woods Harvard Forest LTER site, Petersham, Massachusetts, United States - Inc-BW-H-32-M | ecosystem: Environmental > Terrestrial > Soil >... | reverse complement strand
TCGCGATGGGCTGGTCGCGAAGATCCGCGAGATCATGGATACCTTCGATCTCGTCCAGCAGGTGGTCGAGCGCGATCTCACCGCGCTCTTGACCGACACCGCGACCAGCAAGACCTGAGCGGCCGCGAGCGTCATTCCGGGGCGATGCGAAGCATCGAACTACGATGTGCAATTGCACATCGGAGAATCTCGAGATTCCGGGTCTGGTGCTTGCGCACCATCCCGGAATGACGCTCACCCATTTCGAACGCGCCGCCGTTGAACCTCAGCGCATCCTGCGGCGACCAACCCCCGAGACTCATGCGTCAACGGACGAAAGCACCTCCATGAAAATCGTGTTGCTTGCCTTGCTTGGTCTGTTTTTGGGCGCGCTCGGCGGCGCGGCGCTCGGCGTCGGCGCCGGATTGGCCTGGGTCGAAATCTTCAAAACCTCGAGTTTTGAAGGCTATAGCGGAATGCTGGTGTTCTTTACCTTCATGCCGCTCGGCGCCATGGTCGGCGGGCTCGGCGGCGCGCTGCTGTTCGGCGTGATTGCGGCCCGCGATGCTGAAATCGCGATCAGACAAGAGCCGCCTGCCCCATTTGACGGCAAGATCGGGCACTGATCGGCAACTGTGCAATGCAAAAATTGCACCTTGCGCTTTTGGTATATTGTATTATTTGAAGCTTCAAATAGTTCAGCCGCCAGGCACGGCCTCGCCAATGACGCCCATCAGGGCCGGTCGCTGAATCGCAACTCCGGTACAAGGACGCTGATATCATGACAGAGCACAGTCTCTGGCGTTTCTCTCGCGCGTTGCATCGCGCGATCAACGAGCGCCAGCGCGAAGACCTCGAAGCCTTGATCGACGAGGATGTCGACTGGACGATTTACGGTCCGATCGACATGTTCCCGTTCTTCGGCGCACGCCACGGCAAGGCCGCCGTGCTCGAGGTGATCCGGCAAATCGCCGATAACATCCGGGTACACCGCTTCGACCGGGAATCGATCATGCTGGGCGTGGAGTCCGCGGCTTCGATGTTGCGTTATTCGCTGACCATGCTGGATGCGAACAAGCCGATCAGTTTGCGGCTTGCGCATTTCGCGCAGTTCAAGGCCGGCCGGCTGAGCAACATCCGCATCCTGATCGACACCTTCGATCTGGTGGAGCAGGCGCTCGGGCAGCCGATCCACCTGCCCAGGATCGCGTAGGCTGGCTGAACGTCATTTCCGGGGTGCTGCCAGGGCATTGAACCTCCCCGCCACAATTTCGCACTGATGTGCACGCATTTTAGCAATGCTGGCACGCGGGCGGGGTTGATGATTTCCAGGACCGGATCGGGTTTTGCCGGGCTGCTTTTGCTGGCGGCCGGCCTCGCCATGACCTCCCTGCCCGCAACCGCGCAGGCCCCGCCATCGACCGAAGAAGACGAAGCCGAGGACGCGCCGGCGACGGAAACCGAGGCCGCCGCCAAGCCGGACGACGCCGACATCAAGGATCTGGAGCTCGACTGGAGCCAGCTCAACGTCGACGCCGCCACCCTGATGGCCATGAGTCCGGCGTCGAAAGCGCGCCTGGCGCCGCGGGCAGACCCGACCAATGAGATGACTTGGTCGTCCAAGGACAGGCCGAACGGGTCGGCCGTGTCGGTGAAGCAATCCGTATCGCCGTTTTGGGATACGCGGATCGGTGCCGACATGACCGTTGTCCGCCAGCCGTCGACGCTCTCCGAACTGCTGGCCGAAAAGGCCGCCAATGGCGGAAACGAGCCGCAATCTTCAGGAACGGCATGGGCAGCGATCACGGCTCCGGGCGTCGCCTCGATCTGGGACAAGACAGCGGTCGAAGCCCGCCTCGATCCGGCGCAGGATCAGAGCAAGCTCGGCACCTCCTTGAGCAAGTCCGTGACGCTGAGCGAGCAATATTCGCTCACCCTGCAAAACGCCTACAACATGATCCAGCTCGGCGTCGTTCCCACCGCACTGGCCCCGCACGCCACGCGCAATTATGAGACCGAGCAATCGGCGAAGCTCAGTATCGCCGAGACCGGCACCAGCTTCAGTGCCGGGCAAAGCCTTTCCACCACCGACGACAAATGGCTGCGCAAGATCGGCGCCGAGCAGAAGATCTTCGGCGGCGTCAGCCTATCCGGCTCGATCAGCGAAACCCCGTTCGGCGCCGCCAACAAGAGCATCACCGCGGGATTCAAGCAGAGTTGGTAGTCACCCGTCATTTACCGGACTATCGGCAAATCCCGCTGAAAGAACAGGGCATTGCCGTATATTGGCCGCGATGCGGTCAAAATCGGAAGCCCTGATGGCCCTGCGTTGCTTTCGTCGTGCGGGGACAACCGCGCTCGCTATCACGCGAAACAGGGAAAACAGCCGATGAACGTTCGTCCTGAGAAGATTGAAACGACCGACGAGGATACCGACCTCGCCGCCGCCTCGGAGGTCGAGGCCGGAATCCGCGATTTCGTTCGCAACGACGTCGCTTATTTGCGCCGACCCGGGCCAAGCATGGTGGGAGGCACCGATGCCCCGGTCGATCCGAACGCCGAGGCCACCGTCAACAGCGTCAACTCGCTGATCCAGCGCGTGGCCGGAACGTCGCTTGCGGAAATCGAGAACCTGATTTCCGAGCTTGAGAGCCTTCGCGACCTGCTGCATGACGAAGGTCAGCGGGTGCAGCGTGAAATCTCCGGCTATGCCCAGCTCAGCCATGCGGCGATGAAATCGACCCGCATGATCGCCGACAACGTCGCACAGTGGAAGCGCGCCGCGCACGGACTCCGCAACGGCTGATCGGCTTTCATTTTCAGTTTTCGATCGCTAATCGCGTCATTCCGGGATGGTCCAAAAGGCCAGGCCCGGAATGTCGCATTTTGGGGCACTCGCTATCGGCGACAAGCGTTGGCCGTAATTCTCAAGCGCTCAGGCCGGAAATCTCGACCAGGTTTCGCACTTAACCTCTTGAACCTCCCGGAGCCCGCCCGCGACCAAGTGCAGGCGCCGTCAAGCGGCGGCAACTCCGGGGAAAGTACCTGCATGAAAACCGTTCGGCCCGACAATAGCGATCCCATCCCGATGCGGAGCCCGCCTCAAAATATGGGTACCATCATGATCCGCTTTGTCGGACTGCTGCTCGCAGCAGTGGTGGTTCTGGCGCTGATCTGGAGCCGCTGATATTTCGGCGGACGAAGTGCCGTCACCGTCTTGAACGGCGCAATTCGGCGGCGAGATCGATTTGGCCCGAGCCGAAACGCTCTGTTTTCGGCGGTTATGGTTAGCAGACTCTAGCTATTGGACGCTGACCTGCTCGCCTTCCAGCGAGTAGGCACCGTCCGCGTAACCCTTGACCACCATGCCGGTGGCGAGCATCACCGCGAGCGTGATGGTTGCGAAGATAAAGCCGACAAATTTCAAACCGCTGCGGTCCGCCATGATCGTCCCCTCACTCCTGTCCCTTATGTCTTGTTTAACAGGCACAGGTTCAAAATAAGTTAGCGAGGAAACGGTTCCATGCGCCGTTCAGCTTTTGCTGTTCCGCCGCGGCACAAAGGCCGTCGCGAGCACCGAGTAAACCAGTTCGCCGCGCTGGTTGGTTCCGGTATTGCGGCCCTCCAGTATCCCCCATTCGGGGCGACTCGAAGAAGAGCGTAGGGACAGAACTTCCGTTGCGAAGCTGATCGTGTCGCCCGCCAGCACCGGTTTGACCCAGCGCAACTCACGAAATCCCGGCGACGGTCCCCAAACCGCAATCTTCTCGCCGCGCGCCGCGGCCTCTCGGGCGAGGCGCTGGCCATCGGCCACCAGGAGCTTCATGCACGCCGATCCGACGTGCCAGCCCGAGGCGGCAAGCCCCCCGAAAAGCGACTTGCGTCCCTCCTCCTCGTCGAGGTGAAAGCGTTGCGGATCGAACTGGGCGGCGAATTTCTTGATGTCCTCGGCGGTGAAGGTAAATGAGCCCAGTTCACGCCGCTGTCCGACCTCGATGTCCTCGAAGAAACGCATCAGCCCGCCCGCTCGGCCGCCGCCTCGTCGCGCCGCTGCACGATGATCGGCGAGATCATCTCGCATAGCGCCTGCCCGGCCGCATTGCTCACGACCCCCCTGAACGTGACGATGCCGGTAGCGGGACGGCTACGGGAGACCCTCGCTTCCGCCACATCGACATCGAGCATGAGCTCATCGCCGGGTCGAAGCGGCGCGAGCCAGCGCAGCTCGTTGACCCCTGGCGAGCCGAGCGACGCTGTACGCCCAATAAACCCGTCGCACATCATCCGCATGATGATCGAGCAAAGGTGCCAGCCCGAACCGGAAAGCCCCTTCAACATCGAACGCGAGGCGGCCTCTTCATCGATATGCATGGGCTGCGGATCGAACTCGGCGGCGAAGGCAAGTATTTCCTCGCGCGTGACCCGGCGCGGTCCGAAACTGCCCAAACGCCCGGGCTTGAAGTCTTCGAAAACAAGCGTGTTCATGACGGGGGACATCTTCGAAACAGGCCCGATTGTGGCCGTTATTTGTGGCAAGCTCAACCCGCCCATGCGCATGGCTCGTCCCCGACTTGCCCGAAGCCATATTCGGCGTTAGCCCTTTGCCATCAGGGACAGGTTGGACGCGAATCAAATTTCGACTTGCCGGGAGGAGCACCGATGTTCGATTTTCAGGATCTGTTTCAGTGGGACCGCTTCATCACACCCACGATTATCAAGACATTTTACTGGCTGGTCATCGCATTAATCGGGTTGTTCGGCATCGCCGGCATCTTTTCCGGCCTTGCCGCGATGGCGATCAGCCCGTTCGGCGGCTTCATTCAGTTGCTGGCCTCGATCGCCAGCGTCATCGTCGGCATCATATTCTCCCGCATCGCGGCGGAATTCGTTTTGATCGTGTTTCGCATCAACGAGCATCTCGGCGCGATCCGCGACCAGGGCGCCGGGCATTAGACCCGATCAGGTGTTGAACCTGAAATGCATCACGTCGCCATCGGCGACAACGTACTCCTTTCCCTCCAGCCGCAACTTTCCGGCATCCCGGGCGCCGGCCTCACCGCCAAGCGCAACATAATCGGCGTAGGCGATGGTTTCGGCGCGGATGAAACCCTTCTCGAAATCGGTATGGATGACGGCTGCGGCCGCCGGCGCCTTGGTGCCGCGGTTGATGGTCCAGGCTCGGGCTTCCTTCGGGCCGACGGTGAAATAGGTGATGAGGTCGAGGAGCTGATATCCGGCCCGGATCAAGCGGTCGAGGCCGGCTTCCTCCAGGGCGAGGGTTTCGAGAAACTCAGCGCGCTCCTCGCGCGACAGCGTCGCAATTTCCGATTCGATCTTGGCCGAGATCGCCACCGCAACCGCGCCCTCCCTATTGGCGCGCTCGGCAACGGCTTCTGAAAACTTGTTGCCCTTGGCAGCGCAAGCCTCTTCGACATTGCAGACATAAAGCACGGGCTTCGACGTCAACAGGCCGAGCATGCCGAAGGCGCGCTCTTCCTCTACCTTGCGCTCGAGAAACCGCGCCGGCTTGCCCTCGCGCAACAGAACCAGCGCGCGGTTGACGAGGTCGAGCTGCTCCTTGGCATCCTTGTCGTTGCCCTTTGCCTTCTTGGCTAGGTTATCGACGCGCTTTTCCAGGCTGTCGAGGTCGGCGAGCATCAGCTCGGTCTCGATGATGTCGATGTCGGCCAATGGCGCGATCTTGCCCTCGACATGGGTGATGTCGGAATCCTCAAAGCAGCGCACGACATGGGCGACCGCATCGACCTCGCGAATGGTGGCGAGAAACTGGTTGCCGAGCCCCTCCCCCTTCGAGGCGCCGCGCACCAGCCCCGCGATATCGACGAAGGTCAACCGGGTCGGAATGATCTGGGCGGACTTAGCGATTGCGGCGAGCTTTTCCAGCCGGGCATCAGGCACCGCAACCTCGCCGACATTCGGCTCGATGGTGCAGAACGGATAATTCGCCGCCTGCGCCGCTGCCGTCTCGGTCAGCGCATTGAACAGCGTCGACTTGCCGACATTGGGCAGGCCTACGATACCGCATTTGAATCCCATGATCTGTCCTGAAAAATCCGTATCGCGACCGGCAGCGCGCTACACGTCGCCGCCATCGTCCTTGTCGAAAAATCCCTTGGCGTGCATCGCCAGATGCACCCTGTTCTGAAACGTCGAGTCCTTGCCGCTCGCGAGCAGCCCGGCATTGTCGGCAATCGCCGCGCACAACGCCTCGACCCACGGCCGATCGCTCTTGGCGAAGTCCGACAGCACATGACCGTGCACCAGTTCCTTGACGCCGGGGTGACCGATCCCCAGCCGCACGCGACGATAATCGTTGCCGATATGCTCGGAGACCGAACGAAGCCCGTTGTGGCCGGCGATTCCGCCGCCGATCTTGACGCGAACTTTGGCGGCAGGCAGCTCGAGTTCGTCCTGAAACACGATGATCTCGCCGGCCCCAAGCTTGAAGAAGTTCGCAGCCGCCTGAACCGCGCGACCCGACTCGTTCATGAAGGTCATCGGCCGGAGCAGGACAACCTTTTCGTGGTCGAGGGTGCCTTCCGAAGTTTCGCCCTGAAAACGGCGGTGCCACGGTGCAAAACCATGACGCCGCGCAATTTCATCGACGGCCATGAAGCCGATGTTGTGCCGGTTATTCGCGTATTTCGCGCCGGGATTGCCGAGGCCAACAAAGAGTCGCATGACGCGGCATCCCGCGCCCAACTACTTCTTCTTGTCGCCGCCACCGGCGGGCGCCTTGGCACCAGCCGCGGGCGCCTTCGCACCGGCAGGTGCGGCAGCGCCAGCCGCCGGGACAGCACCGGCCGCAGGCGCGGCGGCGACAGCGCCCGCCGCAGGCGCAGCTCCGGCCGCAGGAACCGCACCGGGCACAGCCGCAGCACTGGCTGCCGCCGCGGCAGCCGCGGCAGCGGCTTTCATTTCTTCGGCGTATCCAGACGGCGGCACGATGGTGACCAGCGTCACGTCCTCGCGCAGCAGCGACTTCACACCAGCGGGCAACTCGATGTCGGACAAATGCAGCGAGTAGCTGATTTCAAGACCGCTCACATCGGCATCGATATATTGCGGGATATTGTCGACCGAGCATTCGAGGTCGATGGTGTGAGTGACGATATTGACGGTGCCGCCACGCTTCACGCCGGGTGAAGACTCCGCCTTCTGGATGTGCAGGGGAACGCTGACGCGGATTGTCGCGCCTTCGCCAAGCCGCATGAAATCGACATGGATCGGAAAATCACGCACCGGGTCGAGATGGAAGTCGCGCGGAATCACGCGGTGCTTCTTGCCCTCAAGGTCGATGTCGTAGATCGTGGTGAGAAACCGGCCAGCCAGAATGCGCTGGCGCAGATCGGCATCGTCGACCGAAATGGTTACGGGGGGCTCGTTGTTGCCGTAGATCACTCCGGGCACTCTCCCGGCGCGACGCTCTGCCCGGGCGGCCCCCTTGCCGCTCTTCGGACGTGCGGTCGCCTTCAATTCCTTGACGGTCGCCATTTGTCTTAAGTCCTTGTTTTTTAAAAAGTTAAAGGCCGCATCGCGGCCCGTTTAACGTTCGCAGCAAGCCTCCAGGGGTGCGGGGGCCGCGGACGTGGCGGCGTTCTAGCCCCAAAGTCCCGAAATGACAAGGAAATGCGGGGATTTTTCTCAAGGCTTGGGCGCTTCCGAGGGGCGCGGGCGCTGGGTATCATGCCGGGCATCCACGCCTTTTGCGTATCAAGAAGGCAAGACGGTCTGAAGCTAACCGCCGGATCTGGTCTCCGCAGACTTGGTCTCCCCAGACTTGGCCTCCAGCGCGGCGATGCGCGCCTTCAGGGCTTCGTTTTCCTCGCGCGCCAGCCGCGCCATTTCCTTGACGGCTTCGAACTCCTCCCGCTTGACGATATCGAGGTCACGCAAGATCTTTTCGGCCTGGTTGCGGACGAGGGTGTCAACCTCGCGCTTGACGCCCTGGGCGGCGCCGGCGGCATCGTTCATCAGACGCCCGATCTCGTCGAAAAACCGATTGCTGGTCTGGGTCATCCCTCAAATCTCCGGTCGGCTGAACAGGGTCGGCACAACAAGACAATGGCGATCCGGACGCCGCGGTTCAAGACCGCATTGGTACCCAATCGGCAGCTTGCCTTGTCATGGACCGCTTTCCTTGCAATCGTATCGAATGCCGCGGCCCGCGAAACCATCAGTTGAGAAGCGAGTAGAAGCGCCCCATGATCGACCAGCAGATCGAAATTCCGACCAAGGACGGCCACACCACCACCTTCATTACCCATCCCGAACGCGGCGGACCCTTTCCGGTGATCCTGTTCTACATGGACGCGCCGGCGATCCGCGAGGAGTTGCGCGATATGGCGCGCCGGCTCGGCACCTCGGGCTATTACGTGATGCTGCCCAATCTTTATTACCGCTCGGGCGTCATGGAACTCGGACCATTGCCGGCTGATCCGGAAGCGCCGGAGCGCAAGCGCATGTTCCAGTTGATGGCCTCGATCAACATTCCCCTCGTCATGGAGGATACGCGTGCGCTTCTCGCCTTTGCGGACGGCCAGCCTGCGGCGCGAACCGACAGGGTCGGCGCCGTCGGCTACTGCATGAGCGGGCGCTATGCGATCAACGCGGCGACGCATTTTCCCCATCGCGTCAAGGCCGCCGCATCGATCTACGGCACGCATCTTGCGACCGATCAGCCTGACAGCCCCCATCTTGCCGGCACCAAGACAAAGGCCGAACTTTATTTCGGCTGCGCCGAGACCGACATCTACGCCCCGACGGAGATCGTCGAGAAAGTAAAGCAGGCGATGGCCGGCGAGCGCGCCAATGCCGAAGTCGAAATCTATCCCGGCACCCATCATGGCTTCGCATTTCCGAAGCGGCCGGTCTACGATCGCGACGCGGCCGAGCGGCATTGGGAGCGGCTGATTTCGCTCTATCACCGCAATCTCTGGTCTTAGCATGCTCTTCCTCACCATCGCCTTTCCGGTTTTCGATCCCGTCGCGATTGCGATCGGCCCGTTCGCGATCCGCTGGTATGCGCTGGCCTATATCGGCGGCATCGTGCTGGGCTGGATTTATGCGCGCGCGTTGCTCAAGAACGAGAAACTGTGGGGCGGGCCCGCCCCGATCACCCTCGTTCAGATGGACGATTTCGTCCTGTGGGTGACGATCGGAATCATCGTCGGCGGTCGCACCGGCTACGTGCTGTTCTACAACCCCGCCTTTTTCATTCAGCATCCCGCCGAGATTTTCGAGCTGTGGAAGGGCGGCATGTCGTTTCATGGCGGCTTTCTTGGCTGCGTTGCCGCCGTGATCCTGTTCTGCCGCAAGAACAACCTTCCGATCCTGTCGCTCGGCGATATTATCACCGCGGTCGGGCCGATCGGGCTGTTTCTCGGGCGGATCGCCAATTTCATCAACAGCGAGTTGTGGGGCCGCCCGGCGGACTCCAGCGTGCCCTGGGCGATGGTGTTTCCCAATGGCGGGCCGTTGCCGCGCCACCCCAGCCAGCTTTACGAAGCGGCACTTGAGGGTATCGTGTTGTTTGCGATTCTGGCGATGATGATCCGGATGGGCGCGTTGAAGCGGCCCGGCCTGATCCTCGGCAGTTTCATCGCGATTTACGGTATTGCGCGTATTATCGGCGAGTTTTTCAGGGAGCCCGACCCTCAGCTCGGATTTTTGTGGGGCGGGCTAACCATGGGCATGTTGCTTTCCGTGCCGATGATCATTGCAGGAGCAATTATTATGATGGTGGCATGGCGTCGCAAGACCGCGACGCGGACAGCGCCGCCGGTTCAAGGAATATCGTGACCGAATATTCACCGCTGCAGTCCGAGATTAAAAAGCTGATCAAGTCGTCCGGCCCGATGCCGGTGTGGCGTTATATGGAGCTGTGCCTGATGCACCCCAAGCACGGCTATTATCTTTCCCGCGATCCGCTGGGCCGCGAGGGCGATTTCATCACCGCGCCCGAAGTGAGCCAGATGTTCGGTGAATTGCTGGGGCTGTGGGCCGCTTCGGTGTGGAAGGCGATCGGTTCTCCCTCTCTGCTTCGGCTGATCGAACTCGGACCCGGCCGCGGCACCATGATGGCGGATGCGCTGCGCGCGCTCCGCGTGCTGCCCCCACTCTATCAGGCACTCAGCATCCATCTCGTCGAGATCAATCCCGTGTTGCGCGAAAAGCAGAAAGCCACCCTTTCCGGCTCGCGCAACATTTCCTGGCACGATACCATCGACGACGTGCCGGACGGCCCCTCCGTCATCTTCGCCAACGAGTATTTCGACGTGCTGCCGATCCACCAGGCGGTGAAGCACGAAACCGGCTGGCACGAACGCACCGTCGAGATCGACGGCAACGGCAAGCTGGTATTCGGTGCGGCGGTAGAGCCAATTCCGCGCTTCGAGGTGCTGTTGCCGCCATTGGTGCGCGCCGCGCCGGTCGGCGCGGTGTTCGAATGGCGGCCGGACGCTGAAATCATGAAAATCGCGAGCCGCGTGCGCGATCAGGACGGCGCGGCCTTGATCATCGACTACGGCCATTTGCGCAGCGACGCCGGCGATACGTTTCAGGCCATTGCCCGTCACAGCTTCGCCGACCCCCTGAAAAATCCCGGCCAGGCCGACGTGACGGCCCATGTCGATTTCCAGGCGCTGGTGCGGGCCGTCGACGACATCGGCGCCCGTGTCCACGGCCCGGTACCGCAGGGGAGCTTCCTCAAACAACTCGGCATCGAAACCCGCGCGGTAACCCTGATGGCCAAGGCGACGCACGAGGTTTCCGAGGCTATTTCCGGCTCGCTCCAGCGGCTGGTCGGCGGCGGCCGCGGCGGCATGGGACAGATGTTCAAGGTGCTCGCGGTTTCGGAGCCAAACCTCATCGCGCTCGCAGGCTTCGCCGCGGAGACGGCGGGCGACAAGGCCGAAACCCGATGACGCTGGATTCGCCGCTGCTGTCGGCCGTTCCCGGCCTGCGTCACGCTTTCTTCAGCCGCGATGGCGGCATCTCCGATGGGATTTACGCCAGCCTCAATGGCGGCATCGGCTCGAACGACGATCCGGCCAAAGTCGCGGAAAATCGCCGAAGGATGGCCGAATATATCGGCGTTGCGCCCGAACATTTTCTCACCGTCTTCCAGACCCACTCGCCCGATGTCGCGGTGGCGTCCGCGCCATGGGACAGGTCGGCGCGGCCGCGTGCGGACGCCATCGTCACCCGCGTCGAGGGCCTCGCCATCGGCGTCACCGCGGCCGATTGCGGACCGATCCTGTTTGTCGATCCGAACAGAAGGGTCATCGGCGCCGCGCATGCCGGCTGGAAGGGTGCGCTCACCGGCATTGTGGAATCCACCGTCGAGGCGATGGAGCGGCTCGGCGCGGAGCGCGCAAATATCGTGACCGCGATCGGTCCCCTGATCCGCCAGCACTCCTACGAAGTCGGCAACGAATTCGTCGAAAGGTTTTTGCATTCTGACGCCGAGAACGCCCTGTACTTCCTTCCCGCCGCGCGCGCGAGCCATGCGATGTTCGATCTCGCCGGCTTCATCCGCAAGCGGCTCGAAAATGCCGGCGTGCTTGTCGTCGACGACATCGGCGTCGACACTTATTCCGACCCGCGCTGCTTCAGCTACCGCCGCTCGGTGCATCGCAAGGAGCCGGACTACGGCCGCCACGTTCACGCCATTGTTCTGGAAGCCTAGGGCTTCTACGGGAACGAAAATCATCGGTGCACCATGCGGCTTCTGTTTTCCTGATCGGGTGATGCGCGCTTGCCCTAGACCTTGGCGCGTTTTCCCGATATCGCTTTTGCCAAATGTGGGACGCGTCAATTACTGTTTTCCGGGCCCGCCGGTCGGCGCCGCGCGCCGCCATGGCCGCAGCGCTGCTGGCCATGGCTTGCGGGCTCGGCGGCTGCGCCGGCACTGGCTCGCTCGGCAGCTCGTTTGCGATGGCGAGCGCCGCAGGCGGCCCCACGATTGCTTTCGAATCGATCGACGGCCCGCCGCCGCAGGTGTTCGAGCGGATGGTCAGCGTGCTCAACAGCGAAGCCAAACTTCGCAGCCTCTCGATCGTGTCCCGTGAGGGCGCCGCCTCCTACCGGGTGCGGAGTTATCTCGCAGCCCAGGTCAGCCGCGGACGCACCATCATCGCCTGGGTCTGGGATGTCTACGACCAGAACCAGCAGCGCGCGCTCCGCCTTTCCGGCGAGGAAGCGGCAGGCAAGGCCGGGCGCGACGCCTGGGCCGCCGCCGACGATCTGGTTTTGCGGAAAATCGCGCAAGCCGGATTGAGCGGACTGACCAACATGGTCAACGGAACGGCACCGGCGGATACGCCCCAAGCGCCGCCCGCGCCGGCCAGACGCGGATCGGCGGTTGCGAGCGCCGATCAGCCCGCATTGGCTTCCGGAGATTGGCGCGTCAGCGCGCTCGGCTACACCAGCCATTAGCCAAATCGCCGCCGAAGTAACCATTTTGCCCGGGAAAACCGCCCCTGCGGGTTGCCAGCTGGGCCACCCCCTTGATATCACCTCGCTTATCGAAACGCGCTGGTTCCGTGGGAATTGCGATATGCTGAACGTTGTATCCAGCAAGACCCGGGGAGAAGCCTCGATGTCGGCCAAGAACGGCTCTATCAAGCTCGTTGCCGGCAACTCCAACCCGGCGCTGGCGCAGGCCATCGCGAGCGGGCTCGACCTGCCGCTGACCAAGGCGGTGGTTCGGCGCTTCGCCGACATGGAGATTTTCGTCGAAATCCAGGAAAACGTCCGCGGCTCTGACGTCTTCATCCTGCAATCGACCTCGTACCCGGCCAACGACCATCTGATGGAGCTGCTGATCATCACGGATGCGCTGCGCCGGGCCTCCGCCCGCCGCATCACCGCCGTGGTGCCCTATTTCGGTTATGCCAGGCAGGACCGCAAATCGGGCTCGCGGACGCCAATTTCCGCAAAGCTGGTCGCCAACCTGATCACCCATGCCGGCGCCGACCGCGTCATGACGCTCGACCTTCACGCCGGGCAGATCCAGGGCTTCTTCGACATCCCGACCGACAACCTCTACGCCTCGCCGGTGATGGTGCGCGACATCCGGGAAAACTTCGACCTCACCAATGTCATGGTGGTGTCGCCCGACGTCGGCGGCGTGGTGCGCGCGCGCGGGCTTGCCAAACGCATCAACACCCCGCTCGCCATCATCGACAAGCGCCGCGAGCGCGCCGGCGAATCCGAAGTCATGAACGTGATCGGCGAGGTCGCCGGATACACCTGTATCCTGGTCGACGACATCGTCGACTCCGGCGGCACGCTGGTGAACGCAGCCGACGCGCTGCTCGCCAACGGCGCCAAGGAAGTCTACGCCTATATCACCCACGGCGTGCTGTCCGGCGGCGCGGTGACCCGCATCGCCTCGTCGCGTCTGAAAGAGCTCGTGATCACCGACTCGATCCAGCCGACGGAAGCGGTCAGCAAGGCGCCCAACATCCGCACGCTGTCGATCGCCACCCTGATCGCGGAAGCGATCGGCCGCACCGCGGCCGAAGAGTCGGTGTCGAGCCTGTTCGACTAGAACGTTGTTTCTCATTGCCTCAAGTCTCAACGTCGTCCCCGCGAAAGCGGGGACGACGCATGAATCACCGGCGCCTACTTGCTCTTTCTCAAGGACGCCTTGCTTCTGCTCGCCGCAATCTTGAGTGCCCCGCCGGAGGCGGCGGGCTTGATGACACTGATGACACGCGGCGCGATCGGCGTACCGAGGCCGGTGCACGCATCCCAGCCCGGTCCCGCGCCGAAGCCGCCATTGTTTCCCGAGACCGTGTCGCGGAAGGCGCCTTGGCCCTTGGCATAGAGCGCGGGCTGAATGAAGCCGGCTTGCGTGCCGTTTATTTGGTTGGCAACCGCGATGAGCCCGGCCCACAAGGGCGCGACCGCGCTGGTGCCGCCGATCACAAAGTCTTTGCCGTCGACCCGAACGCGATAACCGGTGGCCGGATCGGCATCACCGGCGACATCGGGAACGCCTCGCCCCCCGGTCGAAACGCTGGGCTTGGGAACGTTGGCGCTGGCCTGCCAGGTCGGCAGTGGGAATACATTGCTGACGCCGCCGCCGGTGGCGCCACCCTGCGGCTGGGCGTTCCACACTGTTTCAGCCGAGATGCTCGCGCCGTTGCCCACCAGATTGGTGCCGCCGCACGCCAGAACGTGCGGGCTCGAAGCGGGAAAATCGACATGGTTCTTGCCGTCATTAACGCCATCGGACGAACCGTTGTCCCCGGCCGCGACCGTGATGGTGATGCCGAGCGCCGCCGCCGACTGGCAGGCCGCGTCGAGCGCCGCCATGGCCTGGGCGGTCCAATTCACTTCCGCCGAGCCCCAGGAGATCGAGATCACGCCTGGCTTGTATTTGGTGTCGTGGATGGCTTGCGCGATTGCGTCCACAAAGCCCTGGTCGGTGTTGGGCGCGAAGTACACGACGATGCGAGCTCCGGGCGCGACGGCGCCGGCGACCTCGATGTCAAGCATGACCTCGCCGTCCGCGCCGTTGGGATTACCCGGACTGTTTTTTCCCGTTAACACCGGCACGGCGATCACCGTGGGCGGCTTCTGCCCAAGCGCCTTGAAATAGGCGGCAATATCGGCCTGACGAAAACCGCCGCCGAGCTCGACGATGCCGATGGTCTGGCCGGACGCGGTGATGCCTTGCGGGAATTGGTAGAGCTGCCCGACCTGGACCGGCGTATAGGAAGTTGGGCCGGCGGCGTGAGGCCGCGCGAAGCCATCGGCCTTCGCAGTTTCAGCCGAAGCCGCCCCGACCTCGCCGAGAACGCGGAAATGCGGTTTCGCCTGCGGACGATTGTCGAGGCCGAGGACGGCGACGACATAGCCCTGCAATTCGGCGGGAAGGTAGATGCTGCCGTCGCGGACGCGGTAAGTTTCGCCCTCGATCGTGCAGTGTGACAACGAGACGCCGAACGCCCGCTGCATATTGGCGATGTTGCCGGTGAGCTTGACCGTCCGCCGCCCGGGCGCGGGCATGCCCGGCTCGACTTTCAGACCGAACTCCCTGGCAAAGCGCTTCACCAGCGCAACCGCTTCGGGGTCGGCGCCGTGGTCGGCATTGAATCGGGCATGGGTGAGACGTTGCTTGCCGCAGACATGCGCCGCCGACAGCGGCTTCTTGCGCCGGACAATGACCGACACCGTGAACTGCTCGCCGCTGGCCGCCGGCTTCTTGCCGGCAGCCAGGTCGACCGGACGCTTCTCGCTGCCGGACAATACGGTGCGGCTCTGGGTCGCAAAGTGAGAATGAGTTGTTTGTTGTGCCATTTGACGCTCCCTGAAAGACAGACTGAAAAATTTGCGGAAGGTGAAAATCTTAAGAACGTGCTCGGGACTTCGATGATTGACGCGCTCGCTTTGGCGTCTGCGCACGGAAAGTCAGTGATGCGGACCTAGTCGGGATCGCGCGCGCGGTGTCATTGAGAACACGGATATAAATTTTAGATTGTGGGATGCTTCACACACACGGCTTCGTGATTTGGCGGCGCGTGACATGGTTTCGCGATCTCGCCGCAGCTATGCGCGAGGTTTGCCCTGAACATCACGCCCTTCGAGAAAGAAGGGCGCAGGGAATGCCGGGCGCCCGTTGCGCCCGCAGCCTTGTGTGCGAGATGAAGAAGCACACAAGCATAGTCACCACGGTCACACCGGAAACACCCGGCATTCCCCGCGCAATGGTTTTAACGGTTTCCTTCGTGCTCTCGCCGGCGACCGGGCTCTTTTGCCACCGTCGCTCCCAAGAAGCTTGCTTCTCAAGAACTTGACGCCAGCGTCGGGGCGTCACGACCACACGACTTCGCCGTCCGCTGGTAGAGCGCCCTCGTCAGAAGCGCTCCCTGCGTCCACCGCATCCCGCCTCGCGTCCGTGACGATTCGCGAAACGCCCCTTTGTCGGGGCGGGACGGGGCGAGATATGCATTTGATTTGGGGGTGAGATCAACGGCGACGGGTTGCGGCAGATTGACACGACGGGCAAATCACTTCGACCAATCGCTTCAGAGATTCGAGACGTTGTCAAACTTGACGCCCTTTAGTACGTAGCCCGCATGAGCGCAGCGATATGCGGGTCCCGAAACAATATAAACCCGGATGTCGCTTCGCTCATCCGGGCTACGTCTGGTTATCGGCCACGGACAAAGACGACGGGCTTCGCGAGCCCCGCTTTATGGAGGAGCCGACGCCGGGTCGAACGCAGGCGCAGCCGAGTTGGCTTCCTTCGGGCCCGGCGGGCGTTGATCGGACTTCGAGACGACCGAAGCGCCGCCGTCAAACCGGACGCGGTAGACCGCCAGATTCTCGATGACCCGCTGCACATAGTTGCGCGTTTCGGAGAACGGGATACGCTCTACCCAGTCGACCGCGTCTACATTGGGGTCACGCGGATCGCCGTACAGCTTGACCCAGTCGCGAACGCGGCCGCGCCCGGCGTTGTAGCCGGCAAAGGTCATGATCTGTGAACCGCCATATTCCTTCAGCAAGGCGCTGAGTTCGGCCGCACCCATCTGCGTGTTATAGACGGGATCGGAGACCATCCGGTCCCAATCATATTCGACGCCGAACCGCCTGGCGGTGTCGCGTCCGGCCTCCGGCGTGACCTGCATCAGGCCCACCGCATTGGCCGACGACTTGTCTTTCTGATCGAAAGCGCTTTCGGTGCGAGCGACCGAATAGATGATGCTGCGCTCGATCTCGGGACCGATCGGGCTAGCTTGCGGAATTCCGATGATCGGGAAGGCGTAGTGTTCGAGCGCGAGGCCGCGGGCGAGCGCGGGCTTGCCGATCTGCAACATGGCGCGCGCATCGTTGCGGCGGCCGGTCAGCTCAGCAAGCGCGACCAAAAGCGCTTCGTCCGAGCTCTGTTCGGCGAGGTCTGCAACAAAATACAGGACGACGTCGCGTTCGCCGAGTGCGTAGAGCATTTCGGCGGCGCGCACGCGTTCGTCCGCCAGCGTGGCATCAGTTGCGGGGTCAGGCGTCCGCAGCTCCAGCCGGTGGAGGCCTAATCTGGCGCGCGCGAGCTGTCCGTAATAGGCGGTGGGATAGCGGGCGGCCGCCTCGTAGCCGGCCTGCATCGCCTCTTTCTCGCCAATTGCTTCGGCGACCCGGGCTCGCCAGTAATTGGCCCGCGCCAGCACGATCGGATTGGTCGAGCCGTCGTCGATATGGGCGAAATGCGCCCGCGCCACCGCGGGATCGTTGCGGTAGCGCAGCGCGATCCAGCCGCACATGAAATGGAAGTCCACCCGGTAATGTTCGCTGGCCGGCAGCGCGGCATCGCGCACGACCTGGTAGGCGGCTTCAAACTTCTTTTGATCGAGCAGCTTGCGGGCGAGACTGCGCCGTTCGCGCCACCATTCGTCGGTATCCTGAAGCGCCATGGTCTCGGGTGCGGCCTCCAGCACCAGGCGGGTGGCGTCGTCGATGCGGTCGTGTCGCACCATCCAGTGGATTCGGCAAAGCGTGTATCCCAAATCGCTGCGCGCCTCGGCCGCGACGTCATTGAGCAGATCGAGCGCCTTGTCGTCGTTGCCGGCCGCGCAAGCCTTCACGATCGAAATCTCGTCGCTGCCGAGGTGCTGCGCGGCGCGCCTGGCGCCCGCCAGATCCTTGGCGCCGATACGTTTGTCCATTCGCGCCCGATGGTCCTCGCGCGTGAGCAGGTCGCGGAACATTTCGAACGCGTCGGCTTCCGAGCGCTCCGACAATTCATCCAAGCGCCAGGCCTGCCGAACCAGGTTTGCAGCACCCTCACGGTCGCCTTCGGCGAGCAGGACGCGCGCCAGCGCGAAGCGGCCCTTGGCGCTTGTCGGCTGGCCGCCGACAAAATTGCGGACGGTAGCCGCGTCGTCGCGCTCCTCCCACAGGCGCGCCTCCGCCCGCTTGCGCATCAGAGCGACGCTTGGCCAGCTCGGGTTATCGGCGACGAACGCCGCGTACCGGCTGAAGTTCGCGTCCACCTCCGGATGGCGAAGGATGAACCATTCAACGAGCTTCCGCGCTGCCGGATCGCCGATCGTCTTCTGTACGGCGGTGGCGTCGGTTGTCTTGCCCTTGCGTGCCAGATCGATCGCATCCCTGATCGCAGCGAGATCGCCGGAGAGCGGAGCTATGTCCGCGGCGGGGGGTGGCGAGTCGCTGGAGCGCGCCCGCTCGTGTTTTGCCGCCGCATGCTTTGCATGCCCGGCCTTCTTGAGTGCCGCGCTGCGGTGGTGCCGCGCCGCCGCTTCATGCGGTTTCTTCGCCTGATGCTTGTGG
>Ga0210401_10002982_pt1 | contig 18302 bp, 9 predicted proteins | sample IncBWH32MmetaG_FD_150866 | JGI IMG/M metagenome (GOLD analysis project Ga0210401, IMG submission 150866) | Forest soil microbial communities from Barre Woods Harvard Forest LTER site, Petersham, Massachusetts, United States - Inc-BW-H-32-M | ecosystem: Environmental > Terrestrial > Soil >... | reverse complement strand
CAGATTGCCGCACACCCAGTTGTTATTGAACCGATAGTAGTCGGAACCATCGCAGAACGTGATACCACCCGAAGCGGCCGGCGTGTTGGAGTTCAATTCGTCTCCGTAGGCCGTGTTGCCCGTAACGGAGTTGTTGTGCACATTGACGTGGTGGTTCAACATGAACGGAATTTCGTTGCCGGCGGCGTCGATTGTCGACGGCGGTGTTTCCGACTGACCGACGATGATGCCGCCACCGAGGGTTCCGCTATTGTTGTAAACGCGATTATTGGCCACCTCTGTGTAATGGTTCCAGCCGTGCAGGAAGATACCGCCACCACCCTGAGAACTGTTGCTGAAGGTGATGCCGTCAATACGCGACGGATTGCACACGAAGTTAGACTGATAGAACGGCGACGAGACGTTGCAATCTCCGCCACGACCCGTTCTGTTGTTAAGCGGAATGCAACCCACGTTGTTCAACGTATCGCAGTTCGCGGTGTTGTTGTTTTCCAGACCCTTGGCAAGCACCGTAATGGCTGCACCCTCATAGGCTCCCATCAGTGTTGGTTCCTGCAAGAGTTCTGCGATGTTCCCGTTCAGGCTAGCATCCCAACCGACGACCGGTTCGAGCGGGATCGGATCCACGAGCGTTTGCGTGGTGACCTGGCCGCTGGTGACATTGTTGTAGAAGTTACACGAGTAGGTCCCGCTTAGATCGTATGGGTGTGTCTTTTGCCCGCTGCCATTCAGAGCGTTGTTGATGAACCCACCGTCCAGCGCAAGGCCGAACAGGCAGTTCACCTTGCGTCGCCAGGGATCGAGTAGCTTGCCGGCGGGTTGAGTATTCGCGTTCACGTTGACCGACGCTGCTCCCACTCCCTGCAAGCGCACTGGCTTCCACATAAGCACCATTTCAGTGTAGGTACCCGGAGGCACGATGATCATGTCACCAGGAGAGGCGGCATCGATCGCAGATTGGATCGTAGTGTTCGCGGGAAGCACCGTCGGCTTCTTCCCGCCAACGGTCACCGTCACCGCGTCGATGGATTGCTTGCCATTGGCCGCCGTGATCACCAGTTCTCCGCAGCGCGCCGGCGTGGTTCCCGCCGGAACATTCAGTTGCTGGATCGAGCATGTCGAATTCCCGGACGGGATCACAGGCACGCTCACGGTGAGGCTTGTGTCGCTCCAGGAGCCCACAACAGTGGCATTCACGCCGCCGATAGTCACGGCGCCTGCTGTTGTTCCAAAGCCGTAGTGACGAGTGATGAACTTCTGGTTGTAGGGTGGTTGCGTCGCTGCCGGTCCCGAATATGCAGGATTCGGCACCAGCTGGTCACCCAATGCCGTAATCGTCAGAGTATGACCGGCTTGACTTACCCATGGTCCAGCGATATCCAAACTCGTGACACTCTTGACCGCAGGAGTCGTATCCGGGTAGGAGCAATCCGGGGGGGTGTAGGCATCAGCAAACGCAGCGGTCGGGACCACTGGCGTATCCAGATACGCCGTGTCTGCGGGCATGAATGACCACTCGTAGCAGAAATCGCTGTAATTCGGATTGTAGTTGGGGTCCGTGATCATCGTGCCGTTCGGGCCTGGAATCGGACCTGGATCGTTCATACACATGACCATGACGCCAGGTGCGTAGCCAGTCGGATTCGGCGGGTTCACTTCCCAGGTCGAAAAGACCAACCCGTTGAATGTGCCCCACTGATCCGAATAAACCCTGGAGATTTCGACTCCGTCATAATCACGTATTGAGATCGGCAGGTTGGGAATGGCGAACTTCTCGCCGAACGACGGATTGGTCGTATCGTATTCCGACGAGAAGTCGTCCGTCACGAAACCGGTGTAGTGAGAAGCGGCCGGAGTCTTGGTCCAGATGAAGAAGTCAGTCTGAGCCTGCATCTGGTCTTCCAGCGTAAGTTCCTTACGGTCACAAAGCGGACGAGAAGCCCCGGCAAACGGAGCGACCTGACCGGACTCCGGGGAGATGCTCATATAGTCGGGGACGATGCGCATCTTACCGACGCAGGGGACGTTCAAAGTCGTGATTCCGCCAGGCCCGAAACCGCTGTCCCCGGTACGTCCCATGTCCGTGGTCGGATTGGTGCACCCACCGCCCGTCCCATAGCAGGAGTTGTAAGAACTAATCGAAGCCTGGTCGGGAACGATGAAGATATTGCCCATCGCTCCGAACTGCTGCGTGACCGGAGCGATGAATGCGTCGCCGATGAGGATGTTCTTGTCCTCCTCCTTCACGATTTCGTACCCGTTCGGTGTCACCACCTCCACGACGTACTTACCTGGTGGCAAAATTGCAGGCACCGAACCCACTGAACCCGCCGCAGGATTGGGAGTTGTTGCACATTTGTAAGAGGTCGAGTTCCCCGGAACCGTGAAGGTCGCGCTGGGCGTCATGCACGTCTGGCTGGGGAACTGGTACATACCATCGTAGGGGGCAGGTTGCATCTGGTTCAGATTGTGGTAGCCATCGAAGCATTTGAATTGAGAGTTGTACGGAACGGTGATGTTCGGATTCAGATAGTTGGGAGTATTTGCAAGCGTGTAGCTGAAGAAAGGATCGTTGGCGTCCTCTCCAGGGCAGCTCATATTCGGGGTAACTCCATCGGCACGGAAGCCCTGAGCCCAAGCGTCCCAGCTACTGGTGGTTGTCGTATCGATAAGCTTGAGCGAAGTGGTCCCATCAGGGGCGGTGTTCTCCTGATAGAGGTTGACCCTCACGTTCGGAACCAGCGGCTCCCAGAGGTTCTGGAAGAGGATGCTCGGATCATCAAACGGTCGAGTGGAGTTATAGACGACGTGACCGCGGACACCACCATTCTCGCCCGTGGCGTACGGCTGTTTGCCCCACTCAACAATATCGATCTGGCTGAGACCTCCCTGCCATCCTTCGGCAAGGACGGTCCCCGGGTCGATGCGACCGGTCGATCCTCCCGGTCCGCCACCCGCCGGAGTGGTGGCAAGGTTTACGTCGCTGCAGTCAGCCTTGCCGCAGTAAACAGCCCCGGGCGTTCTCAGGTTGCTGGGCAACGGGAATGTTTCCGTGGAATTGAGGATAGCCTGGTAAGGGCCCTGGTTGCTGTTGCCCTTTGGGGCCGGACCATCCAGTTGGCCGCCTGCATCGTTCACTACGTGCACACCGGTTGCCTTGAACCGGGTCGTATCCGACTCGGCTACGTACCAGTTAAACAAGGGGAAGGTTTCGTCGAAGTGGGCGTTTCCGTCGACATCAGTAAAGAGCGTGTTATTAAACTTTCCATTACGCATGCGGACACGGGAGGGTATCTGTACAAGACCGGGCTCGCCCTGATCTTGAATGCCGTTACCGTTCACATCCAGGTACGTCTTTGTCCACAAGTGGGTCTGCCATGAAAAGGACCCATAGGTCATGTTAAGAGTCTGGCCGCCTGTGACGTTCACAGCTCGACTGGAGCCGTCAACGATCAGGTCATCCCACTGGTCCAGAACCACCAATCCCCAGTTTCCGTCAGGGATACTCGTGAACGTCAGGTTGCCGTTGGCGTCGCACTTTTGGAAGGAGAACGTAACTCCGTCGGTGTCGCCTAACGCCCCATAGCAGGTCGTGTAGTTCAGGGCTGCGTAGTTGCGCGCATCACCTTGCGGAAAAACGTCGCTGGTAAAGAGTCGCTCGTCCGGAGAACGCCCCTGATGAAGGTTGGCTACCTGAACGTTCACAGTGTTGTTACACGCCGGTGCCCCGGCGGAACCGCACATCGCTGCCAGCCGCTTGTTGATAATCGCCGGATTGGCTTCACCGAAGAACACGTGGTACCCGCCCGGTCCGTATTCCTGGAAATAAGCAGGTTCATGGACCTTGATGAATGCCTCCTGGAAGTGAGTTCCGTCCAGGGTGTTCGTCTGGAGCCACTCTTCGCCGCGGGCTTCTCGTGCTGCACCGGGGTGCGCGACGACATCGAACAAGCCAGGCATGAGATTCTTGACAACAACCTGACCGGTCAAGGGCGATAGCGTCACGCCGTCCGACTCGAATTTCGGGCACACAATGATTGTGCCCACAGCGGTCCCCGCAGTGTTCGAGATCGGGCAGGCATTCAGCCCGGTCAGGGGATCAATCGTGCCGTTCAACGCATTCGTCAAAGGCTCGTTGAACATGTCGTAGGTCATTTGCCCTGTTGGGTCGCCGGAAACACTCCCGGCGATGTCCCACAGCTCCATCTGAAAATCCTCCAGGCCTGCTTCCTCGGTTGGATAGGTATCAACGCCACCACCGGTGTCAGGTTCGCCGTTCAACGGAAAATCGTCCTCGAATACGAAGGCGGTTATGGTGGCAGTATTCAGCGGATTCGGCTCAACGTTCACGGTAACTGCCGTCTGTCCTGGCGCAATCGGAGCTCCGCCCATCGTGTGGCCACAGGAGGGAACCGTCTGTCCGGTAGCAGTCTGCTTCGGGGTGCAATTGCCGGGAGCGCTTGGGTCAGATGTGTTGCCAGTGTTGAACGCGTTGGCGGCGTCGCCAGGCAGCACCGAGATGTAGTAGTAAGCTCGGCGTCCAAACTGATCCGTGGGGGGCAGGTAAACCTGCGAGGGGAGGGTCGCGGGCAACTGGGCGAGACCTGGTGTGCAGTTCCCATAACCATCGCACGCAGCCACGACGTGCTGCCCGGAGCTTGGGTCATAGACAGTCTGTCCACGTTCGCAACTCTGGGATCCCGTACAACCCGAAGCAATGACCGGCATATAGCTGGTGTGTAAGTTTGTGCCGAGCGTCGGAACCGGACCGGTCGGACACGTGGCCGGCTTGGTTCCGCCCGGACCGTTCTGCTGGCAGGCAGGGTCAACCTGGAAAGTAAGATCCTGCTCAATGATCCACTTGTAATCAGCGATTTTAGTTGCCGGAGTTTGCGCATCCTGCACGGTTACGCTGAGGCCGCTTCCAGCGTGGAATGTCAGTGTCACCGTCGTAGGTACACTGGCGGTGCCCTGTGAGTTCACTGCAGTGTATTGGAAGGTGTAGCTCGCAGTGCCCGTGGTTGGCAGAGTTTGGGGTCGCGCGGTGAATCCGCCATCCTTCGCCAGAGTCACGAACAGGCCACTTTGCACTGTACCGATTGTCGCGGTGAGGGGGTATCCCGTTGGATCCGTGTCGTTCGCTAGAACGCCGGGGGCGTTCACCTTAAGCAATGCCGATACGTTGCTGCTAAATGAATCGGGATTGGCGATGGGAGCTGCACCCACGGCAGCGGCATTGAATGTCACTGTGGCTGAGAGAGCGGAGAGTCCGTCGCCACAGTAGGTGAATGTGTCGGGCGTCGTCAGAGCCCCGCCGACGGTCAGTGTGAAGGAGCCGTTCGGGTTTAGTACTACCGTCCTGCCGCCGGTTGTGGTAAATGTTTGCGGGACGGTCGAGAATGAACCAGAGCAGGTGCCTCCCTGGGCGGCATTGCTGATGCCGATGTCGTTGTTCAACACATTGCCCGTAAACGTCGCAGCGCCGACCGGAATGATGAAGTTATCCGCCACCGCAGTCTTCTGGGCCAACGGTGTAATTGTGCCAGTTGCGCTGTTGACCAGCACAATGGTCTGCATTCCTGTGTCGTGCTGGAAGCCGTTGCCTGACAGACTAAGTTGTCTGTCAAAGACGCTGAATTGGCCCGAGGTGTAACTTCCACTCGAAGCGGCCGGACTCACCACGACGTCGTAGACTTTTCCCGCTGGGAGGAATACCTCATTCTGGGTCTTCGCATTGTAAGTAAAGCTGCTGGAGCCACCCTTTGCCGCTTGCAGAGCAACATCCTGCACGATATTACCGTCCTCAGCAATGAGCGACATATTCAACCCATCGACAGAGGGAACGTGCATGTGCAGACCAGCGTTCACGAAGCGCAGCATGACGTTGCCCGTTTTAGCGGCGGCAGAAATTCCCGCTGCGGACGACACGGTTGAAGTCTTATCGAATGAGGTTCCGTTGACGAGGAAATAGGTAGGAGTGTAATTCACCGCCGGCGGATAGCAACCCGTGCCTACGGTTGTAGAGGCAGCGCAGGAGGGATTCCATTTTGCCGTTTCCACTGCGGGTTGAACAGCAGTGGTACAGGCTCCCGCGTTCACCGGGCAGGAGGACTGCACCTCGACGAGCTTCTCGACTGCTGCGTTTTGAACGGGATCGATTTCGCTCAACAACAGCGGAACATCAGCGTCATACTGAATCGCGTAATTTGTTTTGGTGCTGGGAGCAGCCGTCAGCACCGACCCTGAGTAGGCGGCGCCGGCTGTGGCTGTGACCGGCGCGGTTGTGACAACGAGTACTCCGTAGAGACCCATGGGCCCTTGAATAGAAGGATAGGTGCCGGTCTCGATCAGGTAGGTTCCAGGCTTCAGACCTTGTCCTGTCGCGGCGTTGTATCCAGCCCATGTGTAAGTCTGGGTCCCGGTGAGGGCAGCGGCTTCAGGCGCAAACGACCGAACGCGTGCCACTTGGCCAGGTGGTGTGAAAGGAACACCGGCAGGCGTCTGCGCAACCCAAGTCGTTGTAGTTTGGCCACCGTGAGCGCCATCAGTTCGTGGTCCCGCTTCGCGGACGGGCGTTCCCAGACTGCCCGCGCCCGCAGTGGACGAGCCAAACTGGCCAACAATCACCAACGATGTTTCGACCGGTAGATTGTTGGTCAGCTGGATCGTCAAGCCCGTTCCAGTAGGAACCGTGATGACAGGCGGTTGCCAAACGGCTCCACCAGTCTGCACACTGCCGTTCGGTGCGCCGCATGTTCCGCCGCCGGGAACGCCTGTTGTGGTGGTCGCTCCGCTGACGACGTTGTTCGTGCAGCTCCAGCCCCACATCGGCACTGTGGTGCCATCGGGCATCAGGGCAGTCTGCCGCGCAGCAGTGAGATTCACGGTGACCTGGGCGAGTCCCGTAGCGGCAAATAAGAGAACGATGATCCCCAGAGATACAGTCTTCAAAGTGGCTTTGAGATAGGTCGGTCGCATTGCTCTTCTCCTCGTCCTCACAGGGTCTCGTCGATGTAGAACGTCGGGGGATCAACTAGCATCATCATTAGCGCGCCACCAGGGAACACGTCATTGGTCGTGATCTCGCGCTCGTTGTGGGAATGCCACATGAACGCAATGCCGGATTCCTCGGGAGGGTTTTGACTGGCGGCACCAGGGTTTATCGGAGTCGGTCCGCGTGAACGGCCAACCGCATCGGGTCCGAGATAGGGAGTGCCGTTATACCAAAGCCCATTCGTCATGATCAGCGGATCGGGCAGCGTCATCGGCCCGCCACCACCTACCTGACCGACAGGGTTCGTCTCCAGTGGATGGTTGTGATCCGCGCACCACTCGTAGTAGTTCGGCGCAGTGATCGAGGCTCCCGAATTCACGGTGTAGTAGCCGTTTGCATCCGGGACGCAAGGGGTCGGGTCGCCAGCGCCGGAGGCCAACAGAACTGATGCGACACCATCGAGACCATTCACTTGTGCAGCGTCCAACGTCCCCGTGTAGGGGGCTAGTCCGGTGGTCGTTGACGTGTATGTGAGTCTGGTGATCGGATTTCCCGGATTGCCAGCGGCCGGACTTGGCGATTTCGAGAGTGTAAGGCTGGTAATCGGAAAGGTTCCGTCATAACCAGCAGGCATCCCCGTCAGAGTGACCGTCGTTAGTCCGGAGGCACTCGTTAGAGGGTGGCCGCTGGAATCTGTAAGTGCCTGAAAGGTGGTCAGTGTGACCGTATTGCCGCTCTCACTCGCGCTCGCAATTACGCTCGATGACTTAGGAAGAGTATGCGCGTAGATATCCCATCCCAAGCCCTTTCCGCTCCAGTAAAAAATCCCATCGAAGGCCTGTCCGGGTGTGGTGTCCGTATTGAATTCCATTCGTCCTGCCAGTCGTGGCGGAGAAACGCTGTCGTTTTGGCTGAGAAGCAGGTTGCCATCACGCCCCAGGATCCGTACGTGATTCGCGTGCTCATGGAATGGGTGCTGCCAATGCCCCTGTCCGATTACGCGCAGGAGCACGAGATCACCGGGATGCATGTGCGGGTTGCCGTTGTACGGCTGGTTTGGGTAATTAGGAGCGTAGTCGGCGTCCATGTCGTCAGGCATGGAGCGGCCGTTGATCAGAAAATACGTAGGGTGATACGGCTCTACCGAGACAGCGAGTCTGGTAGGGCAAGGCAGAGAGGGAGTGGGATTGGCCGCAGGGCAATTGGCGATGGCCTGTACCTGCTGTTCCGCTTGACGGTGAATGCGTGGATCCAACTCGGTCCACTGGAACAGATACTCACGGTCATAGCATGCCTCCGGATGATTGTAGGCAGCGGGTGCAAGGCGGAAATCGGTTGTCCCTCCGCCCAACTTCTGCGCGTTGTCCTGTCCCATTGCCGAGCAATTGCCGGGCACAGCCGCCGGCAAAACCACCACTGCTCCGTAAAGACCCATCTCAATCTGTAGGTCAGGTTGTGTGCCGCTGTAGTAGGCATGGGTGCCAGGTGTCGTGTACCGGACGGTGTAAGTTACAGCTCCTGACGCACCTGGGGTTGCCTCTTGCGCTAGAATGCCAGCCGCCCCGCCGCTGGCCGTTACCGTTGCACCTGTGAAAACGATCGATGTATTTCCCACACCGGTTGGTAAGTTGTTGGTCAACTTCACCGTAAAAGCCGTGTTTTGCATTACCACCAGTGTCGGCCCCGGAACTTGCATACTGGGGCAGGTTCCCGGAAAAGGCACGAACGTCGGACTGCTGCCGGCACAACTGTATCCCCAGGAATAGATGTTCACTCCGTCGGGCTGGGTGATAGATCCCGGGCCAGCGGACAGAACGAAGCTGGTACCGCTGATCCCCGGAACCGCCGCCCGCGCAGCGCCCGCCAGCAGCAGGACGAGCGTGGCAAGCACCAGAGGAAACACTCGTTTTGCTAAAGTTTGGTTTGTCATATTTATTTTCCTCATTTGCTGCTCTACGGAGTTACGACGACTTCGGTCATCAGTCCGCCAAAGTTCTCGGCATCATTTGACAGATGGTCCAGGTTAGGGGTGTAGAGAAAGTAAGTGCCGGCAGGAATCCCGGTAGCGTCGAGGATGGCATCGAGTGACTCTCCACCACCCAACGTGATTGAGTTGGTCTTGATAAAGAGGTTATTGCCCGCCTGGTCACGCAGCAGCTTCGCGTTGAACCCGACAACGGTCATCGGAATCCCCAGCGACTGCAGCGTTTGATACTCGGTAACGTCGAGATCGGCGATCCGCAAAAGAGCTCGACGCGGAGCTCCTCCCGCCCCTGACGAACTCAGAGTAATAAAGGTCGACATAGGCTGCGACGGACGCGAATACCCATCGGAGGATTCCGTCGAAATGGCGTGGGTAACGGGATCGGGATTCAGCACGTTGTTGCCCGCCGCGTCAGACGAGCTCACGGGAGTCAAGCCCTGATACCCGGGAACGCCAACCGTGTCGGGATAGCTCCGCCCGTTCAGCAGAAAGTACTTGTCCTTCATGTCGGCGAAGCCTTCCGGGTTGAAAGTCATGCCCACAAAATGGAAGTTCGGGTCGAAGCCGTGAATCTGTATCGGAACATCAATGTCGTACGCGGTGCTTCCGTCGCCATCGTTGTAGGCGTACTTTTGGCCACTGACTTGCGCCACCTGCATATCTCCGATTGGTAGCGGCGCAGAACAGAGGATGTCGATATTTCCATTTGTTGCGTAGCTATAGCCAATCGCCGGTTTTGTAGTGCCGCCACCGCCCGTGCCCTGACAGGCGGTGCGCAAATCAGCCTGCATGTCAGTGACGGTCGCAAACAGATCCGCTCCTGCCGGTGTGCGATTCTGACGCGGCCGGACGTAGAGCTGTCCGACCATTCCCATCTGCAGGTGTTCGGGAGGCGTGATGTGGCAATGCCAGAAGTACGTTCCCGCATCCGGCGCTAAGTAGTAGTAAGTGAAGCTACCGCCAATATTGATGGCCAACGATGCGTCCGGTACGCCGTCGTAAAACGACGAAGCGTTTGGATAGCCGTGGAAGTGGATGGTGTGTTGCTCAAACAAATCCGGCCGCATGATCATGCCCACGTTGGTGAGTGTCAGGAAGAGTTCGTCATCTTCATCGAAGGCAATCAGCGGAGCCGGAATATTTCCGTTCATCACGCCCGTGTTCATGATGGCGGCAGGATCTGCGCCGGGATGCGAATTGTTGGCGCTCGCTGCGACGTAGCCCACAGCCCCGTTGGGGTCCGTTCCATTGGCGCATCCTGAGGTTCCGTAGTTCGGGTTGGGCTGCCCGTTTGTGTAGTTGGGGAGAGCTGAATCGCAATAGGGCCGGTTGAACGTAGACGCAAACTGCGTCCCCGGTTGCCCATTCGCAATTGCATTCAGGCCCGACAACGGGCCAAACGAGAACATGAAGGTTTGGTTGCCATCAGCCTCGGTCATGTAGCCGTCGCCGCCCGAGACTTGCTGACATTTGATCGCACCGCCATGAAGGGCATAGGTCAGCGGTACGCCATTCGCGTTTTCACTCACCGACTTGGGCCCGGTGTACCCAGATGGAGCTTCGGTGGTCGATGGGTCATACCCGAGTTTGTCGGCAGGGTGCCAAAGGGTGGAAGTGGGGCACTGCGGCGAAAACGAGCCGCCGCCCTGATAACTGTTCTGGGCCAACGCCACACCACTCGCTAGACAGAAACACAATAGGGGCAGCCAAACCTGGGAAAACTTTTTCATGGCTCTACGGCCTCCTTACGTCACTTGCCGGACCTAAACTCTCCGGCCCTTACGGCAGGTCCATTCGTGGGCAGGCATTTCCCATCGCCTGGCGCATGTCGCGTCCGGGCCGAGAAACACCGACCTGGGAGAGACTGATTGCTAACTCGGGGGGAGTTTGGTTGTCGCGACCGTGATCACGAGGCAAATCCGCCGATCACTGTCAACATGACAACGTCGACAATGGTCTCCTGACGAATCAATTACACGTAATCGGACCGCTTTAGGGGACAGGCTCACCCGCACAGCCACACGCGTAATCACACAGGACGCATGGGCGCTCGAACGAGTGTGAAGCTCAGGGGGAGATTCTGAGTACGTGGGTTGTGCGACACCCCAATTCATCAACCCAAGCACGCGGAGATTATGTTCAAAGGGGTTTACAAGTCAATATGGGGGACCGCTAATTTACTGACTCTTGATGTTTTTAACATCGGTGACCACAGACAGCGCCTGCGTTGGCGATAATTGAGTCACGCTACCTTCACAAAAATGAACATCGGAACTGCAGACCAGCAATATTCCTTGCGATCCAAAGGCCCGCGGTGACACGTCTTCAATTTAACTGTGAATTTACTCGCTTAACACGAGAGATAGCTATGCTGTCCATGTATGAACGCAAATCAAACGGAACCACACGTATCAGAGCTGGCGATTGTGAACACCCCTTGCCCTGCCAACGAAGTGAATGACGCTGAGATTGAGGTCGCGATGGATCAACTGGCTCCATTGATGAGCAAGCTGTACAAGCTTGTCGCGCGGCATCCTGAGTGGCGCACACAGAATGGACCAGAACGAGTGAACAGCATTCTTCGAGAACTGCGAAAACTCTAGCTGATATTTCTTCCCCGAAGCGGAGTTTGGCAGTCGTCACGGCGAAGCGACATACTCCCCCCGGAATGTAACTATGGCAGCAATCACCACGACACTCGCGGAGCGTTCGGACAATCTTTGTCCTGTATGCGGTGCGGCAATCGGGAGAGAAGGCTGCAAAGACCCCAAGGCGTGCATCGCCAGCATGTCCGACTGGGAGCGTCGAGACACTGCACGATATGTTGACCTTGCGATACAACGCGGCCTGGATCCTTCCCGAGTACTGCTCGCGGGGCTGGAGGCGCTGGATGTGCTTGGCATTGGATGGCTGGTGTCCGATTCGACGGGTCGAGCGGTTGCGATCAACAACACGGCGAAAGATATTCTCGAGAAAGGGGATGGCTTGGAACTCGACTCGAAGGGCATTTTGCAAGAAAGGCAGCCCGGGAAGAACTCGATTCTGCGGATGGTGCGACGCGCCACTGCACCGCGCCGCAGAACATCCATTGGCACGGACACTTCCGCTACCTTAGTGCAACGGCATTCCGGCAAGGGTTCATTTACGGTCTTTGTCCGCCCGGTCCGGACAATGGGTCCTGGGGGATCTCGGCGGTCACTGGCACTAGTGCTCGTGATGAATCCTGAGCTTGCAGTCGACATCGCACCCGCAGAACTGCACCAACTGTACGGGCTGACGCCCACCGAGGCCCGACTTACGAATGCTTTGGTGAACGGGAAACGCCTTCAGAACGTGTGTAATGATTTGAACATCACTCGTCTTACTGGGCGAGATCATCTCGATCATGTGTTCGCAAAAACGGGGGTGCGTCGTCAGAATCAATTGATTTCGCTCATGCTGAAGGGCATCGGCTTGGCGCGTTTATGCAATAAGAAAGCGTTGAACTGAATGAGTTTGAACCAGCGCGTGTGAGCGCCGTTAGGTCGGGAATGGGAAACGTGTAGGAACGGTCCGCGAAGTTGTCAACTGCTTCTGGATCCCTCGAACTTGTAGCCGACCCCAGAGACCGTGATGATCAACTCGGGCCGGCTCGGCTCTTCTTCAAGTTTTTGCCGCAAGCTGAAGATGTGGACGTCGACGGTGCGTGTATAGGCTCCCGCGTCGTATCCCCATACAGCGCGCAGGAGTTCGGCCCGGGAGATTGTCTTGCCCGCCCGCTCCATGAGATAACGCAGCAGTTGAAACTCGCGGCCTGAAAGGTAGATCGGCTTCCCGCCACGGGTGACTTCTCTCCTGCCTACGTCCACGCGCAACGACCCGATCTGATGTACGCCGCGGCCCCCCTGCACAGGAGCACGGCGCAACAGAGCCTCCACCCGTACGAGAAGCTCCGCCGCTTCAAAAGGCTTGGTGACGTAGTCGTCGCCACCGAGTTTGAACCCTACGACCTTGTCGAGGACCTCATTGCGTGCGGTCAGAAACAAGATTGGTGTAACGAGACCGGCCTGACGAATGTCGCGGCATAGGTCGAATCCACTGCGGTAAGGCAACATGACGTCGAGGATGAGAAGATCAAATGGCGATGTCGTGATCTTCTCCATGCCTTCTTGTCCGTCCTTCGCAGTGTCGACGACATAGCCTTCCCCTCGCAGGCGATCGCCGAGAGTCGTTCGCAAAGCATCTTCGTCTTCAACCAATAAAATATTCTCGTTCATCTTACCGTCAGGATACCCGACCTTTCATTCAAAGACTTGGGATCGAAGCCCTCTGCGATTCGCAGGTGCAAGGTAAAGACACTTCCCACATCTACTTCGCTGGTTACGGATACGCTGCCACCCATGGCCTCCGCAATGTGTTTGGCCACTGACAGGCCGAGGCCGGTGCCATGAATCTGAGCCGCTAAAACCCTCGGGCTCCGGTAAAACGGGTCGAAGATGTGTTGGAGTTCCTCTGCACTGATCCCCACTCCCTGGTCACTAACGGTGATCCGAACCTCCTGGGCACCTCGTCCGGACTCGTGCAAGTCCGCGCAAACGCCGACCCAGCGGCTCTTTCCACTATACTTCACGGCATTACCGATTAAATTTTGCAGGCATCGGCAAAGAGCCTGCTGATCTCCCCAAACGGGCGGCAGTGGATCCTGGATTTGAAAATCCACGCTGAATCCGGATTCCTGAAAAAGTGGCAAACTATTCTTGCGAACGGTGCCGATCAGCCCCGCCACGCTGACAGGTTGCAGGGAGTAGTTCTTCTTGCCGCTTTTCATCGATGCGAACATGAGAATCTGGTCGACGAGATCGATGAGTTGCCGGGCCTGGCTCGTAATGATGGATCCGTACAGAGGGAGATTTGCGACGAAACCATCGGTGATGTTCTGCCCGGCGGACAGAATCGCAGCCAAAGGAGTGCGCAGCTCGTGAGAGATCGATGCAACAAAATCCATCTGTAAGGTTGCCAGCGACTGCGCGTGCTGGCTGGCAATAACCACCAGCACCATCGTGATTGCCAGCAAGAGCAGAACGACGCCGCCGGTAATGAGATTGCTACGCCAGACCTTGGTGATCGTTGCTTCCAGCGGCTCTTGGCGATGCTTCAGGAACAACATCCACGGCCCGCCTTGCGACGTGCTTTGGATAACCGGGAACCAAACGGGTCCAGAGAAGCTGTGCCATTCCTCACCGCGGATGGATTCCCGGTTTTTGACGGTCTGCCAGAAGCTTCCTTCCGTGCTCTCCGGCGGAGGCCCAAAAATGTTCATCACCGAATCAGATTTCCGTACATCCTCGATGCCAAACTCGGGATCGGAGGAATAGAGCAAGCGTGACACCTTGCCTGCGGACAGTACGGCGAGTTTGTACTCCAAGCCTTGGCCACCGCTGAAGTAGCGCTGCGTTAATTCCGGAAATATGCGGTTGCGGATCGTGTCGAAGTTCAACACAATCACGACCCAATCCACCGGATCTCGACTAATCAGGCTCTGCGCACGTTGGGTACTGGTCGGCTTGCGATGCAAGATGGGGTGCGCGATTGCCGGGATGTTCTCGTCAAACTGCCATCCCGTAATCGCGTTGCTGCGCAGTCGGCTGCCCGGAGGAAGCTCGCCTTTGCTCTCCGACCGTGCTTCCGGCGAAGGTTCGGCTGCTTGCCAGGCGTGAAGCGCCGCCCGAAGATTCGCAGAATTTTGCTCCAGGTGAAGAAGTAGAGGTTGCAAATCAACTGGCGCTGAGGAAGCTTCGATCTTCCTCGAGTCCGCGTCGAGGCGGAGCAATCTTGGCTGTTCCTGGCGGCTCGTCTCCCAAATGTAAATGTCTCGGACGAGATCGCGATTCGCGTAAATGTTCTCGACCGATTCAGAGTTATTCGCCGCCCGAGTCCATTCCTCGTAGCGTTGCAAGTAATCATTCCAGTCGTCCCTGGCGCCAGAATCCGGCCCCACCTGCAACGCGACACAGATTGCGGAGAATTCGCCGTACAAATCCAAATGCCACTTCATCATGACCGATTCCAGATCGATTCCCATCCGGACTTCGGTCGCCTGCTTGATCTGATTGTTCCATCGGTATTGAAGGAAGCCGACTGTGAAAAGTAGGATCGCAATGCTGACGAGCGCGATCAGCCACAGCCATGGGATCGCTCGTCGTGCTCTTCGCAGTGGGCTTCGTGCCAACATGCCAGGAGATTTTGTCATCATCATGGATAACCGACGCAAACGATGCCTCTACGAGCGGACCGTCCGATCTCACGTCTCATCGTGTAAAGCATTTGTTCGACCGATCCGGATCAGAGTCATCGCCTTATGGCTAGATGAATTGAATTGTAGGGGAGTTTGCTCAATCTGCCAGCGGAAATCCACAATTGCAAGCGGAATTGCGCCAAGTAAGGCCCGGGCTGCCCGCTGCGGAGGCTATTGAGGTGCAGTTGCAAGCGAATGTCGAAGCCATAATCCCAATGCTTCCAGCAAGGTCCTGGGACCATTTTCATAGAGACCCGCGCCTCTGCGAAAGCAGGCACGCGGTGATCGATCAAAAGCGAAGACTCCAGAGGCCTCCCTTTCTGTATTAGCATTCAAGCAGTTGCGAGGCCATAGATCAGAATGCAAACGGAATCCGCACATTTCCCGGCTACTCCGATTGCCTTGAAAATGGGTGTGGCAATCGGTATCGGAATGCTGGCGGGCATGGAGCGCGAATGGTCCAACAAAGATGTAGGCATTCGAACCTTCGCCATCGTGGCCTTGCTCGGCATGCTCGCTTCCCTCATCGGGCAAAACGTCGCCGTCGCGGCGATGATCGGCGTGTTCTTGCTGGTTGCTGCCATGAACACACGCAGCATTCTCCACGACCACTCCCTCGAGATAACTACATCCGCGGCTTTGATGGTGATTTACCTACTCGGTCTTTTGGTTGGCCTCGGTCATATCTTCACACCCGTAGCGGGAGCGATCGTCATGACCATGCTTCTCGCTTGGAAGACCGAACTGAGCCGCTTTGCCGGTGGGTTGCAACCATCGGAGATTCGTAGCGCCGTCCTGCTCGGCTTGATCGGGTTCGTGATTTATCCGGTCTTGCCCAATCGGTATGTGGATCCCTGGCAGTTGTTCAACCCCAGCGATGCCTGGATCAGTGTCATCGCCATCGCCGGAATCGGATTTGTAAATTACGTACTGCTCCGCATATACAGCACGCGAGGTCTCTATTTCGGTGCGCTTTTCGGCGGCTTAGTGAATAGCAGCGCTACCGTCGCTGAGTTGAGTACCAGGCTGCGACAAACCAATATGGTCAATAGAACGGCGACTCTCTGCCTATTGACCACCATCGCGATGTTCGGCAGGAATCTGATTCTCGCTACGATTTTCTCGCCACGCTCCCTAAGCGCCACGCTGGTACCGCTTCTTGCCATGGCTCTCGTTGCCGGCTTTTGGGTCTGGCGGGACCGAAAAACTGAAGCACGAGTTCCCGGAACTCTGACCCTCACTTCTCCAATTTCGCTCACAAAAGTGATCTGGTTTGGAGTGCTATTCATTTCCATACAAATTGCCGGGGCGCTGCTCACAAAATACTTTGGTAGCTACGGCATGCTTGCTACGGGCGTTTTCGGTGGTTTGGTAAGCAGCGCTAGTACCACGGCGGCTGCCGCCACGATGGCAATGCACGGCAAGATAACGCCTGCCCTCGCCGGGAGTGCCACAGTGCTCACGTCTTTGGCCAGCGCCGCCGTGAACCTGCCCATTGTGTGGCGAATCGTTAAAGACAAAATTGCTGTGAAGGCACTGACAATCCGAATGGCAACTGTGATCGGGACAGGAATCGCTGCGGTCGCAGTCGACCGAATTTTCCAATTCTCCGAATTGCTGGTGAGAAAATGAATCTCAGGACTGGGCCCGGGCCCCACTGGTGTCGGCAAGACTCTGCTGTTGCGCAGCTTGCTACCGGAATTCCCGTCAGTCCTTTTACTGTGAGGATTCTGCCACTACACACGTAGTGTTTCACAGTCGAGCAAATAGCTTGCTACGCCTCCGCAGCCCACGCGCGTGGACCGCCTGTCGGAACGAGGGGGCTATTAAAGACGAAGTAGGCAGTCTCCCTTAAAGGAATTGTGATGGATGCCTTAAATCAGGGGCAATACGCGATTGTCTTGGACCATCTCGCGCATCCTTCACACTCCTTCACGGCTGCTGTTCGCGAAATGATGAACTGGGGATCGACCCCCGTAAGTGCGGTAGCCCTCTCAAGTCACATGGAGGACACCGGCTTTCTCCAGTCTCTTTACTCAGCCCGTTCCGAGAAATACGAAATCCGCAACTTTGAGAAGTCGGTAGCAGAGTAATCCAAGTTGTTTAACATGCAGAGATCGGCATGTAAACCGAAGGAAGTAAGCATCCGAATAAGGTGCGTTCCGTTCGATGAATGCTTTGGCTTGGTCTTCGCCGTTAATTACACCAGGAATGGTGATGGAAGATGTCTGCGCAAACGCCGCCGGTTGCGCGAAAATCAGGAGACTCCCTACAAGAAACAACGTCCGCATAGCTTGCTTTTGCCTGTGCTCATCATTAAAGCTGGATTTGGATTCCCCAGAGTTATTCAGCAGGAATGAAGCCTTCGAGTCTCAAGAAAATAACTCTGCTTCGTATCAACGCTTTCCAAGGTTCAGCTCCACTAGAAGTGGGCAAAGGTGCAGGAATCAAGACTAATGGTTACATTGCTGAGGGTGGGATAACAAGGACACGACCCGGAAGATTTGAGAGCCCGTTGGTGTCCTGCTCCTAGAGACAATCGGGCAGCCGAGCGAGGGTCAGGACCCGCCCACAAAATACCGTCAGCGCGCCGGTCACCATTGCTTCAGCGGGGCTAACGAGTGTGTTCCCGTGGTCGGTACTAGCCTCGGTACCAGGGGCCGTCCAGCGTCAAATTCTTCGAGTCACGTTTACCCCGGTCACAATACATCGCAATGAAATTGGCCATGGTCCCGACATGCCAGCCAGACATCATCAAGACCTCCTGCACCCCTGGCAACTGCCTCCCCGAAACATCCAGTAAGGTGCAGGGTACAAAAACGAAAAAAGCTTGCCAGGAAGGAGTCGGAGTCCAACTCAAGCGCGCCAGCGGCTAGCCGCTAGCGCCTCGCCTGCCGATCTCTACTTCGCGCACTTTGCCAGGTTGGCCGCGCAGTCGTGGACTGAGTCAAGGAGATCCTGGCCCTGGTCAATTAGTTGCTTGGAAACTTTCTCATCGATCGGTACTCCGCCGAATTCCCCTCCTTCAAGGATCTCCTTGATCTGAGCGG
>Ga0210401_10002981_pt1 | contig 18323 bp, 18 predicted proteins | sample IncBWH32MmetaG_FD_150866 | JGI IMG/M metagenome (GOLD analysis project Ga0210401, IMG submission 150866) | Forest soil microbial communities from Barre Woods Harvard Forest LTER site, Petersham, Massachusetts, United States - Inc-BW-H-32-M | ecosystem: Environmental > Terrestrial > Soil >... | reverse complement strand
TCGGCCGTCTGGGGATACGGTGCACGCCATGGCGACCACGCGTGACATCTCGTATGAGGCAGACGACCGGACGATGATCGGCACGCTTGCCGTGCCCGACGGGGACGGGCAGCGCCCCGGCGTGCTGGTGTGCCACGAAGGCCCGGGGCTCGACGACCACGCCCGTGGCCGGGCGGTCCGGCTCGCCGACGAGCTCGGGTACGTGGCGTTCGCCCTCGACTACCAGGGCGGTGGGAAGCCGATCGAGGATCGGGAGCAGATGATGGAGCGCATCGGCGGGTTCTATGCGGACCCGCTGCGAGTGCGCGACATCGGCATGGCCGGACTCGAGGTCCTGCTGCAGGAGCCGCGCACCGACCCGCAACGGCTGGCGGCGATCGGCTACTGCTTCGGGGGCACCCTGGCGTTGGAGCTGGCGCGGGGCGAGGCGGACCTCAAGGCGGTCTGCGGCTTCCACTCCGGACTCGCGACAGCGCGGCCGCAGGACGCCGAGAACATCGTCGGCAAGGTACTGGTGATGATCGGGGCGGACGACCCCATCGTGGACAACGCCCAGAGGAAGACCTTCGAAGAGGAGATGACGGGCGGCGGCGTGGACTGGCAGATGGTCGTCTACGGCGGCGCCGTGCACTCGTTCACCAACCCGCGGGCATCCAACGTCGACATCCCGGGGATCGACTACCACGAACCGACGGACCGGAGGTCCTGGCAGGCGATGTGCGACCTCTTCGCGGAGGTGTTCTGAGGCGGCGTTCGCGTTTCTGACGCCCCGTCAGGTCCCGGCTACGCTCGAAGGCCATGCCTGAGCCCCTGCCGCTGATCATCTCGGTCGACGATCACGTGGTCGAACCGCCCAACGTCTGGCAGGACCGCCTTCCTTCGAAGTACCTGGAGGTGGGGCCGCGGGTGGTGCGGGCGCCCATGCCGGAGGTCGAGTTCCGGGGCGGGTCGCTGAAGGTCAAGGAGGGCGCCAAGGGCGCGCCGGTGGACTGGTGGTACTACGAGGAGCTCAAGCGGCCTTTGCTGCGGGTGGACTCGGCGGTCGGGGTGCCCCGCGAAGAAGTGACGATGCGGGGCGTCATGTACGAGGAGATGCGGCCGGGCTCCTACGAGGTGAAGCCGCGGCTCGACGACATGGACGCCAACCACATCGAGGCGGCGTTGTGCTTCCCGACCTTCCCGCGCTTTTGCGGCCAGACCTTCACCGAGGCCAAGGACAAGGAGCTGGGCCTGCTCTGCGTCAAGGCGTACAACGACTGGATGGTCGAGGAGTGGTGCGCCGACACCGGCGGGCGGTTGATTCCGTTGTGTCTGATCCCGCTGTGGGACGCCGAGCTGGCGGCGGCCGAGGTGCGACGCAACGCCGAGCGCGGCGTGCGCGCCGTGTGCTTCAGCGAGATCCCGCCGTTCCTCGGCCTGCCGAGCGTCCATGACCCCGACCACTACTGGGACCCCTTCTTCCGGGCCTGCGCCGAGACGCAGACCATCGTCAACATGCACATCGGATCGTCGTCGAAGATGCCGTCGACCTCCGCGGACGCCCCGCCGGCCGTCGGGTCGACCTTGACGCACACGAACGCGACGTTCTCGCTGGTCGACTTCTTGTTCAGCGGCGTGTTCGTCCGATTCCCCGACCTGAAGGTCGCGTACTCCGAGGGCCAGATCGGATGGATCCCCTACATATTGGAGCGGGCCGACCGCGTCTGGGAGGACAACCGCGGCTGGGCCGGCGTGGCCGACATCGTGCCGGAGAAGCCGAGCAGCTATTTCCCCGGTCACGTGTTCGGCTGCTTCTTCGACGACGCGCACGGGCTGAAGTCGGTCGACGAGATCGGCGAGGACAACATCACGTACGAGTCGGACTACCCGCACTCGGACTCGACGTGGCCCCGGACGCGCGAGATCGCCGAGGAGCAGATGGCCGACCTCACCGACGCGCAGCGCCGCAAGATCGTGCGGGGCAACGCGATCAAGCTGTTCGGCCTCGACTTCGTCGCCTGATTTCCTTGTTGCCGGGCTGAGCCTCCGCCGCACCGCCACCGCATGGACCTCCGCTACACCGCGGCCGAGCAGAACTTCCGCAGCGACCTGCGCAGCTGGCTGACCGCCACGTTGCCCGGCGTGGGTGCGCCGCCTCCACACGACGATTGGCCCGCCCGGCGTGCCTACGACCTGCACTGGCAGCGGCTGTTGTTCGACGCGGGCTACGCCGGCGTCGACTGGCCGTCGGAGGGTGGCGGACGCGGAGCGTCGCCCGTCGAGCAGCTGATCTTCAAGGAGGAGTGCGAGCGGGCCGGAGCGCCCTATGTCGGCGTCAACTTCGTCGGGCTGCTGCACGCCGGCCCGACGATCATCGCCGAGGGGACGCCGGCGCAGAAGGAGCGCTACCTGCCGGCGATCCTGCGCGGCGAGGAGGTCTGGTGCCAGGGCTTCAGCGAGCCCGACGCCGGGAGCGACCTCGCCTCCCTGCGCACCCGCGCCGTGCGGGACGGCGAGGACTACGTGGTGACGGGCTCGAAGATCTGGACGTCGCACGCCGAGGTAGCCGACTACTGCGAGCTTCTGGTGCGCACCGGCGACGCCGGCAACCGCGGCATCAGCTGGCTGATCATGCCCATGGACACGCCGGGTATCGAAATCCGGCCCTTGCGCACCATCGAGGGGACGACCGAGTTCGCAGAGCTGTTCTTGAACGAGGTCCGTGTGCCGGTGGCCAACCGGGTCGGTGAGGAGAACGACGGCTGGCGGGTCACGATGGTCACGCTTTCCTTCGAGCGTGGGACGGCGTTCGTGGGCGAGCTGCTGGAGTGCATCCGCCTGCTCGGTGAGGTGCGGGGCATCGCCGACCGGCTCGGGCTGCTCGGTGACGAGGGGCTCGTCCGGCGGATCGGCCACCTCGTCGCTGTCTTCGACGCTCTCTGGGCCTTGACCAAACGAAACGTCTCGGAAGCAGCGCAGACCGGGATCCCGGGCATCGGGGGCTCGGTCTTCAAGCTTTCGTTCTCCGAGCACGCGCAGGCGCTCGGCGACCTCGCCGTCGAAGTGCTGGACCGTGCGGCGTTGTGCGCAGACCCGCTCGACGCTCCCGATGGTGGTGCGCTGGGCAACGCGGAACAGCTGCACAATTGGTTCAAGTCGATCTCGCTGACGATCGCGGCGGGCACGTCCCAGGTGCAGCGCAACATCGTGGCGGAGCGGATCCTGGGCCTGCCGAGGGCGCGCTGATGGACTTCCGGATCGGCGACGACCAGCGCGAGTTGGCGCAGGGTATCCGGGCCATGCTGGCCGGGCGGCTGCCGCTCGAGCACCTGCGCGCACGGGAGGGCCACGAACAGGCCATCGCCGCCGACGACTGGGCAGCACTCGGCGAGACCGGCGTCTTCGCCTTGACGCTGCCCGAACCGTCGGGGACTGGCCTCGGGTTGGCCGATACCGCCGTCGTGTTCGAGGAGTTGGGCAGAGGCCTCGTTCCCGGGCCTCTGGTCGGGACCTTTCTCGCTGCGAGCGCCGGAATCGTCGATGGTGCGGCGGAGGGTCTCGTCCAGATCGGCGTGCACACGGCGAGCCGGCCGGGGCCGGTGCTGGTTGAGCACCTCGGCGTGCTCGACGCGCTGCTCGTGCTGGACGGCGACGGGCCGGGACAGCTGCTGAGGCCGGCACCGGTCGGCGGAGCGCATCGCGTCGAGCATCCGCTCGACCCCCTGACCCCGCTCTGGCGACTGGACGCACTCCCGTTCGGCGGGTCGGTGGCGGACGACCGGGGCGGGCTGTGGCACCGGGGCGCGCTGCTCACCGCGGCCCTGCAGGTCGGGCACGCCGCGGCGGCGCTCGAGCTGGCGGTGGACTACGCCAAGGAGCGGCAGCAGTTCGGCAAGCCGATCGGCTCGTTCCAGGCGATCAAGCACATGTGCGCCGACATGCTGGTCCGCTCGGAGGTGGCCCGGGCCGCCGTGCATGCGGCGGCTTGTTTGTCCGATGACCCCGACGTCGTCGTCGCCGAGGCTGAGGCGGCGGGCTGCACCCCCGGCCAGATGCTCGAACGGAGCGTGGTGGGCGCGAAGCTGCTCGCAGACGAGGCGGCCGTGGCCAATGCGCGCGCGTCCATCCAGGTCCACGGGGGCATGGGGTTCACCTGGGAGGTGCCGCTCCACCTCCACCTCAAGCGCGCACGCGTCCTTTCGACGAACTTCCACTCCCCGGCGGACGCGTCAGCCGCGCTCGCCGCGTACGCCTGAGACGAACGGAGACCTTGCGATGACCGATCCGGTCCAGCTCCCCGCCGACGTGGTTCGGACAGTGCCCGAGGGGCAGGTGGTCTACGGCATGCAGCTGCCGATCCAGTCCCAGTCGACGCTCTACGTGGCCGACTGGGAGAAGGAGGCGGGCCCGGACGAGCTCGCGCGTGTCGCGCAGGCCGCCGACGAGGCTGACTTCTTTTACATCGGCGTCTGCGACCACACGGCGATTCCGCGCCGCCTGGCCGAGGCCATGGGCACGATCTGGTACGACACCACCGCGACACTCGGGTGGCTGGCCGCACTGACGACGCGCACCCATCTGCTCTCGCACGTGCTGATCCTCGCCCAGCGTCACCCGCTGCGCGCCGCCAAGGAGCTTTCGACGCTTGACGCGTTGTCGGGCGGGCGGCTCATCGTCGGCGTCGGCGCGGGCCATGTGCCCGAGGAGTACGAGCTCTTCACGGGCGGCTTCGACGAGAGGGGCCGTCACACCGACGAGGCCGTTGCCGCGCTCGCCCGCTGCTTCACCGAGGAATTCCCCGAGCTCCCAGGCCCGCGCTTCCCCGCACGTGACATGGGACTCGCCCCCCGGCCGGTCCGCCAGCCGCGACCACCCATCTGGATCGGCGGTTCGTCGCCGGCGGCGATCCGGCGCACGGCCGCCTATGGCGACGGCTGGCTGCCTCAGGGCACCCGGCGGAAGGACCTGCCGGGCCAGATCGCCCGGCTGCGCGCACTGCGGGACGATCTCCGCTCGGGCGCGCCGATCGACATCGGCACCATCGTCGAGCCGATCTACCTGCGCTCCGGTGGTTCGGGCTGGGACCTGCCCGGCTGGGTCCTCACGGGACCTGCCGAGCAGGTGGCGGAGTCCCTGCGCGAGCTGGTGGCGATGGGTGTGAACCACCTCCAGGTGCGCTTCATGGCCCGCAGTGTCGAGGAGTTCTGCGAACAGACGGCGCGCTTCGGGGCAGAGGTGGGACCGCTTCTGACCCACTGAGCCACCCCCAGCCATAGGGTGGAAGGCGATGGATGTCTTCTCCTACGTCGTGGGCGCTTTGGTCCTGATCCCCGTCCTGCTGCGGCAGATCAGGGCGGTGCCGGTGCCGCGCGCGTTCGTGCCACGCCTGCCGATAGTCCTGGGTGTCATCGGCCTTTTCGCGATGTCGACCTACGCAGGCGATCACCACGTCACCTCGACCGATTGGACCTGGGTCCTCGGCACTCTTGCGGGCGCCGTCGTCCTGGGCGGTTTGCGCGGAGTGTCGACGCGGGTGTGGGACACCAACGGTTGGGTGGTGCGACAGGCCAACCTCGTCACCATGGCGCTGTGGCTGGTCACGTTGGTGCTGCAGTTCGCCGGCGACGCGGCGGCCGGGCTCGTCGGCGCCAGCTTCCTCATCTTCCTCGGGCTCACCATGGCCGCGCAGCGCTACGTCGAGTTCCGGCGGGCGCGGCCGATGTGGGCTCGACTCGGACCCGACGCCGGCCGGCCGCTCGTCATGAACTTCACTCAGGGCCCGGGCGCCTTCTTCGCAACATTCCGAACCGATGGACAGGGAGCCGGCGCGCCGGGCGGTTGGGGCGACCCTTCGGCTGGGTACGACCCCAACGTCATCGACGTCGAAGTGGTCGACGATGACGAGGATCACGGGCCTCCCGAGCTGCACGCGCCGCACTGATCGTTCCTACACTCGGCGACCGTGACGTCGCCGCGCAGCTTCAGCCAGCGTCCCTACGTGGGGCCTCCGGGGTCGACCGAGCTCTTGTTGGTGCGCCATGGCGCGTCGGCCGACTCGGTGGAGGGGGAGACCTTCGAGCTCGTCGAGGGCCAGGGCGACCCGCCGCTGTCTGAGATCGGGCGCCACCAGGCGGAGGTGGTGGCGACGCGGCTGGGCCACGAGCTCTTCGACGGCATGTACGTGAGCACGTTGCGCCGCACCTCCGAGACGGCGGCGCCGCTGGTCGACCGCACCGGGATGACGCCGGTGGTCGATGCCGATCTACGCGAGGTGTTCCTGGGCGAATGGGAGGGCGGCCTCCTGCGGCAGAAGGCGGCGGACCGCGACCCCCTCTTCGAGCAAGTCTTCGCGGAGCAGCGATGGGACATCGTGCCGGGAGCCGAGTCGCGTGACGCGTTCGGTGGACGCCTGCGCCGTGCCGTCGAGCGCATCGCGACGGCTCATCCCGGTGGGCGGGTGGTCGTCTTCAGCCACGGTGCCGCCATCGGCGAGATCCTGGCCCAGACCACCGGGTCCGACCCGTTCGCGTTCGTCGGAGCCGACAACGCGTCGATCTCAAAGATCGTGGTGACCCCTGAGCGCTGGGTCCTGCGCGGGTACAACGACACGTCCCACCTGAGCGGTTGACCGGTTGACCGGTTGACCCGAGCGGCGACGGCAATGGGACCCAAGCGCAAACGGCCGCGCAAACCCACGCAGAAGTTGCCTCCGGTGCCCGACTACGTGCGCTACACGGGCGGGGGGCGGCGTTATTGGCGACTGGGGGGCCCGCTGACCCGCACGCACGAGAAAGAGGCCCTGGCGGCACAAGGGCGCCGACCGCCCGGGCGCGTGGGTCGTTTCGTGCTCCGCCTGCTCGGCCAAAAGCCGGGACCGCCTGCCGGTTAGGCCAGAGCGCTCTCGATGTCCTCCAGCGACAGCTCCGACGTGACGTGGCCACCGCACTGCGCGCAGTCGCCCGTGTGGCGCCATGACCGGATCAGGCGGGTGCCCTCGGGGTTCAGCAGCACGGTGAACGCTTCCGAGTCATCTGCGACTTCGAGTCCGAAGTAGGGACGCCACTCGGTCAAGACGGCGTGCTCGTCGACCTCGATCCCTTTCAGGATGCGGCGGAATCGCCGGTGCTCCCTGTCGAACACCCAGGTGCTGTTGCAGGACTCGAAGACCGTCGGGGCCACAGAAGGATTGTGCCGCTGCCAGATAAGCACCAGGTCAGAAAGAGATTGTGGTTGTGTGACGATCCGCGGCGGACTGCCGTCACACAAGAAATGCGCAGCCTGTGCGGGGCGTCAGGGCCCGAGCGGGTGGGACTCGAAGAAGTTCCAGATGATCTTGTCGGCCGAGATGGCCAACGTCGTCGCGCCGAGGGTGTTCGTCTTGCTGTCCAGCACGCTGCCGGGCCAGGTATGTCCGCCTCCCCTGATGCGGTACAAGGAGACCGTGGCGCCGTTCGGGCAGGCGTAGGAGATCAGCGCCACGTTCTTGGCGAAGACGCGGGTCGTCGACGTCTGGGCACAGCCGTCGCGCTTGGCCCAGGCGGCCGTCGACTTCGGAATGGAAGGGCCTTTGGTCGACTGGGGGACGTTGTTGCCCAGCAGCTGGCTGATGTTCCCCTTGGCCCCCTGCGGGAGCGGGAGACTGTAGGCCTCGGCGCCGAGCCCTCCGGTGTAGGGGACCAGCGGGTCCGAGGTCCCGTGGAAGGCGACCACCGATACCGGGCGCGAGGGATTGCAGCCGGCCGGGTTGGCGATGCCGGACACCGGTGCGATGGCAGCGACCTGGGACGCGTCCACGCACGCGAGGACGGACGCCATGATGGCGCCGTTCGAGTACCCCGTCACGAAGAGACGGTTCTGATCGACGCAGAGGTTCGACTCGACATGGGAGATCACGCCGCGCAAGAAGGCGACGTCCTTGCTCTTGAAGCCGGTCTTCCAATAGGGGAGGGGGCGGGCCACCTGTGGCGTGATCGTGATGAAGCCGTCCCGGTTGCCGTAGGTGCCCAGCTTGGTGATCTTGACCATGTCCGCGGCCGACACGCCGTAGCCGTGCAGGTCCACGACGACGGGCATCGCGGTCCGCCCGGTGTAGCGGGACGGCAGCTCTTGGATGTAGCCCCCCGAGTCACCGCCGGCACTCATGTACTGGAGGGTCGTGCCCGGCATCGGCGGTCGGGGGGCCAGGCACCCGGATGAGTTGCTCGAGGGCACGAGCGAGGAGGTCGTCGTGGTGGGCGGGGTCGTCGTCGGCGAAGCGGCAGAGGCCGACCCGGACGCCAGGGGGGCCAGCTGCGAGAAGGCGAAGACACTCACCAGCGCCAGGAACGAGACGGCTGGCAGGCGCCAAAGGGAAACCGAGCGCGCTCGACTGTCCTGACCTGCGTTCATTGCTCCCTTCCCTGGTGGGCCCGTCACAGCGTGAGCAGGGATCGTACCGGCGGGGTCGCGCCGCGAACGCGCGGCGGAGGTAAGGGGGCCGCGCTCTAGACGAATTCTTACGCTGCGTTGAAGTTCGGCGAACTCAATTCCGCGCGGCTGCCTGCGGCCGTGGCAACTCCGTGATCACCGCCGACTCGGGCGTCTCCTGGAGTGCCACCTCGATGACGTCGGTGATCTCGGACCCGACGAGCTCGTCGCGCTCGAGCAGATGGTCGCGCAGCGCTTCGACGACCTCGGGGTGCGCTTCGACGATCGCCTTCGCAGCGTCGCAGGCCTGCATCAAGAGCGCATCGAGCTCGCCGCGGGCGTCTTTGTCCCCGAGCACCTTGTCGACGACGTTGCCTGCGAGGTACCCGTTGCCTGCCGCCGCCACGGAGATGAGCGAGTTGCCCATGCCGCAGGCACCGATCATCTGGGCGCCGATTTGGGTGGCCGCAGCCAGGTCCGATGCGGGGCCGGTCGATACCTCGTCGAACCAATGCTCCTCGGCCACCATGCCGCCCATCGCGATCTGGAGCAGCGCGTGCATCTCCTCGCTGCTCTTCGTGAAGCGCTCCTCGGTGTCGGAGTGCTGGAGGAGGCCGAGCGAGTCACGCCGCTTGACGATGGAGAGCACGTCGAGCTGGCGGGTCTGGCCCACGAAGTACGCCACGGTGGCGTGGCCGGCCTCGTGGGTGGCGACCCGGTCACGCTCGTCGGGCGCGTAGATGGTCTCGTCGGTGACGCCGAGCTCCACCAGCATTTTCGCCTCGGCGACGTCGGCCATGGTCATCGCCGAGCGACCGTGGGTGAGCGCGATCACCAGGGACTCGTCCATGAGGCGCTCGAGCGACGCCGGCGAGTAGCCGAACGTCATGCCCGCCACCGTGTCAACCGCGCCGTGCTCGTCGAGGTCGGCGGCGTGCGCCTTCTTGCCGAGGTAGTAGGCGACGATCTCGCCGCGCGCCCGACGGCCGGGCAGGCCGAAGTAGATCGAGCGGTCGAAGCGGCCGGGCCGGATGAGGGCCGGGTCGAGGTCGTCCTTGCGGTTCGTGGCACCGACGACGAGGACGTTGGCCGGCTCGACCTTGGGCTTCTGCAACTTCGACCCGTCGGGGAGATACCGGTTGAGCAGGTCGATCCAGGCCCAGGCCAAGCGCTGGCTCCGGCTCGGGCTGTCGAACGACTGGAGCTGCACGAGCAACTCGTTGACCACGCCCGAGATCCCCTCGGTCCCACCGCTGCCGCTCATGCCTCGCCGTGAAGCGCCGATCGCGTCGATCTCCTCGATGAAGCCGATGGCGCCGCCCTCCTTGTGCGCGTGCTTCCGGAGCTGCTTGAAGAAGGAGCGGATCTTGCGGTTGGTCTGCCCGTAGTACATCGACTGGAACGCCGATGCGGACACGAACAGGAAGGGGACGTTGGCCTCCTTCGCCATGGCCTTCGCCACGAAGGTCTTGCCCGTCCCCGGAGGACCCTCGAAGAGGACGCCACGTCGGGCCGAGCCACCCATGGTGTCGCGGAACGTCTGGTGGGCGAGGAAGAGGTTGATGGAGCGCACGACCTCGGCCTTGATGGCGTCGATGCCGACGAGGTCGTTCAGTCCGACCGCCGTCTCGCCCGGCCGCACGAGTGTGTGCGGCGAACGGCCAGCGCCGAGGAAGGGTGCCAGCATGACGACGCCGAGCATCAGCACGATGAAGATGATCGGCAGCGAGCCGCCCAGCCAGTGCGGGATGGGGAGCGACGGCAGTATGCCGCGCCCGCTGACGCTTCGGATGACGATCCACCCCATGACAAGGGCGGCGAGGGCCACGAGCCGGCGCAGGCGTGTGATGCGCCGGTGCTCCCGGGCGCGGGCCACGTCGGCGCGGCCCAGGATCGCGGTCCCGACGATCGCCGACACGTCGTCCGGACGATCGGCCTCACGGCGCGGCGAACCAGGGGCAAAATCGGCGGGCCGACTCATGACCAGACTCCGTTCACTCCCCCGTGGACAGTTCCAATCTAGACAATCGCGCAGGCCGCCCAACCTTGCGAAGTGTCGAAGGTCCTGCCTTTTGCACAACGGCGTCACAAAACGCGTGCTGACCGGTGGCCGGACCCCGAGCGGGGGTCGAACTGGCTTTTTGGCGGCCCGGGCCGGTGCGGAGTTGAATGTGACGGGGCGTCAGATGTGCTGGCGCACGCCCGACCCGGGAGTTCAGATGGCCGAGACGACGACGCGCGACGAGCACCAGCTCCTGATCGGGGGCAAGTGGGTCGACGCAGCCGAGGGCACGTACGAGATCGTGAACCCGGCGACCGAGGAGTTGGTGGGGCGGGCACCGAACGCCAGCGCCGAGGACGCCCTGGCCGCGGCGGCGGCCGCCAAGGAGGCCCAGCCCGGCTGGGCGGCGTGGTCGGCCGAGGAGCGCGGCGCACTCATGCGGGAGGCGGCGGCGGCCATCAGGGACAAGTCCTCGGAGCTGCTCCCGCTGGTGATCGCCGAGACCGGGGCGACGGCCACTGTCGGCTCGCGCATGCAGGTGCCCGTCGCGGCCGACCGGTTCGAGCGTTACGCACGCGACCCGCGCCAGGTGTTGCAGACGCCGCTCCTCCCCCAGCCGGCCCAGGCGACGCCGCTGGCGCCCGGCGGGATCATCGGCGGCATGGTCAACCGCCAGCCGCTCGGCGTGGTCGCCTGCATCACGTCGTACAACTTCCCGATGGTCAACATGGCCGGGAAGGTGGCCCCGGCGTTGGCGGCCGGCAACACGGTCGTGGTGAAGCCGGCGCCGCAGGACCCGCTGGCCATCGTGGAGCTCGTCCGGATCCTCAACGACGTCGGTTTCCCGCCCGGGGTGGTCAACCTGGTCAACGGAAACGGTCCGGCCTCCTCCGCCGCCTTGGTGGACGCCGACGAGGTCGACTGCGTCAGCTTCACGGGCTCGACGCAGGTGGGCGTGACCATCGGCGAGAAGGCGGCGCGGACGATGAAGCGCACGCTGCTCGAGCTGGGGGGCAAGGGCGCGTGCGTCGTGTTCGAGGACGCGGATGTCAAGGGCGCGATCGGCTGCATCGGGTCGACGTGGACGTTCCACTCGGGTCAGATCTGCACGGCGCCCACGCGGGCGGTCGTGCACCGCAGCGTGTTCGACCAGGTGCGCGACGGCCTCGTGCAGATGGCCGGCTTCCTCAAGGTCGGCGACCCGACGGATGCGAAGACGATCGTCGGGCCGGTGATCTCGGCGGCGCAGCGGGGACGGATCGAGGCGCACATCGCCACGGCGAGCGAGGACGGTGGCGAGGTCGTGATCGGCGGCGAGCGCCCGGCCGACCTGCCCAAGGGCTTCTACGTGGCGCCCACGTTGATCACGGGGACGAACGACATGCGGGTGGCGCGGGAGGAGATCTTCGGGCCGGTGATCACGATGATCCCCTTCGACGACGAGGAGGAAGGCATCGCCATCGCCAACGACACGGAGTTCGGGCTCTACGACTACGTGTTCTCCGGGGACGGGGCGCGGGCGCTGCGGGTGGCGAAACGGCTGCAGGCCGGCCATGTCGGCATCAACACGGCGCAGCGCAATCACGACGCCCCCTTCGGCGGCTTCAAGATGTCCGGCGTGGGGCGGGACGGGGGCGACTACGGGCTGCTCGCGTACACGGAGCCGCAGGCCATCATCTGGAGCTCGTGAGCTGAGCTCGTAGTGCCGGGTCGGCGCCGCCTGCGCTAAGAACGCTGTTCGTGGCCGGCGCCGTCTTCCCGCACACCCCGATGCCCGAGCAGGGCTTGCCGCGGGGCGAGGTCATGCAGCAATTGCTCGCTCTCAAGCAGGGTGACCAGGACTGGCGCGGCGGACGGGTCTTCTCGCTGGTCTATTCGGCCGGCGACGACGTGCACGAGCTGCTGTCCGACGCGCAGGCGCTGTACAGCGCCGAGAACGGGCTCAACGTGCTGGCGTTCCCCAGCATCGGGGTCATGCAGCACGACATCGTCAGCAACACGGCGACGCTGCTGGGCGCGGCCGAGCCCGAGTCGGGCGGGGCGGTCGAGGGGTACCTGACCTCGGGGGGCACGGAGAGCCTGCTGCAGGCGGTGAAGACGGCGAGGGACGTGGGACGCGAGCGTGGTATCGAGCGGCCGAGCGTCGTGGCCGGCGAGAGTGCGCACGCCGCCTTCACCAAGGCGGCCGACTACTTCGACGTCGACCTGGTCCGGGTCCCGGTGGACGCGGACTTCCGGGTCAGCGCGGCGTCTCTGGAGGCGGCGTGCACCGACGACACGATCCTGGTCGTCGCGTCGGCGCCGACGTACCCGCAGGGGGTGATCGACCCGGTCGCCGACATCGCCGCGCTGGCCGAGCGGCGGGGGATCCTCTGCCACGTCGACGCGTGCATGGGCGGCTTCCTGCTGCCGTTCCTGCGTGACCTGGGCCGGCTGGACCCCGTAGACGAGGCGTTCGACTTCCGGGTGCGGGGCGTCACCTCCATGTCGGCGGACGTGCACAAGTACGGGTACGCGTCGAAGGGTGTGTCGGTGATCCTGTATCGAGACCACGAGCTCGCCCGCAAGCAGCTCTTCGTCACGAGCGACTGGCTCGGCGGCTTCTACGCGTCGACCGCGATGGCGGGCACCCGGCCCGCGGGGCCGATCGCCGCCGCGTGGGCGGTGATGATGCATCTGGGGCGCGAGGGGTACTCGGACCTGACCCGGGTGGCGCACGACGCGGCGCGGGAGTTACGCCGTGGCGTCGAGGCGATCGACGCGCTCGAGGTGCGGGGCGACCCGCCGGCGACCGTGCTCGCGTTCGGGGCCCGGGACCCCGAGGTTTTGGACATCTTCGCCGTCGGCGAGCGCCTGGCCGCCGACGGCTGGTACCTCGACCGGCAGAACCGCCCGGACTCGCTGCACGCCACGGTCCACGCCGGCAGCGCCGCGACCGTGCCGGCGCTGGTTGACGACCTCGGGCGGGCGGTCAGGGCTGTCGGCTCGACCCGCACCGAGCGGCGGGACACGACCTACGGCGCGAGCAGCTGACCCTTACTCGCTACGAGCCTGGCTCCATCATCAGCTGGTCGGGGTAGCACCAGAGCCAGTCCTCGCCCGGCTGGAACGACTGGACGATCGGATGCCCCGATGCGTGGAAGTGCTTCGTGGCATGCCTGTTGGGGGACGAGTCACAACAGTTGACGCCTCCGCACGTGAGGCACAGACGCAGGTGCACCCAGCGGTCGCCCGTCTTCATGCACTCGCCGCAACCCTCCGTCAGCGGTTTGACGCCTTTGATCTGATCGAGATGCGTGCATTCGACATCGGCCATAGGACCCCACCACCTCTTCTCTTCCGGTTCCCTTCCGGGACGCCCCGCGACGTCGGGACGTCAGGACGTCAGGACGTCCGGGACGTCAGGACGTCAGGACGTCATCCCCCCGTCTACCGGGAGCGCGGCCCCGGTCACGCCGCCCGACTCGGCGCCACAGAGCCACGCGATGAGCGCAGCGGGCTCCGAGGGCTCGAGGAGCCGCTCGACCAGCTGCTGACCTGCGAATTCCTCGGCGGACGCGAGGCCGTAGACGGCGGCGGAGGCATCGAGCATCGGGCCACGGGTCGAGCCCGGGGCCACCGCGTTGGCCGTGATGCCGGTGCCGGCGAGGTCGGCCGCCAGGGAGCGCATCAACCCGATCACCGCGTGCTTCGACGCGCTGTAGGCGGCGAGGCGGCGCAGGCCCAGGAGGCCGGCGGCCGAGGCCACCGCGATGAAGCGCCCGTGGCGCGGCGTCGGCTGTTGGAGCAGCGCGGGCACCGCCGCAGCGGCGAGATGGCGCACCCCGTTCACGTTCACGTCGAAGAGGACGTCCCATTGGGCGTCGGGGGTCTCCCAGAGCGGCGGGCCCCCGCTGATGACGCCCGCCGCCGCCACCGCGGCGTGGAGCCCACCGAACTCACGGACCGCCTCGTCGACGGCGGCCCGCATGGCTGCGGGACTGCGGACGTCGGCGACGACACCGCGGACCGCCGCCCCGTGCCGGGTGACGACCTCGTCGAGATCCGCCTTAGCGGCGAGGCCGTACTCCAGCGTCGGATCATCGGCGGCCACGTCGACGGCGACCACCTTCCACCCGGCCGCCACCAGCGCGTCGACGGTCGCGGCACCGATGCCACGGGCGGCGCCCGTGACGACGGCCACCGGGCTCACGCCGGGGACCAGTGCTTCGTGACCGACGCCACCAGGTCGGCGACGAGCGCGTCCAACAAGGCGCGCCCCTCTTCCGCATTCGCTCCCGTGGGGTCGCCCAGCACGCCGTTGGACGATACCGGCCGCACCCCCTCGGCGCGCAGACGTGGCAGCAGCCGGTCGATGGGCTCGGTGCAGCCGGGCTCGGCGAGCTCCATCCGAACCGAAGCGGCGTCGAGCGCCAGCATGATCGACGTTTCGGTGCGCCCCGCGTGTGCATCGCCCCCCGGGACGGCGGCGCGCCAGATCAGGACGTCGTCACCCTCGGCGCCGCAGCGCCGCTCCACCTCGGCCAGCGTCGCCTCGTTGCCCCCGTGGGCGTTGACCAGCACGACGCCACCGAATGCGGCGCGTGCACTCCGGACGAGCTCGACGAGCAGCGCCGCCAGCGGCTCGTGCCCCACGAGGAGCGTGCCCGGGAAGGCGGCGTGCTCGCCGCTGGCCCCGTAGGCGACCGCCGGGGCGACGACCACGTCCGGACGCCGCGCCGCCAACCCGTGGGCCAGCGCCCCGGCGATGCGGGTGTCGGTGTCCAGCGGGAGATGCGGCCCGTGCTGTTCGAGCGAACCGAGCGGCATTGCCAGCAGGGCGTCCCCGCCGGTCGCCTCCACCTGCGGCCAGGTGGCGCCGCCGAGCTGCACTTGGATCGGACCGACCGGTTCAGGTGCGGGCGGGCGAGCGGAACCGCACCGGCGTGGGCACGGGGACCGGCGTGCCGTCAACCCCGACCTTCGAGTGGCCGATCGCGGCATGCGGGCGTGACCCCGTGTCCAACGACGCCAGCGCCGTCTCGCCGTGGCCGTGCACGCACTCGGGGTCGGGCCCGTCGAGGGGCAGCCCGGTGAAGAACTTCGCCGCCATGCACCCGCCACGGCAGGCGTCGAACGAGCCGCACGATGCGCAGGCGCCGGCGCTCTGGGGCTCGCGCAGCGACCTGAACAATTCCGATGAGCGCCACACCCCGGCGAACCCACCGGCCTCGCGCACGTTGCCCGCCAGGAACTGGCGGTCGATGACGAAGGGACAGGCGTAGACGTCGCCGACCGGGTCGATGAGGCAGACCACCCGCCCCGCGCCGCACAGGTTGAGCCCGTCGAGCGGCTCACCCAAGGCAGACAGGTGGAAGAACGAGTCGCCGGTCAACACGCCCGGGCGCTCGAGCAGCCAGTGGTAGAGCCGGCGTTGCTGCGAGGCCGTCGGGTGCAGCGCGTCCCACGAGTCGATGCCGCGGCCCGATGGCCGCAAACGAGTCAGTCGGAGCTGCGCGCCGTACGACGCCGCCAACGCGTCCAGCGCGTCGAGCTCCTCGACGTTCTGGCGGGTGACGACGACACTGATCTTGAAGGGGCCGAAGCCGGCGGCCGCCAGGTTGTCCATCGCCATGCGGGCCGCCGCGAACGAGCCCTCGCCGCGCACAACGTCGTTCGTCGCCGCAGTCGCCCCGTCGATGCTCACCTGGACGTCCAAATAGTCCAACGCCGCCAGCCGCCGAGCCCGCTCCGCCGTCAGCCGTGTCCCGTTCGTCGAGAACTTCACGCCGACCCGCCGCTCTACCGCGTAGCCGACGAGGTCGAAGAAGTCCGGGCGCAGCATCGGCTCCCCGCCGCCGAGGTTCACGTAGAACACCTTCATGTCGACCAGCTCGTCCACCACACGACGCGCCTCGTCCGCCGTCAGCTCGGCCGGGTCGCGGCGGCCGGACGAGCTCAGGCAGTGCACGCACGCGAGATTGCACGCGTACGTCAGCTCCCAGGTCAGGCAGATGGGAGCGTCGAGACCGTGGGTGAACCGGTCCTTCAGCGACAGCGGCGCCTCGACCGTCTCAGCAATCTCAGCAATCTCAGCAGCCTCGGCAGTCTCAGCAGGCACAGCAGTCTCAGCAGTCTCAGCAGGCATCGATCACCCCGGAAGCCGCCAGCCGAGCCAGCGCCCGCTCGTAGGCGGCGTGGCTGCGCTCGGGGACGCACGCTGCGATCGCCTCGGACGCACTCGGGTAGTCGGCCAGCGCGCTCACGAGCGTGACCAACGTGCGCGACTTCAAGAAGACGAGCCTGCGGTTGCCGTAGTGGTACGCCAGCGCGCCGAAGGCCTCGTCACGCAGCGCAACCTGGGGGTTGAGCCGCCACGCCCTGTCGGCTGCGAACGCCGTCTCCGCCACCGGGGACGGCGCCTCGGTGGTGCTCAATAGACGCCGCACATCCCGTCGATGGAGACCTCTTCCACCAGGAGCTCGTCGACGTCCTCGTCGGACACGTCCTCGATGTCCTGGGTGTCTTGGTCCTCAGCCAGCATCCCGAACCTCCTCTGGGCGAAGGCCCAGCCTATCGCCGTCGAACGCTGACAAAATTGGGGGGTGGCCGCCTCTGTGATGCCCGACCGGCCCGCGCTGCGGCCGGCGCCGGACCGCCGGACCTCGCCGCTGCCAACCTCATTCACGCTGCACCCGGCGGCATCGACGGTGCAGCTGGACGACGGCGGGGTGGTGTTGGGCGGCAGCCCGCTCCGCTTGTTCCGGATCTCCGCGCGGGCACAGCGCCTGCTCGAAGGGTGGCGTGCCGGCCACGTCGTCGGCGACAGACAAGGGGCACGACTCTTGGCGCGTCGGCTCGTATCGTCCGGCGCCTGGCTGCCACGACCGACGACCTCGGAGCTCCACCAGGACGACGTCACGGTCGTGATCCCGGTCCGGGACCGAGCGGCACAACTCGATCGTCTGCTCCACGCTCTCTCCGGCCTGGCCTGCGTTGTGGTCGACGACGCGTCGGCCGATGCCGCGGCGAACAAGGAGATCGCCGAGCGCCACGGCGCGCGCTTCGTCGCGTTGGCGAGCAACTGCGGACCGGCGGCCGCCCGCAACGCTGGCCTCGCAGCGGTGCACACACCGTTGGTCGCGTTCGTCGACTCCGACTGCGTGCCCACGCCCGGCTGGCTGGACCCGTTGCTGGGCCACTTCGACGACCCCGTCGTCGGCGCCGTCGCACCGCGTGTGGTCCCGGCGCCCCGGCAACAACGAGACGACGACCCCTCAGACCCGGTCCAGGCGTACGAGGCGCTCCGATCCTCGCTGGACCGGGGGACCGCCGAAGGCCTCGTGCGTCGAGGCACCGCGATCCCCTACGTCCCGAGCGCCGCGTTGGTGGTGCGGGTGGCAGTCGTGTCCGGGCCCGAGCTCTTCGACGCGACGCTGCGCGGCGGCGAGGACGTCGATCTCGTCTGGCGCCTCGGTGACGCCGGCTGGGACGTGCGCTACGTCCCGGCGAGCACCGTCGAACATGACGGGCCTGCGACGCTGAGCGATTTCCTGGCGCGGCGAACCTTCTACGGGACGTCCGCCGCACCTCTGTCGCGGCGCCACCCCGGCACCCTCGCGCCCCTCGACGTCTCGGGGTGGTCGTTGGCGGTCTGGTTGCTGGCCGCGACGCGCCGCCCCTTGCTCGCGGGTGCGACGCTGGCGGTGTCCATCGGCCTCCTGGCCGATCGGCTGCGCGGCCTCACCCGGGATCCCGTCGCCGTCGCAACGCGGATCGCCGGCGACGGCACGGTGCGCGCCGCCGTGCCGGCCCTTTCCGGCGTGGTGCGAACGTGGAGCCCGGTCCTCGTGGCCGGACTGGCCTTCAAGCGGACCCGGCGGGCCGCGGCGCTGGCGTTGCTCGTCCCTGCGCTGGCCGACTGGCGCAAGGACAAGGACCGGAAGGACACGGAGAA
>Ga0210401_10002980_pt1 | contig 18323 bp, 19 predicted proteins | sample IncBWH32MmetaG_FD_150866 | JGI IMG/M metagenome (GOLD analysis project Ga0210401, IMG submission 150866) | Forest soil microbial communities from Barre Woods Harvard Forest LTER site, Petersham, Massachusetts, United States - Inc-BW-H-32-M | ecosystem: Environmental > Terrestrial > Soil >... | reverse complement strand
CCGCCTCAGTGACCAGGGATGATGGCGGTCTTGATATCGCCGTTGCGGTTCAGCATGTGGCGGAGCACCTGCTGCAACCGGGAGAGTGGCGCCTCGCCGGTGATGTAGTCAGTGGAACGAATCTTCTTTTCCGCGATCAATGCGAACGCCTTGCGCACTGTCTCCGGCGTGTGGTGGAACGTGGCCTTCAGAGTCACCTCGGAATAGTGCAGCCGATTGGTGTCGAGTTGGACCTTTGTACCGCTGGCGCATCCTCCGAAAAAATTCACCGTGCCGCCCTTGCGGACCATGTCGATGGCCCACTCCCACGCCTCGGGGCGTCCGACCGCCTCAATCACCACGTCTCCGCCACGCTTTTCCGGCGATAACACTCGCACGGCCTCCACGGGATCTTTAACTTTGGTGATCTGCACAACTTCCTTCGCGCCCATTTGCTTGGCTGCAGCCACCTGAGAATCACGCTTCACCACCGAAATAACTTTGCAACCCACAGCGGTCGCCACCTGCACAAACATCAGCCCAATGGGGCCGCCCCCGATGATGGCCACAGTATCGCCAATCTCCACACCGGTCTCGTGCAAGCCGCGCAGCACGCACGCCAGCGGTTCCACCATCGCGGCATCTTCAAAGGTCACTCCCGCTGGCATCGCCAGCATGTTGGTTTCGACGATACGCCGGGGAATACGGATATATTCCGCATAAGCGCCGTTATTGAATAGCAGGTCCTCGCAAAGATTTTCCTGATGACGGGAGCAATAGAAACACATCTGGCAAGGCGCTGAATTGAGCGCCACCACCCGCATTCCTTTGCGAAAGCTGCGGACGCCGGGACCGACTTCCTCGATCACCCCCGCCAGTTCGTGTCCGAACAAGGCCGGCGGGACAATCATGCGGGCGTGATAGCCGCGCTGATAGACCTTCAGGTCGGTGCCGCAGGTCAAAGCGACCTCGACCTTGACTAGTACTTCGCCTTCTCCCAAACGAGGGATGGGAACTTTTTCAATCTTTACGTCCTCTTTACCGTAGAGGACTGCTGCCGTCATCTTGCCGTTCACTCTGGACTTCCTCCCCAGCCGCTATCTGTCTGGATCACGATCTTCATCGAATCCGCTTGAGGATGAGCGGCCAAGTTCAAGGCTTCCACGCTGCGTGACAATGGGAAGCGGTGACTGATCAATCGTTCTAAGTCCATTTCGCGGTTCATCACGAATTGTATCGACTGCCCCTGGAGTTCTACCGAGGCGCTGTACGACCCTAATAGTGTTTTCTCCTCCACGCAAATGGCAGCCGGATCAATCGTGGCTTCGCCGCGAGTGGTCTGCGCAAACAACAGCACCCGGCCGCCCGGACGCACCGCATCGAGCGCAGTCCGAATTAAGGCATTCCCCCCGACCGCGAGGATCGCTACGTCAGCGCCCCGGCCTGCGGTAAGACTTCGCACCGCTTGGACGGTATCGGCACGCGAAGCATCAATCATGTGCTGTAAACCGAGTGATGTAGATATTGTAAGCCTCTGGGGATGTAAATCGGAAGTAATTACCCTAGTTCCCTTCCGTTGGGCCAATACGCTCAATATGATGCCGATCGGTCCCTGTCCAATAACCAGAACACTCTCGCCCGGCGAAAGTTGCAAGTTATCAATACCCTTCATGCAGGTGTTCACGGGTTCCAGGAAGCAGGCCTGCTCGAATGAGATGCCGTCCGGGATGGGAACGGCCCCCTCGCGCACGATCCAGTCCATCACCCGCACATACTCCGCGAACCCTCCACCCGCCGGCTCGAAGCCCGCGGTGCAGCCGACTCTCTTGTAAGTTTCGCACTGCGCAAAGGTCCCATGCAGACAGTAGAAACACTGCCGACACGGGATGTGATGGAAGACCACCACCCGGTCACCGGGTTTGAATTTCGTCACGCTGGCGCCGGTGGCAGCCACTATGCCCGAAGTCTCATGACCGAAGATGCGGGGCGCAGAATGCGACCCGGTAGCAATCTTCTTGAGATCTGTGCCACAGATACCGCAAGTATGCACTCGGAGAAGGAGTTCGCCGGCACCGATTTGGGGAACAGCGACCGTTTCCACACGAACGTCGCCCACGCCGCGATACACCGCCGCCTGCATGGTGGTGGGAATCGCTTTCGTCCGGTTTGGGGTTAAAAGTCCGGTGACCATAATTAAGTATTCAATCTCATTGTGTGCTCGCTGCCAGCCTCTTGCAAAGCGCCTGCGCGGCGATGGCGCTATTCCTCGCCAATTGCCCTACGCCGACCCACAGCCATGGTCGCAACGCGATGTGCGCCAGGAAACGGAACGACTGAAACGTTCCGTCCGCCGCTACGAAGCTGGCAACCGGAGGCAGCCGGTCGTTGCGCGAATCCGAGACCACTTTGCAGGCCCCGAACTGGATTCCGTGCGCCTGGGCGCACCGGGAAACGGCAGCCGCTTCCATATCCACCACATCAGCACCGTAGGCCTTGGCCAGGCTGGCCTTCTGATCGGAGTCAGCCACTTCCCCAAAACTCACCAGAACGCCCTCCCCGGTGCCCGAGTCGGTACGGCTGCCATCGCCGGCATCAATCACCAGGCGCGGAGTCAACGCGTAACCGGCGCTGAGAGCCGGATCAAGACCTCCTGCGAAACCCGCCGAAATAACCAATGCGGGCTGGTATAGCGCGATGATGGCTTCTGCAGCGCGACGGGCGGCTTCAGCCCCGATTCCTCCGCATACCAGAACGGCGTTCTCACGCTCAAAGAACTTGAATGCGCGTCCCTCGTGTTGCTTCTGGGTCGTGCCCCAATCTCTTACCAGCGGCCAAACTTCTCGCTCGAGCGCGGCTACCACAGCGACTTTGCGCGAATCTGACAAGCGTGACTTTCTATGCGTACTGGTGAACCCGGAACCATTCCACGGCACGGCGCAGAGCGCCATCCACCGGCGATGGATTCCAACCCAGTTCACGCTCGGCCTTGGCCGAGGAAACGAACATCTTCTTGCGTCCCATACGCACCGCGTCGATAGTGGCACGGGGTTCGCGGCCCAGAATGCGGCCAGTGACCATCTCGTCCACCACGCCAGCAGCCAGTGCCATCACATAGGGAACCTTGACCTTGGGTGACGGTAAACCCGTAATCGCACCGAGTTTGTCGAGAATCTGTTTCAGAGTAAGGTTCTCGCCGCCCAGGATGTAGCGTTCGCCGCTTCTTCCCTTCTCTAACGCGGTTAAATGGCCGCGGGCGCATTCCCGAACATCCACCAGATTCAACCCCGTGTCTACGTACGCAGGAAACTTTTTCTTCAAGAAGTCCACGACGATGCGGCCTGTCGGTGTGGGCCTGATGTCCTGCTCGCCTACCGGGGTAGTGGGATTCACCACCACTACCTCCATTCCGCTTACACCTGCTTTGAGGGCCAGCTGCTCCGCCATGAACTTCGACCGCTTATAAGGCCCGATCATACTTTCCAATTGGACCGGGGAATCCTCGTCCGCCAAATGGCCATTGGAAGTAAATCCCATGGTCGCAACGCTCGAGGTATGCACTACGCGCCGCACCCGGTTCCTGCGGGCGGATTCCAGAATTGCCCGCGTGCCCTCGACGTTCGCCCGGTGCATCTGCTCGGGATCACGCACCCAGAGCCGATAGTCAGCTGCCACATGAAACACAGTGTCACAACCAGCCATCGCCCGCTCAATCGACGCCGGGTCGCGGAGGTCACCCACGACTCTCTCCGCATCCAGACCCTCGAGGTTGCGGGTATCGCTGCCAACCCTAACCAGCAATCGCAGGTCAGCGCCTTGCTCGGCGAGAACGCGGGCCACATGACTGCCAACAAATCCGGTAGCGCCAGTAACAAAAGCTTTCATTCGAGCTGTCAGCTCTCAGCTGTCAGTTCAAATGCTCTGCCTGAAAGCTGACGGCTGATAGCTGACAGCGTCTATTCCAGATTCTCCGGCTGCAACGAAATGTCGCTCTCACCCGCGGCTTTCTTGGTCCAATACTGGCGCACCCAAGACTCCCAACTGTTGCCGGCGGCCATATCCCGTCCGGTAAACGCTAGCGCGGCAATATCGGCGTAGCGAACAGAAACTTTTCCCCCGCCATCCTTCGGCAGCAGGCGCACGATGGAATCCTCCAGCGTGCTCCCGCTCCGCCGGTCGAACACGTAGCCCTCGATGCTCGCGCCGTCTTTGCGAGTGATCAACACGTCGCCGCGGTAATCGAAAGCTTGCTCCAGCGCAGCCCGCAATTCATCCGGACTGGCGAGCTGGGGAACAGACCCCTGGAGCTTTTCTCGGGCCGCGCCTGGTGCCACTTCCTGCACATCGGGATCCGCCATGACGGCGTGTGGAGCTGTCGGAGTTCGTCCTGATTCTCGTCCGCTCACACCCGCGTCTCCTCAGCTGAAGGCGACTCGATCTGCACGAGTGGATTGAAGGCATGGACCGGACGAACTGGTTCGTCGAGCAAGCGGAGCGCCGACGGATCCTCGTAGTTGCCAAACAGCGTAGCTTTCGCGGTATGCCACATACCTTGCAGCGAACCGAAAGTGTCATTCACAGCCGAGGCTTCATAGCCGCTATGCACCATGCAATTGGCGCACTTGGGATTTCCCGACTCGGTGCCGTACTTTTCCCACTCGGTAGAGGCCAGCAACTCCGCGAAAGTATCCGCGTAGCCGTCTTGCAGGAGGTAACAAGGTTTCTGCCAGCCGAACACGTTGAAGGTCGGCATACCCCAGGGGGTGCAAGGGTAGTCACGCTTGCCCATCAGAAACTCAAGAAAAAGCGGCGACATATTGAAGCGCCAGCTCGCTTTGCGGTTCGACAAGATGCCCCGGAACAACCGCCGGGTGCGCGCACGTCCCAGGAAGTGGCTCTGATCGGGCGCCTTCTCGTACGAGTAGCCCGGCGACAGCATCATGCCCTCTACGCCGAGGTCCATCATTTCGTCGAAGAATGCGCGCACGCTCTTGGGATCAGCGCCATCAAACAATGTAGTGTTGGTGGTCACTCGGAAACCACGGTCCAGCGCCTCTTTCATCCCCTCGCGCGCTTTCTCGTAACCGCCTTCCAGGCACACTGAAAAATCATGGTGCTCGCGCTGGCCGTCCATGTGCACGGAGAAGGTCAGGTACTTGCTCGGTTTGAATAGGCCGATCTTCTGCTTCAGCAGCAGCGCGTTGGTGCAGAGATAGATGTACTTCTTGCGCGCCACCAGACCTTCGACGATCTCGCCGATTTGCGGATGCAGCAATGGCTCTCCGCCGGGAATCGAAACCGCCGGCGCGCCGCATTCATCCACCGCACGGAAACATTCTTCGGGCGTAAGCTGCATTTTCAGCACGTGCGCGGGATACTGAATCTTTCCGCAACCGGCACACGCCAGGTTGCAGCGAAACAGCGGCTCCAGCATGAGCACAAGGGGATACTGCTTGCGTCCCTTCAGCTTCTGCCGAATGACGTAAGTTGCCACCGTCCACATCTGTGAAATAGGAACAGCCATTCACTCTCCCCGTAGAAGCCTAGCTTGCTACGTCAACTCCACAGCAACGCGAGACGTTTGCCGGCAACGGCTCTACGATTTAGTCGCGCTGCCCGCCATCACTTTGCCGTATGTGGTCAACGCGATCAGCGGGAAATACTGTCGATACATGTGATACAGCAAATAGAACACGCGGGGAAAACCGGTTCCGGTGAACTGAGGTTCATCCCACGAACCGTCTTTCTTCTGCGCACGCAGCAGATAAGCAATCCCTCGCGCCACGGAGTCGCTACGCGTGTCGCTGGCAGCAAGCAGGCCCATCACCGCCCATGCGGTCTGCGACGGCGTACTCGGCCCGACTCCCTTGGTGGTAGGGTCGTCGTAAGAGCCGCAGGTCTCGCCCCAGCCGCCGTCGGAATTCTGGACCATGCGCAACCACTCAGCTCCCGATTGAATGTAGGGCTCGTGGTGATCCACGCCCATGGCCTCGAGGCCCCGCAGCACCTGCATGGTGCCGTAGATATAATTTACACCCCAGCGTCCGAACCAGGAACCATCGGACTCCTGCTCGGCGCGAATAAACTTGATCGCCTTCTTCACCCGGGGATCGTTCCGGTCATAACCGTAGGTAGCCAGCATCTCCAGAATGCGCCCGGTAATGTCGACCGTCGGCGGGTCCAGCATGGCGTTGTGATCAGCGAAGGGAATGTACTGGAACACCATACGGGTATTGTCCTTGTCAAAGGAGCCCCAACCCCCGTTCTTGCATTGCATGGAGAAAATCCAGTCAATCGCGCGCTGCACCGACTCGCGCTGATAACGTCCGTTGGGATGCTCAACTCGGCTGAGCCCCAGGCAAACCATGGCGCTGTCGTCCACATCGGGATAGAACTCGTTGTTGAACTCGAAATACCAGCCCCCCGGCTGTCCCTTGGGGTTTTTTACTTTCCAGTCGCCGACGTTACGGACCTGTTTTTGCAGGACCCAATCGGCGCACTTGACCATTCGCGGATCATTAGCTGGAACCCCTGCTTCACCTAACGCAAACAAGGCGTATGCCGTGTCCCATATCGGCGGCTTGCAGGGCTGCATGCGGAAAGTATCGCCTTCTTCGATTCCCAGCTTTTCCAATTCATCGATGGCGCGGATCACCTGAGGATCATCGAGCGAATAACCCAGGCAACGCAGCGCAATGATGGCGTTCAGCATGGACGGATAAATCGCCCCCAGACCGTCGCTCATCTCGAAGCGTTCCAGCATCCACCGCTCGGCGCGTCTGAGCGCCAGCCAGCGCAGCGGACGAATATGAACCGCCTCGAACCAATGCGTTAAGCGGTCCAGCACCAGGAAGAAGTTGCGCCAGGAAACCAGCTTCTGGCTCCAGTGCAGCCGCATGCGGGACTTGTCGCGTCCCCCGACGAACAATTCCTCGATACCAATCTCATCGGGAATTTTCTTCAGCGGCTTCTTGGCATAGCAGATGGAAAGCGGCACCAGAATAGCCCGCGACCACGAAGATATCTCGTAGATGTTGAACCAGAACCAGTTGGGAAACAGGACGATTTCCGGCGGGATGGCAGGCACAGCGTCATAGTCGTACTGGCCAAGAAAGCACAAGTATATCTTGGTAAACGTGTTGACCTCGGTAACCCCGCCCATCTCGAGGATTTTCTTGCGGGCGCGCACTAACGCGGGGTGACCGGGCTTATAGCCTGACAGTTTCAGCCCAAAGTACGCCTTTACGGAAGCACTGATGTTGGAGGGCGCGTTGGCATAAATTCCCCAGCCCCCGTCTTCGTTCTGATGTCGGAGAATCCAGTTGCAGCACTTCTGGAAGCGCTCAGGGTTTCCCGTGCCCAACAGCGTGTGCAGCAGGATGTAATCGGACTCGAGCGTTGTATCTGCTTCCAGTTCCCCGCACCAATAGCCCTCTTCGTGTTGCTGCGAGAAAAGGAACTTGCGGGCACCATCCACGGCAGCCGCCACTCGGCTGGCCAGATCGTCGATTTTCCCGAAGCGAAGTTGCGGTGCGGCTGAAGCCGGCATTAAAGGCGAAGAGGGGGTTTCGTCCATGAAAATTGGTTACTCCGCAGTTGCTCCCGCAGGGGCGCTGGCAATGGCCTCCACGATCTCGGGAGGTAAGCCAAAGCGCACGTTTTCAGGCATCACTTCCACTTCATTCACGTTGTTAAAGCCCATGGTCGCGAGAAACTTTACAACCTCTTCCACCAAACACTCCGGGGCTGAGGCTCCCGCCGTGAGGGCAATGGTCTTAACCCCTTCCAGCCATTCTGGCCGAATGTTCCGGTAGCTGTCGATTAGATGGGAACTGGTGCCCAGGTTGCGTGCAACTTCCACCAACCGGTTGGAATTTGAGCTGTTATCAGAACCGACCACCAGCAACAGGTCGGCGTCGGAAGCTACTTGTTTCACCGCTACCTGGCGGTTTTCCGTGGCATAGCAGATGTCTTGCGCGTGCGGCCCCTGAATATTGGGGAATTTGCGGCGAAGCGCGGCGATAATGTCTTTGGTCTCATCCAGACTCAGCGTGGTCTGGGTCAGATAGGCCACTCGATTGGGATCTGGCAGGGTCAACGATTCGACCTGCTCCGGCGACCCAACGACTTGGGTCACAAGAGGAGCCTCGCCCAGCGTACCGATGACCTCATCGTGATCGCGATGGCCGATCAGGATGAGGGAATATCCCTCTTTGGCGAACTTTACCGCCTCCACATGGACCTTGGTGACCAGCGGGCAAGTGGCGTCAATCACCCGCAAGCCGCGGGTTTGGCTGGCCTCGCGCACTTCAGGCGAGACCCCATGGGCGCTGTAAATGACGCGCTCGCCGTTGGGGACTTCGTCCACACTATCCACAAAAATGGCGCCTTTGGCCTGGAGTTCCTCCACCACAAAGCGGTTGTGAACGATTTCCTTACGCACGTAAATCGGCGGCCCGAAGGCTTCCAGGGCAATGCGGACGATATCGATGGCTCGAACCACCCCGGCACAGAACCCCCGGGGTTTCAATAAAAGCAGCGTTTTGCCGTCCTGATTAGGCACGATTAAGTTCCTGTAAGGGTACACTTTTCCCACTATGTTTGTATTGCTAAAGCTTACCCGAAAGAACCATCTTGGTCAACGTAAGCCGTAGAAAGGCTTAGGATTAGCAGCGATTGGGGAAATTTGGAGGGCGAATGGGCAGAACTACCACAGCCGTCGTACGCCGTACCCATCGAGCGCGGTGTCGTTGCTGACGATGGGAACATCCTCCGCCTGCGCTTGGGCGATGAGCATCCGATCAAAAGGATCTTTATGCGGACCAGGCAACAGGCCTGCTCGGACACCGTGTTCCACCGACACTGCCAATTGTCCAAACCGCGCCCGGCTTAGGTGTCCAGTGAAATCCCTGGCAAGGTCAGCCCCGCTCTCCAACCGCCCTAAGCGAACCTTGGTTGCGATCTCCCAAGCTGACGCTGCACTCACCAACACTTCGTTGCCATTCCGCCCAATAACCTTCCGAGCAGTTAGCGGCAGCAGATCGTTATCGTTCAACCACCAGAGCAGCGCGTGTGTATCCAGCAGAAGACGCAAAGCAGCCTACTCCCAAAATTTCAGTTCGTCGGGCGGTAGTGGTCCGAAGAACTCCGGGCCGACTTTGAGCTTCCCTTTTAGAGCCCCCGGCTTGCGGTTACCCTTTGGGTCCGCAAGGGGAACCAGGCGCACGAGAGGCTCCGACCCGCGCGCGATGACAACCTCTTCCCCCCGGCAGGCCTGCTTTATCAACCGGGAAAGGTTCGTCTTGGCCTTGTGGATCGTTATCGTTGTCATATTAGCTAATTTATCGTAGCTAACTAGACCTGGGAAGTCAAGATCACCCATTCGCCCTCAGCATCTGCTCCGCGTGTTTCCGCGATGTCTCCGTCAACTTTGCCCCGCTCAGCATACGGGCGACTTCCTCGGTTCGTTCATCTCCAACAATAAGGCGGACGGTCGTCTTCGTCCGCTCGCCGGAAACCCGCTTCTCGATCACATAGTGGTGATCGGCAAAGGTCGCGATCTGCGGGAGGTGGGTTACGCAGAGAACCTGATTCGCCTTCGCCAAGGCCTTGAGCTTCTTGCCAACGGCCTCCGCCGCACGACCGCCGATACCAGTGTCGATCTCGTCGAAGACCATCGTTCTTTGGGCAGCAGGTGTCTTCGCCTTCTTGCCCGCGGCTCCAGTCTCGACGCTTGCCTTCAAAGCCAGCATCACCCGCGACAATTCGCCGCCGGAGGCAATCTGCTCCAGCGGTCGCATCGGTTCCCCGGGGTTGGTCGTAATCAGATACAGAACCTGATCGACGCCTGATGCCGTCCAGTCCCCTTCATCGTCCGTTCCGCTGACCTCAATGCTAAAGCTGGATTTCATCGCCAGATCGTTGATCTCGGCTTCTACCAGTCTTTCCAGCTTGCGAGCCGCATCCTTACGTTTCTTCGAAATCGCCCGCGCCGCCTCCAGATATTCCTGCGCTGCCTGCGCCAGTTCACGAGAGAGCTGGCCCAGGATTTCCTCTTTATTCTCCATCTCGGAAAGCTTGCGGCTAACTTCTTCGCCATTGCGAATCACATCTTCGAGAGCCGGTCCATACTTGCGTTTCAGCCGATCGAGCATTGCGAGGCGATCCTCGATCTCAGTCAGGCGTTCGGGCGAAGCCTGGATTCCTCCCGCATAATCCCGTAGCGTTGCACCGACGTCCTCTACACTGATGCGGGCAGTCTCGATCGCCTCCAGCGCCTCGCGGAATTTGGGCTCGTAGCGAGACAGTTCTTCGATGTGTTTCTGCGCCGTTCGCAGCGACGAAGACGTCGAAGCCGGGCCTTCATAGAGAAGGTCGAAAGCGTTCATGGCTGCGCTGTAAATCCTCTCTGCATTGGCCAACACTCGCTTCTCGCCTTCGAGCTGTTCGTCTTCGGTGGGGCGTATTTTGGCTTCCTCGATCTCCCTCTTCTGAAAAATCCAGAGATCGAGCAGGCGCAGACGGTCCTGTTCGCCGTGTTCCAATTCGTCAATCCGCCCGGCGATGCTCTTCCAGCGTTCAAAAGCAGCGGCCGTCGACGCCAACTGAGTTCCGGCGTAAGCATCCAGCAATTCGAGGCGCGCAGCGGCATCGAAAGAGTGGATCGATTCATTCTGCGCATGGATGGTCCCAAGAAACTGCGCCAGTTGCCGGAGGACTCCTACCGTGGCAGGTTGGTTATTTACGAAGACGCGGCCCTTTCCACCAGCCGCAATTTCCCGCCGCAAAATGACCGAACCATCTTCGCCATCGATTCCATTGGCTTCCAGGATGCGAGCGACCGTGCTCTTCGCCCCGCCTTCAATTTCAAACAACGCGCAGATCACGGCGCGTTCGGCTCCCGTGCGAATTATGTCCGTTGAGGCTTTATCACCCAGAAGCAGCGCGAGAGCATCAATCAGGATGGATTTACCGGCTCCGGTTTCCCCGGTGAGCAGGTTGAGGCCGGCGGCAAACTCCACCACCACGTTGTCGATCACGGCGTAATTTTCGAGCCGCAACTCCGCGAGCACGGTTGATCCTGGAATGCAGAAGTTGAGCGCAGCATAGCACGAAATTCGCTCGCAGCTTCAACACTCAAGATGGAATCTCTCATCGGGCATGAAAGACCCGGCTTACCCCTGCCCATGCTTGTCGCGAACCCGTTAATGTATGGATACATTCGTCGAAGAAGGCAACGGCCGGCCGGCGATCATCGTCTATAATCGAGGGCGGCGTTTCTCATAAGACAAATGCAATTCTTTCCACTGTTGGTCGTAGTGATCGGCGGCGAGATTGTTGACCTGGTCGGCGAGACCGGCCCAGTCGCCAAGGTGGTTCTGCTTCTGCTGTTGCTGTTCAGCGTTATTTCCTGGGCCATCATCCTTTCCAAGTGGAGTTTGCTGCGGCGGGCGCGAGTGCAGAGTGGGCGTTTTGTGCGCGCGTTTCGCAAGGCCCAGCGTCTGCAAGACGTCGCCACGGTGGCGGAGCAGTTCAAGCCCAGCCCGCTGGTAGCGGTGTTCACGGGAGGATTTGAGGAATATCGGCGTCAGGGAGGCAACTCTGGCGCCACCCTGAAGAATCCCATGGCTGTGCAGCGCGCCATGCAAATCGCTGCCTCAGAAGAACTCACTCGCTTCGAACGCAACCTGCCATGGCTGGCCATCACCGGCGCAGTGACGCCTTTTGTGGGTCTTTTCGGGACCGTCTGGGGCATCATCGATGCATTTCACGGCTTGGGCACCGCAGGTGGCGCCACGCTACGCGCTGTAGCGCCCGGCATCTCAGAAGCCCTGATCACCACCGCCGCCGGCCTGGCCGCTGCCATTCCCGCAGTGATCGGGTACAACCTCATCGGCAGCTCGATCCGCGAATTCGCCGCGCGGGGAGATGACTTCTCGCTCGAAATGTTGAACACAGTCGAGCGCCAGCCCCAACCCGTGGAGGTGCGCCGGTAATGGCTTTCACCGCCGCCAACGGACGCACCCAGTCTTCCCTATCCGAGATCAACGTCACTCCCCTGGTCGATGTGGTCCTGGTGCTGCTGATCATCTTCATGGTCACCGCGCCTATCCTGCAATCGGGGATCGAGGTTAACGTCCCTAAGACCCGCACCGTGAAAGAAATCACCGAGGAACGTGTGGTCCTCAGTATTGATAAGCAGCAGCGCGTTTTCATGGGCAACGATCCCATCAACATCAATGAAATCGCGAGCCAGTTGCGCGCCAAGATTAGAGATCCGCAACATCAGCCAATTTTTATCCGCGCCGACGAAGACGTTCCCTTCGGGGCCTTCGCCACAGTGATGGACGCAGTAAAACAGTCTGGCATTACGAATGTCAGTATCGTGACCCAACCACTGGCCAGCCATGGAAAGCAACGCTGAGATTTTCTTTGAGCACGACCGCTGGGGCCACAACCTGGCTTGGTCGGCGGCCCTGCACGTTGCGGTGGCGGGCTGCATCGTGCTTTACGCCGCTGTGGCCAGCGGCGGGCGGCGTGAAACTTGGGGAATCGGCGGGACTGGGGATGCCATGGGAGTGACGCTCGTGAGTACGGTTCCGCTCCCCGCAAGTCCTACCCAGACGCAAAATGTGCTGGCGAATGAGTCGAAAGGGGTCAGCCAGTCTTTGCCGAAAGTGGAGGAAAAGGAACCAGAGGCGATCCCCATCCCTGACAAGGATACCAAAGTGAAGCCTAAAACCAGCGCCACCCGTCGCAAGCCGCCGCCGGAACCGGTGGAGGAGGTCAGCAACGTGGTTCCCTTTGGCGAAGGCGGACCGGTCAGCGGGCCCTATGGGATTTTCAGCGCCGGCGGGGCCAAGGGCGGATTCGGTTTCAGCGGCGGAGGCGGAGACTTTGGCAACCGCTTTGCGTGGTACGTACGAGTAGTGCAACAGAAGGTTTCGGAGAATTGGCTGAAGTACGAAGTCGATCCGAATATAACTGACGCTCGGCGGTTTTATGTGGTATTTGACATCACGCGGGATGGCCGGCCCAGCAACGTAACGGTGGAGCAGTCCAGCGGCGTCCCTTCGCTCGATCAGTCGGCCGTCCGCGCCTTGCAGCGCATTGACACATTTGGGCCATTGCCCTCGGACTATTCCGGCAGCAAAGTCTCGGTAGAATTTTGGTTCGATTACAAGAGATAGCTTTCGGCTTGTGGCTATTGGCTATCGGCGGAACAGACAATGAGGATCATGCGATCAACTAGATTAAATAACACATCTCTGGTTTTGGCTGTCATGCTCTCGCTGGCGATCTCAGCCCGGGCCCAGGACTGGATCCGCACCGGCACGGGCCTGGGCATGGAAAAAGTGCGCTTGGCTGTGACCGATTTCGCCGCCTCTACCCAGGATCCCAGAAATCCCGACCTCCTGAAGGTCTTCAACAACACTTTATGGAATGATCTCGACAGCGCGGGAATCTTCGATATGGTGTCGAAGAGCTTCTATCCCCTGACTGTTCCCGGCAATCCTGCGGACGTGCGCTTCGATGCCTGGAACACACCGCCGCCAAACGCTTCCATGCTGGCGTTCGGTAATCTGGGGAGCACTGGCAACAACCTGACGGTGCAGGGCTGGCTGTACGACGTGAAGAACGTCGCTTCTCCGCAGGTCCTGGGCAAACAATACACCGATGCAGCCACCCCCGATGCGGCTCGCCGCACGGCGCACAAGTTCGCAGACGAAATCATTTTCCGGCTGGGTGGTGGTATCGCCGGCATTGCCGAGAGCCAGATCTTTTTCGTCCGAAGCAGCGGAAAGGGCAACAAAGAGATTTGGGGAATGGACTATGACGGTGAAAACCAGCACCAGATTACGCACCTGGGAACCATTTCCTTGTCACCGAGAATTTCTCCTGACGGCTCGCGCCTGGCCTTCAGTTCGCTGACAAAATCCGGATGGGAAATCCAGATCTATTCCATGGATTTGAACCGTCTGCTCTCATTTCCGAAATTCACCGGCACCAATCTTTCGCCGGCCTGGTCCCCTGACGGAACCAGGTTGGCCTTCTCTTCTTCGCGCAGCGGTGATCCAGAGATTTATGTAGTGGATCAATCTGGGGCGAATCTGAAGCGCCTGACCATTTCCAAGATGCCTGACGTGTCTCCCGTGTGGAATCGCAAAACCGGTGCACAAATCGCCTGGGTCAGCGGCCGCACTGAGCTGCCGCAGATCTACACCATGGAAAGCGACGGAACTAACGTCCAGAGAATGACGGACCAGGGATATGCGGTTTCGCCGGCGTGGTCACCCAATGGGCAGTTTTTGGTGTTCTCCTGGATTCGCCACTATGGGCCGGGCGCGCCCGGAGCGGAGGACATCTACATTATGGATATCGCCAGCAAACAGTGGGTGCAGTTGACCCACGACGGCGGCCGCAACGACTTTCCATCGTGGTCGCCGGATGGCCGGCACATCGTTTTCCAGTCCAGTCGTTCCGGCAGTGAGCAAGTCTGGTCAATGCTGGCGGACGGGAGTAAGCAAAAGCAGTTAACCGATAGCGGCGGCAATACGCAGCCGAATTGGAGTTGGAAGTAGTAAATTAGTAAGAGGGTTTTTTCTTTACGCTGTTTTCTGTAATTGGAACTCAAGGGGAAGGCGGCTTAGTTCCGCCAGCTTGGATTCAACGCGCGCCACTGTGCGCGACAACGCAGGGAGGAAAAGTGAAGCAGCAACGACTGAAGTGGATCACACTCATGTTCACGTTGAGCGCCGTGCTGTTCCTCGGCGCTTGCCACAAGAAAACCGCACCACCGCCGCCACCGCCGCCACCACCACCGGCAGCGCCAACGGCTTCGTTGTCCGCGGATCCGAATACTGTCCAGAAGGGTCAGTCCACCACCCTCTCCTGGCAGACCAGCAATGCCACGGACGTCAGCATTGATGGCATCGGCGCCGTGCAACCCAGCGGCTCTCAGCAGGTGACTCCAGCCGATTCCACTACCTACACTTTGACGGCGAAAGGCGCCGGCGGAACTCAATCCGCCACTGCCCGAGTCACCGTAACCTCGCCGCCTCCGCCTCCGGCGCCTGCCCCTTCACCCACGGAAGAAGAACTGTTCGCACAGAATGTGCAGGACATCTACTTCGACTATGACAAGGCTGACATTCGCGCCGACCAGCAGACTGCGTTGCAGGGGAATATCGCGTTCCTGAAGCAGCATCCGGATATCCACTTTACCGTGGAAGGACACTGCGACGAGCGCGGATCGACCGAATACAACCTCGGCCTCGGCGACAATCGCGCTAATGCGGTAAAGAACGCCCTGGTTCAGGGCGGCGTCGGCGCCGGCAATATCAAGACGATCAGCTACGGCAAAGAAAAACCGTTCTGCACTGAATCCAATGAGTCCTGTTGGCAGCAGAACCGGCGCGGTCATTTCGTCTATCAGAAATAATCTGCCAAGTGCGGGGCAGGAAACTGCCCCGCGCTCATCTTGATCTGGCCATACGGCCTTGATGGTGGAACCCCGTAAGACAACTGTGTCCGGAACGCGCTATCCTGCACAATAGGATTCTTGAGCCGGGTTTTCCCGCCTCGGGGTCCACGAATGAAGTCGGCCGGGAAATGGAACCAATCATGAAGAAACAGCTCTATTTTGTCCCTCTCATCCTCCTGATGGCTGTCGCAGTAAGTGTCCAGCCAGCCTTTGCGGTCAGCAAAGAAATGATCCAGTTGCAGACTCAGGTGCAGGCGCTGCAAGACCAGATGACGCAAATGCAGCAGTCATTCAATGAGCGCATGGGCGTGATGAAAAACCTGATGGATCAAAACACCGATAGCATGAACAAGGTGACTGCCGCGATTACCTCGCTCCAGGGCAGCCTGGAGAAGCTGCAAGGCGACGGCGGCGCGAGAACCGACCAATTGTCTGGCCAAATCCAGTCGCTCAACGACTCCCTGGATGAATTGAAGGCCCGGCTCGCAAAACTAGGCAAGCAACTGGATGACATCCAGGCGGCGCAACAAAATCAGTCCGCGTCTCAGGCCGCCCAGCAGGGCCAGCAGCAGGCTTTGGCACAAGCCCCGCCACCCGACGTTCTTTATAACAATGCCCTGCGCGATTACAACGCCGGGAAAAACGACCTGGCCTCACAGGAGTTCTCTGACTATCTGAAGTTCTATCCCTCAACCGATTTAGCCGGCAACGCGTATTTTTATCTGGCCGAGGTCAACTACAAACAGGGCAACTTTCAGGGGGCGGTCAAGAATTATGACCAGGTCCTGCAGAACTTTCCGACCGGCAATAAAGCAGCCGCCTCGGCTCTGAAGAAGGGGCTTTCCTTGATTGAACTGGGACAGAATGAAGACGGAATCGCCATGCTGAAACACGTGGTACAGCGTTATCCGCACTCGAATGAAGCGATGCAGGCCCGCGAGAAGCTACGCAAGCTGGCGTTTCCGGGGAACGGTGGGGCGCGCCAGTAGTGGGGGAGAAGACCCACTTGATCCACCCAGCCTGGAGTCACGAGTTTAACGGAAGCTATATCTCCGGAAACATCCAACACATCAATACGCTGGACGACCGAAAGAATCTTCCACTCATCGTCCAACCTGATTAGATGCTCTTTTCGCTTGGTCTCAAGTTTCTAAGGCAATATTTGATCTCCGTGGTCACATCTTTCACCCGCATGTCTTCCTGCACCATCAGCTTGCACGACAGCGCCGCGCGCTCCGGAGTCCCCTCTCCCAGGTCGAATGTCACCCGGCAATATTGGCAATCTTCGTTCCAGCAGAATCGCCCGTAAGAGACTTCGTCAGGCGCCAGGTATTGCAAACAGCGGAGGAGCACGTTGTTTTCCGGGACTTCAAACTTCTGGCCTCGAATGGTGATTTTTAGCAGGCGAGTGAAGGGCCGGAAGAGCGTTGAGGGAGCAGTCATATGGGAGAAATCCCGAGGCTACTGGGCGTCTCCGGAGGAACCGAGTTGGCTGTGCGGAAAGAAACCAGACTCAATTCCGATGAGCATGATGGTGTTTCACGTGCCGCACTTTATGATGCTGCACGTGATGTTTGTTCTTCGCCGACCTCGCCCATGCGGGCTGCGGTATCAGTACTGACCCCACTAGCAAAATCGCTGGCAAGAGTCGAAAAAGGCGCTTCATATCGCGCTCCTTCCCTGGAGCCAATATAGGATCTTTCCCGGCTGTATACAACATAAAATCGGTTGCATTGGGCAGATTTGGAGCTACGCTAGGGCAGGGAGTTTTCATTTATGACTCATACTGAGGATCAGGATCGTCTAAAGGGCGCTTTGGAGCAGGAGCAGCAGGACCAACCGGGCAATACTTCTATGCGCGGGCAACTCGGTCACCGCGACCAGGACCCCATGCTCAAGGCAGCTGACACGGACTTCCCGGAGCCGGGCGAAAATCCGGAACACAGTGGCGAACCGCAGGACGGTACACCCGCAACCCTGGACGACGTCGCCTAAAGCCGTTTTTCAAGAAACCTCAGCCATAGACGAGAAAGATCGCTACTGCAACCCTGCCATGACCTCGTCCAGCACTTGCTTGCCCGGGCGAACGACCGACTCCGGCAAAGTAGCCAGAGGCTGGTCCGTCACATTGAGCATGTCAATGAAACTCGGAGCTTTCGCGTTCACGTAAAACACACCCGTCAATACCTCGTTATTCTCGTGGGCTTCGTGCAGCCGGCTGATGGCGTGAATGCGGTGGGTGGGATCGTAGTCTTCCTCAAGCTTGCTCAGGCGGAGTCGTGAGCCATCGTGCATGGTGACTTGAACGGTGGTGCCGGGGTCGTAATCTACGTTGATTTCCTCGAACGACGGAACAAAATTGATGGTTTGGAGCGGCTCTTCGTGGTCCTTCATGTATTTGTAGGATTTCGTGGAGCCTTCATGATCGTTGAAGGTAACGCAGGGAGACACCACGTCGATCATGACCGTGCCCTTGTGGGCGATCGCGGCCTTCAACATGGCATGCAGTTGTTTCTTGTCGCCGGAGAAAGATCGGCCGACAAAAGTCGCGCCCAGGGTAATCGCCATGGCGCAAGTGTCGATGGGAGGCAGATCGTTGATGACTCCGGTCTTCAGCTTCGAGCCGAGATCGGCGGTGGCTGAGAACTGGCCCTTGGTAAGCCCGTAGACGCCGTTATCTTCGATGATGTAAATGATGGGCAGATTGCGGCGCATGAGGTGAACGAACTGCCCGATGCCGATGGAAGCCGTGTCGCCGTCGCCGCTGACGCCGAGGGCGATCAGCTTATGATTGGCCAGGACCGCGCCTGTTGCAATCGAGGGCATACGGCCATGCACGGCATTGAAGCTGTGCGCGCGGCTC
>Ga0210401_10002978_pt1 | contig 18340 bp, 13 predicted proteins | sample IncBWH32MmetaG_FD_150866 | JGI IMG/M metagenome (GOLD analysis project Ga0210401, IMG submission 150866) | Forest soil microbial communities from Barre Woods Harvard Forest LTER site, Petersham, Massachusetts, United States - Inc-BW-H-32-M | ecosystem: Environmental > Terrestrial > Soil >... | reverse complement strand
CGCGGCAAAATCCTGGGCGTCCAATAGGTGGCGGTATCTGTTGACCATCTCTACGGTCCTCCAGCCGTGTCGATCCATCACTTCACCGACACTCGCACCACCCTTGAGCAACGTCGTAGCCGAATGGTGTCGCAGGTCATGCAACCTCATTGGTGGAACTCCGGCCTCCTTGCAGGCTTCGCGAAAGGTCCGTGTGATTGTGTACGGGTTATAAGGCCGTTGGCTTTCCAAGTCCGGTGAGAAAATGTAGGCCGAGGGTGTGATCGTGGTGCCGCATTTCCCAGCGCGTCCGTCGCCACGTTTCCTTTGGGCCTTCAAGAGCTTCACCGTCTTCGGGCCGATAGCGATTCGGCGTATCTCGCCGGTCTTGGTTCCTTTGATCTGGATCCCACCCGGAACAGCGGCAACGGACCTTCGGATCAAGAGGTTCCCCCCAATGAGATCGGCGTCCTCCCAACGAAGACCGGCGACTTCCCCACGACGACATCCCGTCCAGGCGATAACGGCCACCAGCGTGCCCCAGTCCGGGTCTTTGGCCAGCAGATGATCGATGACTTTCCGGACGTCGTCGGAGGAAGGGGGCTCAATCTCCTTGGCTCCGAGCGGCGGCAGTTCGATCCCCTCGGTGACGATGATCGATGAATATCCCCGCCGGTGCGCCCAGGCCAGGGACTGGCGCAGCGCCCAATGGATCTTCCGAATGGAGGAACCCGACTGACCCTCGGCGACCAAGGCGCTATACAGATCCTCGATGTGGTGCGGTCGCAGTCGGGCCACCCGCATCGACCCGAGGACCGGCTCAATGTGCTTGATCGCCACCCGGTATCTGTCCGATGTGGCGGGGGAGAGCTGAGCCTTCCTGGAGGCCAGCCACTTGTCGAGCGTCTGCGAGACGGTGATCGAGTCGGCCGCCGACGACGTGTTTCTGTCCTTGGCGACCTCGGTGACAAATGCCGCGAGAGCGATCCCGGCTTCCTTCTTCGATCCGTGGAAAGTCCTGGATGCGTACCGCTTGCGCCCGCTGCTGTCTTTGCCGACGAAGGCGTGGAGTCGCCAGGACGATGGTCCTCGCTGCTGCATGTGTCCCGGCATGGCCGCTCCTTGTTACTCAGAGTACCCAAGGAGCGGGTCGGATTGCCATTATGGATCGCCAACAGTGGAAGAAGTGAGGCCAAGGTCGACAGAAATGGGGTCTGATCAGCCAAAATAGTGAGCGCCCCCGGCAGGACTCGAACCTGCGCCACCGGCTCCGGAGGCCGGTGCTCTATCCGCTGAGCTACGGGGGCGGGCGCTGCCTGCACCGCTGCGCGTTGGCGCGCGTGCAGGGGAGCGATCGTAGCCGTCGGGCTCGATACATTGCCCCAGCAGGTACAACGGACGCGAACGCTGCCGTATCCTGCATGTCCATGCCGGTGGACCACGACCTCGCGACGGCACCCCTGGAGCGCCATCTCCTCCCGCGCTCGGCCGAGGTCGATGAGAAGGGACACCTTCACGTCGGCGGCATCGATCTCCTCGAGTTGGCTGAAGAGTTCGGCACACCCCTGTTCGTCTACGACGAGGAGCATCTGCGCCATGCCTGCAGGGAAGCCGTCGCCGCCTGGGGAGACGGCGTGGCCTACGCCACCAAGGCGTTCCTGTGCCGGGCCATGGCTCGACTCGCCTACGAGGAGGGTCTGCACCTCGACGTGGCGTCCGGAGGCGAGCTGCACGTCGCGCTGTCCGCGGGCGTGCCGGCGGAACGCCTCCTCCTGCACGGGAACAACAAGTCGACCGAGGAGCTCGCCGCTGCTTTGGAAGTGGGCGTCGGGCGCATCGTCGTCGACTCCTTTGACGAGATCGCGCGTCTCGGTGGGCTGCTCGAGTCGTTGCCCCCCGCGCCGACGCGCCCCCGGGTGCTCGTGCGCGTGACGCCAGGGGTTGAGGCGCACACACACGAGTTCGTGCGGACTGGACAGGAGGACTCGAAGTTCGGATTTTCGGTCTCGTCAGGGGCGGCGACGGAGGCAGTCGCCGCACTCGAGCTGTTGCCGAGCGTCGAGCTCATGGGTGTGCACGCTCATATCGGCAGCCAAGTCTTCGAAGCATCCTCCTTCGAACAGGCGGCCGCGGTGCTCGGCGCGTTCTTCGCCCCGCTCGGCCTGCCCGAGCTGGTGGTGGGCGGCGGGCTCGGTGTGCCCTACGTGAACGGCGAGCGCGCCCCGACTCAGCGCGAGTGGGCCGATGCCACCCGTGCCGCTTGTGCCACGGCCGGCGTCGATCCGGCGACCCGGATCTCCGCCGAACCCGGCCGTTCCATCGTCGCCACCGCCGGCATCACGCTCTACAGCGTCGGCACGGTCAAGCATCTGCCCGGCATCCGCACCTACGTGAGCGTCGACGGGGGCATGAGCGACAACCCGCGGCCGGTCCTCTACGGCAGCGGGTATGAGGCCTTCCTGCCCCGGGCGACCGCTGCGCGACGTCCCCGCCCCGCGCGCGTGGTCGGCAAGCATTGCGAAAGCGGAGATCTCATCGTGCCCGACGCGTTCGTGCCCGACGACCTCGAGGTGGGCGACGTGCTGGCGACGCCGGTCACCGGCGCCTACGGCTATTCCATGGCCTCCAATTACAACAAGGTCCCGCGTCCGGGGGTTGTCTTCGTGGCCGACGGCACCGCCCGCGTCGTGGTGCGCCGCGAGACCTTCGAGGACCTCACCCGGCTCGACGCCTGAGGGCGGCGGACCCTCGGGCCCTGACGAACGCCCGCAGTGCTGGATCGACGGCTACTCGGATCGCAGCAGCGATGCCGGCCGCGCCCGGGCGGCGACGAAAGCCGGAATCAACGCCAGGACGTTGGCGACGATCAGCGCGCCCAGCGCGACCCCGAAGATCTTGGCGGTGGTCACCACCGGCTGGGTGTCGACGCCCAGGTTGTCCGCGAAAGCTGACCAGATGATGCGCCCCGTCGCGATGCCCAGCGGAACCCCGATCACGATCGCGACGAAAGCGATCGTCGTCGTTTGCCACGAGACGCAGTAGGCGATCTGCCTTCGCAGCATGCCGAGAGACTTCAACAGGCCCGTTTCGCGACGCCGACGGCTGAGGCTGGTAAGGAGGAGATGCAAGAGGGTTCCGATTCCGAAGAGCACCACGACGAGACCGACGATCAGGGGGAAGTTCACGGCCTCGCCGAAGTTGACGAGGTTGGTCGGCGGCAGCGGCAGGTTCACCTGGCCGGGAAAGGCGCGGCTCAGGGCGGCGATGGCCGCCCTGCCCTCCGGTCCTGGTGCAGCGCGCACGAGGAACGCACCGTTGTTGGAGTCCACATCCGACACGAGGCAGGGCGCGCCCTGCGGGCCAGGGAGGCAGGCGTGTCCGGTGAATCCCGTCAACGAGAAGATTGCGCCTGTGCCGAGGCCTCCGCGGGGGTTGAAATCTGGTGGCAGCACGGTCGTGCCGACGACGGTGAAGCGTCGGCTCTGGCCCAGGGTGCCCGCCGATGACGCGAAGTTCACCCGGACTGTCGAGCCGATGCGCACATTTAACTGCTGCATCGTCTTGGATCCGAGGAGGACCTGGTTGGGCGCAGCCGGCGCGCTCCCCGTCGTGACCGTCATGACGTAGGGGCCCCGGACCGCCTGCCCGGCGAGGGCGTCGACCAGCCGCCCGTCGACGGTGACGGGTCCGGAGATTCCCGCGAGGACCGCGTCGATCCCCGGTCGTTGGACAGCGGCGAGCAACTGGGCGTTGTCCGCCTCGGTGCCCGTGGTGTTGGCGGAGAACCATGCGTCGAACCCTTGTCCGTACTCCGCAGGGGTGGCAGTGAGGTGGGACAGGCTCGAACCGAAGACGACGGTCCCACACAGCGCGGCAACGGCCAGGACAGAGCCCACGAGGGCTGAGCTCACCGGGACCGCGCTGCGGCCTCGCCCACGTTCGAGCGCGTTGCGGATTCCGATGAGGGCGCTCGGCGGGGCTCCAGAGGCAGACACGGCCGCGACGATTCGGGACGGCCGCACCACGGTCGCGTCGCTCGTGTCGGGCGTGGACGCCCGTACCGCCGGCCAGATGCCGAGGACGACCAGGGCCACCAACGCCAACGCGGCTCCGCCTACGAGGAGCAGGGCGTCGAAATCGAAGCCGGGATTGGGATCGGCCAGCCGGGCCTCGCCGACCAGGGTGAAGGCCGACAGCGCGGCTGCGAGGCAAACTGCCCCGACGACCCCGACGAACGCCAGCATGACCGTGCGGACCATGGAGAAGGCGAAGAGTTGCCGTCGGGTGGCGCCGAGCGCTCTGAGGGCGGGGTAGTCCTCCGCATCGATGGCGTCCTGACGCGCGAGTGCCTGCGCCAGGACGATCACTCCGACCAGCGCGGCCAGCCCGGTCAGGATCCACCACCCGACAACCTGGGGGTCGATGGACGTGGCGATCGAGCTGCTCAGTGAGGAGAGGTCTTCCGATCCGGCCTGGCCGGTCTTGTTCAGGGCGGCGTCGAACCGGAGGATGTCGCGGGTGCCGTGGCGGAGTCGGAACACATACTCGTCGAAGATCACGGCACCCCGGTCGTACTTCTTCTCGAATGCCGTCGTGGCATAGAGGTCGTAGGCCGGTGTGGCGTTCGATGGGAATTCGAATTCAGTGGCCTCCATCCCGACGACGCGCAACGCGACCGTCGGCCCCGCGGGCGTTATCGTCGCGTTGTTCATAACCGCGGCGCGTTGTGCCGACGACGCGAGCGGGACGTGGATCACGGTCCCGATGTGGACCCCGAGAGGGGCGAGGCTTTCTGAGGCCAGCACCTGTCCCGGATCGGACTGGTCCGGGAGCCGGCCGCTCTCGAGCTTGGTCAGGTGGGTCAGCTGCGCCGGCGAGACCTCTTGGACGCTGAAGTCGCTGTCGTTGATCTGGCTGGTGCACGAGTCGCACGCGGGAGGCCCGACCGCGGGCGACGCGATCTGAACGGCGGTGACCACCCCTGGTAAGGCGGCGACGTGGTGAATCGGGCTCGGGGAGTAGGCGAAGGTGTCGAACCCGTATGCGGCCTCGAAGCGTGACCACGCAGTGGAAGTGCGCCGCGCCGTCTGGGCGCCGGCAAGGACGAGCCCGACGACCAGCGTGACGAGCACGATCAGCGCAAGCCACGATCGCCAACGGTGCCGCAGGCCGGTCCTGAGCATCAGCCCGAGAAACGACATCGAACCTCCCCGCAAAAGTGTGGCGCGCGACCTGTGGGGTCACAATGCAGGCAGCCCGCGACGGGGCGTGGTGCTAGCACCACCAAGCTGGGCGCCCCGACCGATGCTGAGCAGGGACGACACGGACCGCGGTCGGGCCCGGTCGTCCGGCGCCGACGCGGGCAGCCTGTACCGTTTGGAGGTGACTGCGGCCCAGGCGAAGTTGCCTATGGACGTGCAGACCCAGCCGATGCAGCCGTCGGCGCACGCCCATCCGGCGCCGATCGTGCGTGTCGGGCTGTTGGGCTGCGGCAACGTCGGCAGCGCCCTGGCGGAGATCCTCCTCACCCGAGCCGAGGACGTGGCCCAGCGCACCGGCATCCGCCTCGAACTCGTTGGCATCGCCGTGGCGGATCCCACCAAGCCTCGTGCCGCCGCCATCGACACCGCCCTTATCAACGCCGATGCCGCCGCCCTCGTCACCCGCGACGACGTCGACGTCGTAGTCGAGCTCATCGGCGGCCTGCACCCGGCCCACGAATTGGTGGAGACCGCGTTGCGCAACGGCAAGCCGGTGGTCACCGGGAACAAGGCGCTTCTGGCCGTGGCCGGTGCCGAGCTGTCCGAGGTCGCCGCCGATGCGGGCGTGGACCTGCTCTACGAGGCGGCTGTGGCGGGCGCCATCCCGGTCATTCGTCCCTTGCGTGAGTCGCTGGCCGGCGAGCAGATCCTGCGCGTCATGGGGATCGTGAACGGGACAACCAATTTCATCCTCACTCGCATGGAAGAAAAGGGCGACGACTATGACGACGTCCTACGCGAAGCGCAGGAGCTCGGGCTGGCGGAGCGCGACCCCACGGCAGACGTCGATGGGCATGATGCCGCCGCAAAGGCGGCCATCCTCGCCGTGCTCGCCTTCGGCCTCGACGTGGTCGACGCCGACGTCTATCGCGAGGGCATCGGCGCCGTCAGCGCGGCCGACGTCGCCTATGCGAAACAGCTCGGCTACTCGGTCAAGCTTCTCGCCATCGCCGAGCTCGTCGATGGCGGTCCTGAGATTTCGGTGCGGGTGCACCCGGCGATGGTCCCGCATACGCATCCGCTCGCCTCGGTGCGCGGCGCGTTCAACGCCGTGTTCGTCGAGGGCGCGGTGAGCGGCGAGCTCATGTTCTACGGACGCGGCGCCGGCGGCGGCCCCACGGCGACTGCGATGCTGGGCGATCTCGTTGACGCGTCGCGCAACCTGCTGGCCGGCGCGCCTGCGCCAGCACCCAAGCGCGCCAGTTCCACCATGCGCGCGCAGCAGGACCTTCGTTCGGCCTTCTACCTGAGCCTGGATGTGGCCGACCGTCCTGGCGTGCTCGCCGCAGTGGCCAAGATCTTCGGCGATCACAACGTCTCCATCCGAGCCATGGAGCAGGTCGGCCTGGCCGAGGAGGCGCGACTCATCTTCTTGACCCACGTGGCGCGCGAGGGAGACCTGCTGGCCACGATCGACGAGCTGCGCCAGCTCCAGGCCGTTGACCGGGTGAGCGGGGTGCTGCGCGTGATCGGCGAGACCGACGACGGCGGTGCGTCGTGACGGCAGGATGGCGAGGCGTCATCGACGAGTACCGGGACTTCCTCCCGGTCACGGACCGCACGCCGGTCGTCACCCTCCGCGAAGGCGGCACGCCGCTGCTGCCGGCGCCGCGCCTCTCCGAGCGCGTCGGTGCCGAAGTGTGGCTGAAGGTCGAGGGTGCGAACCCGACGGGCAGCTTCAAGGACCGCGGCATGACGATGGCGATCTCCATGGCGGTGGAGGAGGGCGCGAAGGCGGTTGTCTGCGCGTCAACGGGGAACACCTCGGCTTCTGCTGCGGCCTACGCGTCAAGGGCAGGAATCGCCTGTGTCGTCCTGATCCCCGACGGCCACATCGCGCTGGGCAAGCTCGCCCAGGCGCTCATGCACGGGGCACGCGTCCTGCAGGTGCGCGGTAATTTCGACCAGTTGTTGACGATCGTGCGCGACCTACCGAACCACGCGCCGATCACCGTGGTGAACTCCGTCAACCCGCACCGGATCGAGGGGCAGAAGACCGGCGCCTTCGAGATCGTCGACGTGCTCGGTGACGCGCCCGACGTGCACTGCATCCCCGTGGGCAATGCCGGGAATATTTCGGCGTACTGGAAGGGTTATATCCAGTACAGGGAGGCGGGAAGGTCGACGAAGCTGCCCAAGATGTGTGGCTTCCAGGCCGCGGGTGCCGCGCCCATCGTGCTGGGGCACCCGGTCGAAAACCCCGAGACGATCGCCACCGCGATTCGCATCGGGAATCCCGCCAGTTGGTATTCGGCCACGGCCGCCGCGTCCGAGTCCGGCGGATCGATCTCGTCTGTCACCGACGACGAGATCATCGACGCGTACACGTTCTTGGCCAAAGAAGAGTCCGTGTTCTGTGAGGCGGCCTCCTCGGCTTCGGTGGCCGGCCTGCTGAAGCAGGGCGCGCCGGCGGGGTCAAAAGTGGTGTGCGTGTTGACCGGCCACGGCTTGAAGGACCCAGACCTGGCCATCCAGGCGATCTCGGTGCCGTCGGTGATCGACCTCGATCTCGACGCGGTTTTGGCCGAGATCTCGCTTTAAGGCCCGCCGGCAGGTTTCGCCTGGTCGGAGCGGGTGGGGCGGCCGGTCCAACCAGCACCGGCGCGGCCGGCCAGAACGGGGGCTGTGTTGGCACAACCCGCCAGCCCCGCTAAAGTGTGCATATCCCCACTGCGCTTCAAGGCGCTCTCCGCGGGTACAAGCGGTCTCGGGAGAGCCAGACGCAGCAGCGGTGACCCTGGGGGGAGGGCATTACACGCAAGCCCTTCTCCAACCTGAAATTCCCTCGTCGCGCGCGGACTCCGGGCCGGCGATAACCCTCATAGGTGAGGAGCCCGATGACTGCGGAACAGCAGCTCGAACGATCAGTTCTCGAAGGCAAGGAGCGCGAAGAGCTCAGTGCCATCGCCCAGGCCATGTCGCTCAAAACGAACAGCCGGACGAAAAAGGCTGACATCATTGATCAAATTCTCGACGCGACCGGCGTGACCTCCGGGTTCCCCGCCGCGTCAAACGGGGACGGCGAAGGCGGCGACACCAACGGTGTGAAGCCGTCTCGCCGAACCCGCTCGGTTTCGGCCTCGGCGAGCGCAGGCTCGGACGAGGCCGCTGACACGGTGGCCGGCTCGGCCTCTGCGGGGGCCGGCGACGCCACCCCGACCTCGGCACCCGTCGACTCCGAAGGTGCCGGGTCCGAGGAATCAGCGGGCGGAGCGCCCTCGGCGGGCGTGACCGTTACCGCGGAGGCGTCGAGCCCGAGCACCGACTCCGGCCCCGCGATCTTCGTCGAGCCGCCCGACCTGGCGACGGGCACAGAACCGGCGCCACGCCAGAACGGCCAAAGCGGCGGCGGCCAGGGTGGGGGCAACCGGAACCGCCAGAACCAGAACCAGAACCGCCAGGGCGGCGGCCAAGGCGGCGGCCAAAGCGACGGTGAGGTCGGCAACCGCCGCAGTCGCCGGCGCCGCGGTCGCGAGCGCGGCGGCCAGGGCGGCGGCGGCGGCGAGCTGCAGGGTGGCGGCGGCCAGGATCAGCCCTACACGGGCGAGTTGGTCGAGGTGAAGGGCATGTTGGACCTGCGCGACGAGGGCTACGGCTTCCTGCGTTGCGAGGGGTACCTGCCCTCCACCAAGGACGTATACGTCTCCATCAGCCAGGCACGGCGCTTCGCGTTGCGGCGTGGTGACTACATCGAGGGCGCGTGCCGCCCTGCGAGCAACAACGAGAAGTACCCCGCGCTTTTGCGCATCGACACCGTGTCCGGCCTCGATCCCGAAGCGGCGAAGAACCGGCCCAAGTTCGAGGACCTGACGCCACTGTTCCCCGACTCGCGGTTGAACCTCGAGATGCCGGGCGACAAGGACAACCTGACGGCGCGCATCGTGGACCTGCTCTCCCCGATCGGCAAGGGGCAGCGCGGCATGATCGTCTCGCCGCCCAAGGCCGGCAAGACGACGGTCATGAAGCAGATCGCCCACTCCATCGAGGCGAACAACCCCGACGTCCACCTCATGGTGCTGCTGGTGGACGAGCGGCCCGAAGAGGTCACCGACATGCGCCGCACCGTCAAGGGCGAAGTCATCGCATCGACGTTCGACCGGCCGTCGGAAGAGCACACGCAGGTGGCCGAGCTGGCTATCGAACGAGCCAAGCGCCTAGTCGAGATGGGCCGCGACGTCGTGATCATTTTGGATGGGATCACGCGACTGGCCCGGGCCTACAACCTGGCGGCGCCGGCGACCGGGCGGATCATGTCCGGTGGTGTCGACTCCGGTGCGCTGTACCCGCCCAAGAAGTTCTTCGGCGCCGCCCGGAACATCGAGGAGGGTGGTTCCTTGACGATCCTGGCCTCCGCACTGGTCGAGACCGGCTCCAAGATGGACGAGGTCATCTTCGAGGAGTTCAAGGGCACCGGCAACATGGAGCTGCGTTTGGATCGGAGGCTGTCGGAGCGCCGGCTCTACCCGGCCATCGACGTCAACGCTTCGTCGACCCGCCACGAGGAGCTCTTATTCGAGCGGGGCCAGCTCCAGCAGGTCTGGAAGCTGCGCCGAGTCCTGAACGCCCTGGCCTCCGACGGCAAGGACGCCGCTGGTCTGGAGCTCTTGATGGACAAGATCAAGACGACCGGCAGCAACGATGAGTTCCTGGCCGAGATCGCCAAGGGCCCGGGCACCTAGATCGGTTCGTTTTTGGCCCGTCGGGTCCGGGCATATTTTCGGCCCGATGGGCGTTCTGCTTTGTACTGTCCGGGTCCGAGCCAGCGGTTTCTGAGCCGTAGACTGGTCCGGCCCACAAGTTTGGAGACACCAATGAAGTCCGACATTCATCCCGCCTACGTCGAGGCCACGGTCAAGTGCTCGTGCGGCAACACGTTCACGACGCACTCCACAAAGGCCGACCTCCACATCGAGCTGTGCAACGAGTGCCACCCCTTCTTCACGGGCAAGCAGAAGCTGGTGGACTCCGGTGGACGGGTCGAGCGCTTCCAGCGCCGCTACGGCGAGCGCAAGGGCCGGGCCAAGTCGAAGCCCGGCTCGGATTCGGGCTCGGCCTCGGCATCTCCAGCATCGGAATAGTTCCGGGCGCGGCCGGTCCGCCGGTCGCGCCGATTGTGAGCCCTAGCCTTGGCCTCCAGTCATGATGGACGACCGGATGGCTGCGCTCGAGGCCGAGTTCGAGTCGGTCGAGGCCGACCTGGCCGACCCAGCCGTATTGTCCGACGCCGACAAGCTGCGCGACCTGTCGCGTCGCCACAAGGAGCTGGCCGAGGTCGTGAAGACCTGGCACGAGCTGTCCTCGGCCCGCTCGGACGTCGCGACCGCCCGCGAGATGCTGACCGAGGCCTCGGGTGACGACCGCGAGGTGATGCGCGAAGAAATCGAGTCGTCGGAGGCCCGGGTGGGGTCGCTCGAGGCGCGGATGGAGACGTTGCTGCTGCCGAAGGACCCCAACGAGGGCCGCAACGTGATCATGGAGATCCGCGGCGCCGTCGGCGGTGACGAGGCCAATTTGTTCGCGCGCAATCTCTACGACATGTACCTGCGCTACGCGGCAGCGAAGAAGTGGAAGGTCGAGGTGTTGTCGGAGGACGAGTCGGACAAGGACGGGATCAACGAGGCGGTCTTCGTGGTCAAGGGTCCCGACGCCTACATCCGTCTGGAGCACGAGGGTGGCACGCACCGAGTTCAGCGGGTGCCGGTCACCGAAGCCAAGGGGCGGATCCACACCTCGACGGCGACGGTCACGGTGTTGCCCGAGGCGAAGGAGGTCGAGGTCGAGATCGATCCCAACGACCTGAAGATCGACGTCTACCGCTCGACCGGTCCCGGCGGGCAGTCGGTGAACACGACCGACTCGGCCGTGAGGATCACGCACATCCCGACGGGCACGGTCGTGGCGATGCAAGACGAGAAGTCGCAGATTCAGAACCGGGCCAAGGCCATGGTCGTCCTGCGGGCTCGCCTGTTGAAGGCCGAACAGGACCGCCAGGCCGCCGAGATATCGGCCCAGCGCCGCGGCCAGGTGGGCGCGGGCAGCCGCACCGACAAGATCCGGACCTACAACTACAAGGAGAACCGGGTCACCGACCATCGGATCAACCTCACCCTCTACAAGCTCGACCAGGTACTGGCGGGCGACCTCACCGAGTTGACCGACGCGCTGATGGCGGACAAGCGGGCGCGCCAGCTGGCGGGGGAGGAGGCGGAAGGCGCGTGACGCGGGTAGGGGGCGCGGGCGCCGGCGTTGCTGGCGCTGGGGCTGCGCCCGCTGCTGCTGCACCCGCCCGTGCGAGCCATCCGACCCGCGGCGAGCTAGTCGCCGAACTGGGCTCTGTCGTGGACGCACCGCACGAGGCGCGTTTCATCGTCGATGAGGCACTCGGGCTCGGACTGACGCTCGGGCACCCGAACCTTCCCACCGGGCCGTTGGACGACGCAGTTGTGTCGGCGGCGCGGGCGATGGCGTCACGGCGTGCTTCGGGGGAACCCTTGCAGTACGTCTTCGGGCACTGGCCCTTCCGGCGCCTCGACCTCTTCGTGGACCCACGGGTGCTGATCCCGCGGCCCGAGACCGAACAAGTGGTGGAGGTCGCGCTGGCTGAGGCGCGGCGGCTCGACGCGGCCGACGGCGACGGTTCGGGTGCGGTCGCCGGCCTCGTGATCGCGGATGCCGGCACCGGCTCGGGCGCCATCGCATTGTCGCTCGCGACCGAGCTCGGTCCTCGCGTGGTGGCCGAGGTGTGGGCGACGGATGCCAGCAACGACGCGCTCGCGGTCGCGGCTTCGAACCTCGAGGCCGTGCGCGGGGCGCAGCCGGCTGCGGCCGCATTGCCGCCGACGACGTTGGTGCACGGCAGCTGGCTTGAGCCACTGCCGCCACGCCTTCGGGGCGGCATCGATCTGGTGGTCTCGAACCCACCGTATGTGAGCGAGGCCGAGTGGAACGAGCTGGCGGCGGAAGTCGGACTCGAGCCTCGGGGCGCGTTGGTGGCCGGCGCAGCGACCGACGGCACGGCGGGACTGGCTGACGTCGAGGCGGTGCTGCGTCAGGCGCGTGCTTGGTTGCGCCGTCGCGGAGCGGTCGTGATCGAGATTGCGCCGCACCAGGCGGGGGCGGCGGCTGCCTTGGCATCGGGCCTGGGCTACGGCCAAACCCGGGTGGACGAGGACCTGGCTCGGCGTCCGCGCGTGCTGGTCGCCCGCAGCAGAGACTAGAGATGTGAGGGTCATGGGGAAGGACGAAACGGAGGAGCACGAGGTGGCGAGGCCACCCGTCGTCGATGTCGGTGACGCGAAGATCGCCACCGCGTTGGCCGATGGCGCCGTCGTTGCCGTGCCCGGCGTCGGCGGGTATTGCCTCGCAGTGCGCGTCGGGACACCGGGTGCCGAGGCACGGCTCGTGGCCATGGCAGCCGACCCCGACGGACCCCACTATTTGGTCGGCCAGCGCGACGACGTGCGCGCGCTCACCTCGGGCTGGAGCGACGAGATCGCAAGCTTGCTCGATCGGTGCTGGCCCGGCCCGGTCGACGTCTTCCTGCCCCGTGCGCTGCCGGTCACAGAGACTGACGATGGCGGCGTCGATGGCGTCGACCATGCGGACGGTGCCGATGGTGTTGAATCGGGCGAGGCCGACGCCAATGGCAGCGGCGAGGTGAGGGCGGTGAGCGAGCCCGGCGACGCGGACAGCGGCGGATGGGCCGTCACAGTGGGGATGCCCGACGGCCGGGCGCTGCGGCGGCTCTGCAAAGAGCTCGGTCCGTGGCGGACCATCCCCCTCAATTACAACGAGGCGACAGAAGTGGCCAACGCGTTCGACGCGGCCGACGTCGAACTCGTCGTGGAGGGCGGCCGTCGCGACGGTGAGCCGCCGACGCTCGTGGACGCGACCGTCTCCCCGATCCGCGTCTTGCGTGAGGGGGCGATGCCCTCCAACTTCATCGACGCCACCATGGCCATGGGGGGGCGGAAACGCTGGTTCGGTCGGTCACGCTCGAAAGAGGACTGACGGCCGCGGGCGGCTGCGTGCTGGTAAGCGACCGCTTCGGTCCCACTCGAACCGGTCTTCAAGTTTTTTGTACGGTTCGAAGCGAGGCGGACAGGTGTCCCCGCGTTCTGTATGTGCGTCCCCTCTTATGCCTCCGAGAGTCGGAAAAGCCATAAGGGCACGCCCGTATGCACTGCAGGGAACCCCGCCGGGTTGGTGGCGGCGCGCCGCCCCCGCCGAGCGCCGCTACGACCCCGCCGGCACCCGCTCGACCGCGGGCAACGAGCTCACCGAGCGCTTGGCCTCCCAGTGGCTCCGGCCCAGCGCCGCGAAGTAGGGCGGCCGGTCGGTCAGCGCGTACGTGGCCAGCCACAGCCGCTTGAGGTGCCGCTTGTAGCCGTGGTCCACGTCGTCCTCGTACGCGGTGCGGCCGTGGAGCACGTGGTAGTTGTTGATGAACTGCATCTCGCCCGGCTGCAGGTCCATGTAGACGTTGAAGTCCGGGTCGTTCGCCAGCTCCGACGCCTTGGCGATCGCGGCGCGGGCCGCCTCGCTCAACCGAGGCGCGTCGGGATGACGCTGCGACGCGAGGATGTACTGGGGGATGAAGCGCACGAAGAGCCGGCCGTCGTGCTCGGTGAAGGCCGGGATCGAATAGAACGCGCTCGTCCCCGAAGCCTGCTCGCCGCGGGCGTCGTAGGGCATCGGCTCGTACAGAGCAGCGGCCAGCTCGGGACACGTACGGACCATCTCGTTGTGGATCGCCACGGCGTTGGCGACACAAGAGAGCCCGCCGGTGCGGGCGGTGCGGAGGCACAAGAGCCCCACGAGGTCGGAGCCGTCGGTGTGGTAGTCGAGCGCGATACCGCCGAGCTCGTTGCCGCGGACGGTCGGGTCGTCGATCGTCTTGCCCTGGTCGGTCACGTCCCCCAGCACATGGCCGTGCTTGTTCTGCGCCCAGGGCTCACCGAGATGCAGCCCGATCCCCCAGTACAACAGCGTGAGGTCGTCGTCGCCGTAGCGCCCTGCGTCCAAGGTCCCGATCCGGCAGAACCCGCGCCCGTTCAGCAGCACGTCCACGACGCCGTCCAACTTCGCCCCGAGACCCTCGAGCGGGAAGTCGTCGCGTCCCAGCTCCAATGGGTTGCTGCTCTTCGCCTTGGCCGTCGCCAGCGCGGCGTCGAGCTCGGCGTGGTCGTCGCCGTCCAACTGCAGCGTCCACTCCTCCGGGTCGGCGACGTCAGCCGCCCGCCATTCCGCCGCCGGCTCGACCTCGTGCAGCTCCCTCGTCGTCATCGTGCGCTCCTCCGATTCCCCAAAAACTCCGCTCAGGCCGCCGCCGTGTCGCGCCCGCCCCGCACGAGCCGACCCGGCAGCGCGCCAGTGTGTTCGCCGTCTCGATACGTCACCTGCCCGTCCACGATCGTCGCCCGGTACCCACGTGCGCCCTGGAGCAACCGTTTGCCGCCAGCCGGCAGGTCGTAGGCCATGACGGGGAACTCGCACCGCACGTGGTCGAAGTCGATGACATTGAGATCCGCCTTCATCCCCTCGGCCACGACGCCCCGGTCGGCCAATCCGACGGCCCGGGCGTTGTTCGCGGTCAGCCGCTGCACCACCTGACCGACCGGCATGCGACCGTGCGACCGGTCCCGCGCCCAGTGCGACAGGAAGTACGTGGTGAAACTCGCGTCGGCGATGAGGCCGACGTGCGCCCCGCCGTCGCCGAGACCGAAGAGCGTGTCGGGATGCGCCAGCATCTCGCCGCACGCGTCGAGGTTGCCCTCGGCGTAGTTGGAGAAGGGCGAGTAGAGGAAGTTGCGCCCGTCCTTCTCGGCCAGCAGATCGAGCGTCAGCGCCGCAGGGTCGACCCCCTGAGCGGCGGCCAAGCGCTCGATGCTGGTCTCCGGCGCCGGCTCGTAGTCGGGCACCTGGCCTAGCGGGAACAGGTTGGAGTAATCAGCCAGCTGCCGCCGCGCCCCACCCTGCCCGTCGTCACGAGGCACCTCGGCCAACAGCCGCTCTCGGAAAGCCGGATCGTGCAGCGCCCGGGCCTGCTCGTCCGCCGGCAGCCCGGCCACCTCGCGCCACGACGGAAGCCTGAGGAACGGGTGGTACGAAGCCTGCAGCCCTAGGAGCACCCCAATCGGACGCGGCGCAACCTGGCCGCGGATCGGCAACCCCTCGGCAGCGCTCTCCTCGATGCGGTCCAACAGGTCGCGCCAACCCTCCGGTTGGCGGAAGCTCTGGGCCAGCGACAGCGACAACGGCCGCCCCGACGCCTCGACCATCGATCGCACCAGCTCGAACTCCCCGTCGGCGTCGGGATAGAAATCCGAGATCAGCTCGATCACGCCGTGCCCGGCGTCCGCCACCCCGGAGGCGATCGCCACCAGCTCGTCCACCCGCGCCCGCAGCGACGGCGTCGGGTCGCCGCTCGCGGTCCGATGGTTCAGCGTCCTCGACGTCGAGAACCCGACCGCGCCGTCACGCATTGCCTGGGCGGCGATGCGGCGCATGGCCGCCGCGTCTTCCTGCGTTGCATCCTCCAGGCGGGCGGCCCGTTCCCCCATCACGTAGAGGCGCAGCGCGCCGTGGGGGAGTTGCGCGCACAGGTCGATGTCGTGGGGGCGGCGCTCCACCGCGTCGAGGTATTCGCCGAAGCTCTCCCACGTCCAATCGATGCCCTCGTGCAACACGGCGCCGGGGATGTCCTCGACACCCTCCATCAACGAAATCAATTGATCGTGCGCGTCGGGGCGCACCGGCGCGAAGCCGACGCCACAGTTGCCCATGACGACCGTGGTGACGCCGTGCCAACTCGACGGGGTGAGGCACGAATCCCACGTGGCCTGGCCGTCGTAGTGCGTGTGGATGTCGACGAAACCCGGCGTGACGAGCAGCCCGTCCGCCTCGATCTCCTCGCGTCCCCGCCCGGCGACCGTCCCCACCGCCGTGATCGTGGTGCCCTCGACGGCCACGTCCGCGGCCACCGGTTCGCCGCCCCGGCCGTCGGCCAGGTAGCCGCCCCGGATCACAAGGTCGTGTGCCATGCCAGTCATGCCACCCCCTTCGTTCCCCCTCACCATAGACATCCCAGGGCCGTAAGAAGTCAAGCGGCCAGCTCAGAATTCTCTGACCAAGCGACCGGCTCGTCGTAGAGAACACCTCGCTCCAAACAGACGTGGAGGATCCCGACGAGTCGGTTGGCCAGCTGACGAAGAGCCTGTCGATGTGTCTTGCCTCGGGCTCGTAGCTGGTCGTAATAGCCCCGAGCTCCCGGTGAGTGCGTAAGCGCGCAGAAGGCCCATTGCTCGCAGGCGTTGCCGAGGTGGCGGTTGCGGGCGTAACGGGCCAGTACGACCCGGCTATGGCCCGAGGTCTTGGTCACAGGTGACGTGCCGGCGTAGTTCTTGCGAGACTTGGGACCCGAGAAGCGAGTTCGGTCATCACCGAACTCACCCAGCACCCGGGCACCGAGGACCGTCCCTAGTCCTGGCAGGGAGAGGACGACCTTGGCGTCCGGGTGCTGCTCAAAATGCTCCGAGAGTGCCGCTTCGAGTTCAGCGATCTGCGCGTTGAATGTGGTGATGAGGGCCAGGGCGGAATGCGTGACGAGTCCATGGGCCTTGGTGATCAGCTCAGGAGCCTCGAGCTGCTCGGCTCGCAGGGCTTCTTGGATCTCCTCGGCTCTGCGTTCGACGTAACGCTGGCGTCCGCCCTTGCGCAGCGCAGAGGCGATCTTCGATCGCGACAGTCCCCGGCCCAACTCGGGGGTGGGAGCAACGGCCAAGACGGCCAGGGCATCGGTGTTGGCCAGATCGGTGCCGAAGGCATCGAGCGCACCCGGGTAGTACTCGCGCAACGACGAGCGCAGCGCGTTGAGTTGACGCTGACGACCCCAGATAGCGCTCTGGTGCGCCCGGGCCAAGAGCTTCACCCCTTCGGCCAGATCCGAGTCGCCGGCTATGGGCCGGTGGTTGTGTCGGTCGGTGCGGACCAGATCGGCCAACACCTTGGCGTCGCCCGGGTCGGACTTCGCTCCCGACGTGGCGTGGCGGTCCCGATAGCGCGCCGATGCCATCGGGTTGATCGCATAGACCTCGTAGCCCGCCGCCAGCAGCGACCACACGACCAGACCACGGTCGATCTCGATGCCGACGACCACCGACTCGTCATCGTCGGCATGCTCGGCGACGAGCCCGTGGAGATCACCGATCCCAGCCACGTTGTCGGGGACACGGCGTTTGGCGAGGATCCTTCCGTCCTCGGCCATCACACAGACATCGTGATGATCCTCGGCCCAGTCCACCCCTACAAAGAGCACTGCATCTCCTCTCGCTCGTGAGCCCGAGGAGATGCGCAGCGACCTAATGGATCAGTGCTCGAGGCACGACATCCCACCAGCTGTCTGTCTCCTCACCAACCCGACGGGGCACGCTCTATGGTTAGGGCTCCTGGCCCCGGTTGCAGCGAGTGCTCCCGCCGAGTGGCTCGGAGTTCAGCTTGCCCGTTAGCAACTGAACTGCCCCCATTAGGTTCCACCAGGGAGGCTCCGCCCGCCGCGGTGGGGCATAATTCTCTTCGTGGTGGGTGGCGAGGACTCCTCACTCTCGTGGGGCGGGGCCGTGCGTACGTTCGCCGGCTGGCGATCACCCCAGGTCATCGCGACCCTGTTGCTGCTGACACTGGCCGGACGCATCTTCGTCGGGGAGTGGAGTTGGTGGGACCTGCTCGTGCCCGCCCTCATCCTGGCCGCACAGCCCTTCACCGAGTGGCTGATCCACGTCTTCCTGCTGCACTTCAAGCCCCGCCAGGTGCGTGGCCGGACCGTCGACCCGCTGGTGTCCCGCAAGCACCGGGATCACCACGCCGATCCGAAAGACGTCGGGCTGGTGTTCGTCCCGATGCCGGCGCTGCTCGGCCTCGTCTTCGGCTTGGCCGCGGTGCTGCTCCCGACGATGCCACTCTCTCGAGGGCTCTCAGCGCTCCTTGCCGCCTACGCCATGTTGTTCGTGTACGAGTGGACGCACTTCCTCATCCACTCGTCCTACCGGCCGCGGCACGCGCCCTACCGCTACGTATGGCGCGCCCACCGCAATCACCACTTC
>Ga0210401_10002976_pt1 | contig 18349 bp, 11 predicted proteins | sample IncBWH32MmetaG_FD_150866 | JGI IMG/M metagenome (GOLD analysis project Ga0210401, IMG submission 150866) | Forest soil microbial communities from Barre Woods Harvard Forest LTER site, Petersham, Massachusetts, United States - Inc-BW-H-32-M | ecosystem: Environmental > Terrestrial > Soil >... | reverse complement strand
TATCGTGCGCTATAGAACGACTGAGCCGCAGGCGATGGTGGGAGGAGCCAGCACGCGATGAGTGGGCTCTGGAATATCATGATCGGGTACTTCTTCGGCTTCGCTCTCGGCGTAGGCTGCGCTTTGGCCGTGATGTATACGATCTGGACTGGTGGATACAAGCGGGCAGTGGAGCATTCCCTGATGGCCGATCCTCCGGCGAGGTTCCTAACCATGCGTGACGTCTTGCTGCGAAAACAGGGCCGCCTTCCAGAGCGTTGAACGTTTCCAATCACTCTTCCGCAGTCTGCCCGTATTCGAGCAGCGTGACGAGGCCGACGCCACCCACGATGTTGCCCAGCACTGCAGGCCAAAGCCATCGCAGATAGCTGGTGGCAGGCAGCCGATGGTGCAGCACGGCTGAAAGGACCTCACCGCTGCTGGCAATGCAGTGAGCGAAGTGGCCGAGGCCGACGATGAAGGCCAGCAGCCATATGAGGAGCACGGATCCGCTGATGGAGTGGCTGCCGCTGACCAGCCATGCCACGAGAGCGATGATCCAGCCGCCAATGATGGCACTCCAAAAGATGGTGGAGAGCGAGTGATTGGCGATCTCAGTGCCGAGAGCGACAAGGCTCTCGACATACTTTGGCTGCAGCGCATCTGTGCGAACAGCGAGCGCGGCAAAGGCGAGCGCGCCGAGGCAATTGCAAACGAGCACGATGGCCCACAACCGCAGAGTCGCCAGGTAGTGGCGACGCTCGGTGAGCACGAGCGCCACAGGATACAGCGTATTTTCCGTAAAGAGCTGCGCGCGGCCGAGAATGACGGCGATGAAACCCACGGGGTAGAGCAGATTCGTGATGAATTGAGCCGGGCCGCCAGTGCCGAGTTCGGCGCGCGCGATCGCCGTGGCGAGGCCGGTAAGTCCCATGGTGATGCCGCCGGCGAATCCCGAGATGGCGAGGCTCCGCGCGGGGCGCCCTAATTCCTGGCGTGCGTTCTTGGCTACCTGCGCGTAGATCTGGATTGCGGTGGGGCGTTCCAACTCCTGCTGTACCTGGGACGCTCCGTCTCCTTCGCGGGCCAGATTTTTACCAATGCGGCGAATCGGCATGGCTCTCCTTGCAGACGTTGCCATCTGGTCCTTCCTAGGATGCGCCTTTCGCCGCGGAAGCCGAACTGAAGTTCGAGTCAGCCCTCCATCGAAAGATGGAGAAGAGACGAGAACAGCGAATCGCCAGTGTTTATCGGTCCCCGGGGGCTGTTCCTCCTTGTTGGGCGGTATGCCCGATGGCTATAGTTCGAGTGGTACCCCAAGTGCGGGCCCGAGACGGTGCAATGACGAGCAGAACGAGTCGCGATGCGGCAATCAAAATTTCACGCTGGCTGCTTTGCGCTACGGGCCTGGCAGCACTGGGCGTTGGAGGTCTGAAGTCGCTGCATGCCGGCGAGCGCATTGACGCGGACCGCCAGAAATACGCTGAGAAGATGGAGCAGACGTACAGCTATCGCTTCGGCAAAGGGCAGCCTTTCCTGCCCAGCAACGCAAAGATCGAAGGCGACACCTTCATCGAGCCGGGCGCCTTTCCGACGGCGCAATATTGCCAGCATTGCCATGAGGCGGCGTACCACCAGTGGCGGCAGTCGCTGCATGCGAACTCGTTCCGGACGCCGTTCTATACGAAGAATGTGGGCTTGCTGCAGAACTCCAAGGGCATGGAGTTCTCGCGTCACTGTGAGGGCTGCCATAACCCGATCATGCTCTTCTCCGGACAGGTGACTCCTCATCCGGCTCTCTCCGATCGTGATTCCGATCAGGATGGGGTGACCTGCACGGTGTGCCATTCCATACAGAAACTGCAGCCGATCTACGGGTTGGGTTCCTATGTAATGGGCGTGCCGGCGGTGATGGTGGACGAACAGGGCAAGCCTATTGCGGGCGAGGTGAGCTTCGCCGAGATCACGGCACACGTGGATCGCCACAAGGCAGCGGTGATGAAGGATTTTTACCGGACGCCTGAATACTGCGCGGCATGTCACAAAGCCAATATTCCGGAGACGCTCAACGACTACAAATGGCTGCGCGCGATCGGCCTCTATGACGAGTGGCAGCGATCGTCCTTCGCCAAACAGTCGCCGCTGCCGTTCTACAAGAAGGATTATCAGACCTGCCAGAGCTGCCACATGCCGCGCGAGGCGGCGCTGCAGGCGGACGTTTCGGCGAAGAGCGGCACAATTGTGTCGCACCGCTGGATTGGCGGCAACACGGCCGTGCCTTTTCTTTACGGCTATGACGAGCAGTTGAAAAAGACACTGGAATACCTGAAGACGGACAAGCTCAACGTCGATCTGTTCGCGTTGGCGCGGACCGATGGGTCGGGATTGATTGCGCCGCTGGGCGCGAAGGGATTCGAGATCAAGCCGGGCGATGAGTTGCAGGCAATGGTGGTGATCCAGAACAAAGGCATTGGCCATACGCTGATTCCCGAACAGCGCGATATGTATCAGGCGTGGACGGAATTTGAGCTGACCGATGCAACGGGCAAGGTGCTGCACGCGAGCGGCAGGCTTAATCCCGAAGGGTATCTTGATCCGGAGTCCCATAGTTTTGTGACACGGCTGCTGGATGCCAAGGGAAGACTCCTGGTGAAGCACGAGATCTGGGACCGTCGGACAACGGCGACGGACACGACGATACAACCAGGACGCTCGACGCTGGTGAGATATGGATTCCGTATCCCCAAGGACGGAAAGGGCCCATATACCATCACGGCGAAGGTGAATTATCGCCACTTCGACGAGGCCTTCACAAACTTCATATTGGGTGACAAGCATCCGCCGTATCCGGTCGCAGAGATGGCTGTGCGCTCGCGTGTCCTGAAGATCGGTGAGAATGCGCCGGTCGCTGCGGACCCCCAAGATAACCCGGAGTGGATGCGCTGGAACAACTTTGGCGTCGCCCTGCTGGACGAGGCGCAATACGCCGAGGCGAAGAACGCATTCAGCGAAGTGGTGAAACTGCGTCCGGATTACGGTGATGCGTATACCAACCTGGGCATCGTGTACCTGCAGTGGGAGCGGTATGCGGATGCGGCGGCAAGCCTGAAGCAGGCGCTCACCATGATGCCTGGGGATGCGCGAGCGCTGTACTATCGGGCGCTGGTGGAGCGAAATCAGGGTGACCTGCAAGCCGCAGTAGGCGATCTGCAGCAGGTGGCTGCGAAGTTCCCGCGATCGATCGATGCGCATCGTGAGCTGGGTTTCAGCTATTACCAGCAGCACAAGTACGACCTGGCGCGGGTTGAATACGAGACTGTACAGGGCATCGAGCCGGATGACCTCTCGGCGCACTATAACCTTGCCATCATCTACAGGCGCGAGGGTGACAAGCAAAAGGCAGCAGCGCAGGCAGCGTTGTTTGCCGATGAAAAGGATGATCCGATGGCCAGCACGGCAACGCTGGACTTCCTGCGTGATCACTCGGAGCTTTCCGGAGAGAGCGTAGCCTGGCACCTGCATACGGCCGATGAAACCGCTGCCGCCGCTGGGAATAAATAATCGCCAGGATTAAGCTAACGCCATGAACAAGAGGGAAGCCGCGCGGCGCGCTGCGCTCGCGGGCATATTGGCTATAGGTGTCAGCCTGTTGACGCCATGCATGGCGCAGCAACAGGGAAGTGCATCCACCACAAAAGCGGCGGCTGTTCTGAAGCCGGCAGACACGTCCAACCTGATGCCGGCGCAGGTCTTCTTTCGCGGTCAGAGTGCCACGGTACAGATGCGCAACAGCGGGGGTGTGCGCTATGCGGATGGCATGTTCACGCTAATGGCTCTGGTGGACACATCGGGCTATTCGAGCGGGATTCAGCAGCGCTACCAGGCATACCTGATCACCGAAGTGCCGCTGCAACTGGGCGATGGCGGGGATGGGCGCAAGCTTGTTCCTGGCGCATATGGGGTTGGGTTCATTCAGAACGATCGCTTCGTTGTGATGGATCTGGGTGCGAATGAGTTATTGAATGTTGGCAGCCACCATGACGGCGAGCTGCGCCGCCCGACGCCACTGCAGGTGCTCGATACGCCGGCAGAGGGCGTCTATCGCTTCTATGAGGGGCGCTCATTCGTGACGATGCGGCGGGCGCAGTAGGGAAACAGGCGCAAAAGAGAAGGCCACACTCGATGGAGTGTGGCCTTCTCTGCTGTGGGTTGGTTTAGTTGGTTGTGCCTACCAGAACCTGAACCGGTAGGGTATGGACGAGCGTGGTGTTGGTGGTTGCGGTTGCGGTGACGAGCACTGTATACGTGCCCGGAGGAATGACCGTAGCGGGGTTTGTCTGGCCACCAGAGGATCCGCCGTTGAGACTGCTGTAGTACTGCTGGCCCGGCCCGGGTGCTACGGTTGCGCCGCAGCCGCTCATGCCGAAGCTGACGATGACCATGACACAGACTCCCAGCAGCGACTGCCACTTGCGCCGGCGTGCGGGCAATCCGAGCAGGAAGATGCAGGCCAGGGTGGTGCCGCCGCCAGCTATCCACCAGCGGGTGGCAGGCTGTGGGGGGGCTGTATTGCTGGCAATGGTGTAACCACTGGCAGCACCGACATACAGGGACTGGCTGATGAAGCCGGTGTTGTTGGTGGAGAACTGCACGCTGGTTGTCGTGCTGGTGAGCGTGTTATTGAAGCCGCAGGCCAAGCCTGCAGGAACAGCTATGCGAACGCCACCGAGGGTGAAGCCTACGACGCTGCAGCTTAGGTTGATAGGCGTCGTGCCGTAGGCACTCACCATGTTGTAAATGGACGTGAGCCGCAGGTTATAGGTGGCGATTGCTCCTGCCGCCAGCAGCGGGGCTGCCTGGTTGACGGTTGTGTCCGATTGCAGTGAGAAGTCGGCGCTGGTGCGGTCGTCAATGATATTGGCGATCTGGCTTGCGGAGGACGGGTTCGATTGGATAGTCGGGGAAGTGATCCAGCCGTCGTAGAGAACCGTGAACTGTACCTGGCCGGAGGGCAATGCGAGATATCCGTTCAGCTGCGGAATGGTGAAGGTTGCGTTGCCGCTGCTGTCGATAGCAACGCCGCTGCCTGGGTTGATAAAGCCGCCCGACCAGGTAGCCGGCGTGAGCAGAACGCCGTTGGCGTAGACCAGGAACACGGTGTCATTCGGATTGGTGGCCTTAACGTGCATGTGGAGCGTGAGAGAGTCCAGAGCGGGGAAGCTAGGGGGGGGCTGGGGCTGGCCGTTCGCTTGGAGGGGATATGTGCCGGTTGTTGGATATGTGGTGCCGTTGACGTCCGTAATGGTGAAGGTCGTCGTGGTGTTGGAATTTATGGCTGCGAGGGAAGGAAGGAAGGACACCGCGCTGGAAGTGGAGCCTGTGTAGTTCACCTCGGTAATCGCAGGCGTGTAGGTTGCGGTGATACTTCCGCCGCCACTCGGGAAATCGTTCGTGCCAACTGTGGTGCTGGCGGTTGCAATCGAATTGCCGTTCGGGTCATAACCGGGAATCAGTGTCACCGTCTTCGGAGTTTTGGTGGAGAAGGTGACGGTTCCAGTGGGTGCGACTCCATTGCTGGGCAGTGTCGCCGAGGTCACGACTGCCGTGATGCCAAGCGTCTGCGTGGTTCCGCTGTCGCCAGTATCGAACTCAGGCGAGTTGAGGACTGTGGTCGTCGCAGCCTTGGTGATGTTGGCCACGTAGGGGCCAGACTGGCATGACGTAAAGCTGGCATCACCAGGGTAGACAAGTGTGAGCGAGTGAGAGCCCTGTGCCAGAAGGTTCGATTTGAAGGTTGCGGCTCCTTCTGAATTCACCGGCAATGTTGTGATCAACGTGCTGCCATCCTTGACGTTGATGGAACCCGAAGGTATGCCGACGTTGTTTGTGGTGGCTGCGGAATACGGCTCAACGGTGACTATGACCGGCGAGCCATAGGGAAGGGATGTCGGCCCTGTCAGTTTGACGTTGTTGGTGTGGGGGTAGAAGACCATCTGACAAGCTTCGGGCTTTACCGTGATGGTACTGGGGTTTCCTGCCCCCACGCTCGGCAGGTACGTACCGTCTCCGGTATAGCGTGCATAGATGTTGTAGGTGCCACCGGGAAGCAGGTTCCAGGTGTTGCTTGCAGTGCCGCCAGCCAGGGTCAGGGTTTCTACCGACTGCTCAGCCTGCAGGGGGCTTGAGACAAGGATGACAACGTCGCCGGTTGGGGTACCGCTGCTGCCGGTCGCCGTGACGGTAAATTTGAGATACGTGCTGTGTGTGGTGCAGTTCGGAGTGGCACCACACACCGGTGCTTTGTTGGTCGAGGGATCCACGATGGTCAGTGTCACCGTGCTGGTCTTGGTGCCAAGTGGCGCATAGTTGGAGACAAAGCTGTTGATATCGAAGCTGCCGAGACCGGAAGCTGCGTCATAACCAACTCCAGCGGCATAGCCTGACATGACGAAATTGCCGCCGCTCGTCGCGCAATTGGGCGTGCCGTTGGTGCATTGCAGCTCGTTGTTACCGGTCTGGACATCATGGGCGATGATTGTCGCGCCTCCTGCCGAGGTCAGCAATGAATAGAGAGACGGATTGATGTTGCCGAGGCCATATGCGCTTCCGCTGGCAAGCTTGTTGACGGCGAGGGCGACTGCACCGGCGACGACCGCACTGGAGGCCTCGGTTCCACCTGAGTAAGTGAACTGTGGGGTTCCTGTGGTCTGGCAGTCCGACGGGTTCATGCAGAAGAGGTAGGCGGCGCTGTTGTAACCCTCAGCGAGGTTGCCGCCGCTTCCCGCGAAGAACGAGACGTCAGGGATGATGCGGCTGGTGCTGCTGATGGCCTTGGCTTTTGCGTTGTTGAATTGATACGAGGGAATCGCTTGAGGAACAGAGGTGCCATCACCTGCGTTGCTGATGCCGCCGCCTCCGGCAAACTCGAGTGAGGTCCCGGCACTGCTGTTGCTGTAGTTCGGATAGCTATCGTTCCACACTTGTTCGGGGATGGGCGCGTTCCGAATCGATTTATAACCCGAGTTAGTGGTCCAATAATGGGTGGCAGGTGAGGTGGTGCTGTAAAAGAAGTCGGTTCCTCCCACGGCTGTCAGGTAGGGAGAACTCGCGTAGCCATTGATGGCATAGCCTGAAGTCGCAGTCCCGGCTGTGCCCGGCACCTCGCATGCCGCCGAACCTGTATTTCCGGCCGCAGCGATCACGGTCATGCCCTGAGCTGCTGCCTGCTCTGTCGCCTCGTTGACCAGTTCCATTCCTGTAGTGCCAAGTGCGGTTTCGCAGGACTGGAAGCCATTCAGAAGCACCTGGACGTCGTCATCAGCGATGGCACGGATCAGGGCGAAGTTCATGCCCGTGTCGTAGTCGGTGGTCGCCGAGGTGTAATAGTAGATGGTCGCCTTCGGAGCAACCGCGCCGACCAATTCGATTTGCTTGTAGGCGATGTAGGCGTCACCGTTCACGCCCGGATCGTTGCCATCGACGACGACAATCGGAGTGTTGGCGCCCAGACTGAAGATGGTCCGGTAGTTATTGATGTAGGAGACGTTGATGTCCGAGTCGCCGATGATGCCGACGTTGACGTTCGCGCCGCATCCTCCTGGGGTGCACGCGGTCGGCGTTGTTGTCAGGGTCGGAATGTTGTATTGGGTCGCCAGGTCAGCGGGTGAAACGCCGTAGATGGTGGTGCCAGCAGAATTCGTGGTGGTGTAGAGCGGCTTGAGCGTGTGGGTTCCAGGATCCAGTGTGGCCTGCGTGCCCGCACCCGAGCCGCCTGCGGCCTTGAAGTTATTCATCGCGGCAAAACCGGAGACGACGCCGGTCAGCGCGGAAGGAATCTTCGGATTTGAGTTGTTGGCGTAGAAGGTCTTGCCGGCTACTGAATAGACATGAATCTCAGTCTGGAACGCAGATTTGATCTGCGCTGGTGTAGCGCCCACCTCGATGGCCATGTGGCCGCCATAGACGCGACCAACGTTCATGCCCTTGGCGGACAGATAGCTGGTGATTGTCTGTACGTCAGAGTCGGCAACGCCGAAGCGTTTGCCGAATTCCTCCGGTGTTAGCCACTTGTGATAGTTCGGAGATTTCGGGTCCTGCTGCGACGCGAGGAGTGCCTGGAGCGCCGACTCCTGTTCCGGGGAGCGCTTTAGCACCATCAGCATCCGCCCGTTCAGGTTAGCCGGGGCCGGACCGCGGTCGAACTGCGCGCGTGCCCAGGGGTGCACTGAACCTGGAACCGACACGAGGGCGGAGTTCTCTGCCTGCCCGGTGATGCGAGGAGTTGCCTGCGCATATGCGTTAGGTGTGGTGCCGGGGCTGAGAAGCCCTGCGCCAACCAAGGGAATCACAGCAACCGCCTGGGCGAAGCGAGAAGATATCCGAACCATAGCCATCCTGCCATCCATCTCCACCGCTAGGCCTTTCGGCTGCTGGTGGCTGGGAAGAAAAAAGTTGAGGCTCGCACATAAGGACCCGTCGCCTGTGTGTGAGCCCGGTTGCGAGTCAATGAATTGGTACGCGTGCAGCTCGCAGTTGGGACATTATGGCAAGGTTGTTGGCGAGTCCTTGTTCCACTAAAGTGCAACGTCGTCGCACGAAGATGGTGCGAGAGGCAAAAGCGGTGACGAAAGTGTGAGAACCGGAACGAATATTTCCAGAATGGAACTACAAATAGAAAGGGCCGTCCGAAGACAGCCCTGAGTCAGGTAACCTCAACTAGTTCTGAAACTGCTAACTGTGCATCTCGAGCCCCAGGAACTATGTGTGTATTGCGTTCAAGGAAGGGTTATGCGAGATGATCTTCGCTAGCTTATAAATTACTGCTGCCAGCCACCGCCAAGAGCGTTGTAGAGCTGCACGAGTGACAGCATCTCCTCCTCACGCGCGGATGCGAGATTGAGCTCGCCCTGGAAGAGACTAGCCTGGTTCGTGAGTACTTCGAGATAGCCGGAGTAGCCAGCACTGTACCGCGTGTTGGAGAGATTCACAGCGTCGCGCGATGCGGTGACAAAGCGTTCCTGCTGCTCGCGGAATTCGCGGAACTTCTGGTAGGCGACGAGGGCGTTGGAGACATCCTGGAAGGACTGCGCGATGGTCTTCTTATAAGTGAGCACAGCTTCGCGCTGTTGCGCCTCAGTGAGACGGACATTGTTACGAATACGGCCGGCGTCGAAGATGGGCTCCGTTATCGATGCACCGTAAGTATAGGCGAATGACGAGTTATGAAAGAGCGTGTTCAGCGCGTTGCTGGTGGTGCCCACCTGGCCGGTAAGAGAGATAGCGGGAAAATACTGTGCCCTTGCCACACCGATCTCCGCATTCGCGGCGATGAGTGTCTCTTCAGCCTGACCGATATCCGGGCGGCGTTCGATCAGTGACGACGGTAGCCCTGCTGGAACCACAGGCATGCGTGGCTGCTGGTCGATCGGCAGACCGCGCGCGATGGGACCGGGGTTCTGGCCTAGCAGCGTCTGCAGCGCGTTCTCCTCCTGCGTGATTTGCCGCTCGGTATCCGGGATAGTAGCGGCGGCCGCGCTGACCAGTTCTTCGGCCTGACGCACGTCGAGCAGGCTGACGTTGCCGCCTGACTCGAGCGTCTGAGTGAGCTGCAGCGATTCCTGGCGTGATGCGAGGGTGCGCCTGGAGATTTCCAGCTCCAGGTCCAGTGTGCGTAACTGGAAGTAGCCGGTCGCCACGTTCAGGATGAGGGTATCCATGACCTCGCGCTGCGACCACTTGCTGGCCAGCAATTGCGCGCGCGCCGCCTTCGTGGCGTTGCGATATTGTCCCCAGAAGTCGAGATTCCAGGACGCCGACGTACCAATCTGGCCGAGATGAGAGACGAACGAGCCTAATCCGCCAAACTGTGCAGACGGGAAGCGCTCGGCGGTATATCCGCCGTTGCCACTGAGCTGCGGAAACTGTTGCGAGCGAGTAATGCCGAGCTGTGCTTGCGACTCGAGCACGCGCTCGGCGGCGATGCGGACGTCATAGTTTTGCTTGAGCGCGGTGCGGATCAGCTCCTGCAGTTGCGGATCGCCGAAGACCTCCCACCACTTCTCATCGCCGAGCGAGAGCGCTGTGGAAGTTGCGCCGCCCGGCTGGCCAGGAAGCGCAGCACCGTTCATGTCATGCGGCGCTTCGCTGGTTTGCGTGTTGCCATTTGCCTCCGCGCCACGGTAGACGGTGGGCGTGTCGATGGTGGGCCGCTTGTATTTTGGACCGACGTTGCAGCCCGACAACAAAAGGGCTGCAACGCCAAGCGCTGCGGCGATGCTCTGCTTTCTCATCGGGCATCTCCAGAAATGACCGGTTCGCGCGTCTCCTTGCGTGTGCCCCGGGTGCTGACGTGGTGCGACAACCGCTCGACGACTGCAAACGTGACCGGAATAATAAAGATCGCGATGAGCGTGGAGGCCAGCATGCCGCCGATCACCACCGTCCCCAGGACCTGGCGGGAGATGCCGCCGGCGCCGCTCGCAATCCAGAGCGGAATGCAGCCCAGGATGAATGCGAAGGCTGTCATCAGAATGGGGCGCAGTCGGAGTTCGGCGCCGGCTAGTGCTGCATCGTAGATGCTCTTGCCACTCTTGTATTCCTCGCGTGCGAATTCGACGATGAGGATGGCATTCTTCGCCGCCAGCCCGATGAGCATGACCAAGCCGATCTGCGCATAGACGTTGTTCTCAAGCCCGCGAAGGGAGAGCGCGAGAAAGCCACCAAAGACTGCGATCGGCGTGCTGAGCAGAACACTGAATGGCAACGACCAGCTCTCGTACTGCGCAGCCAGAATGAGGAAGACGAAGAGCAGCGAAACGGCAAAGATAGTGGAAGACGAGACGCCTTGCGCGGCCTTCTGCTCCTGGAAGGACATGCCCTGGTAGTCAAGCGCCATCTCCCTAGGCATGGTTTCGCGGAAAACCTCTTCAAAGGCCTGGGTCGCCTGGCTCGAACTGTAGCCAGGCGCGGCGTTCGCAATCAGCTGTGCTGCCTCGTATTCGTTGTAGCGCATGGTGAACTCAGGTCCGGTAATACGCCTCACTGACGTGACAGCTGAGAGTGGTATGGAATTACCGGCGGAGTTCTGCACGTAGAAACGCCCGATGTTATCGATGTTCGTGCGCGAGGTGCCTTCCGCTTCAACATACGTCTGCCACTGGCGGCCAAAGCGGTTGAAATAATTCACCAGATTGCCGCCCATGAAGGTCTGCAGCGTCGTGTAGACATCGGCGAGGCTCACACCTTCCTGGACCGCCTTGGCGCGGTCGACGTCCACATAGATCTGCGGAACGCTGGGCAGGTAGGTCGTGATGACGCCGGCGATCTCCGGCCGTTTGCGCAGCGCGGCCATGAATTTGTTGACGTTGTCGGTGAGGTTCTGCAGGTCACCGCCAGAGCGGTCTTCGAGCACCGCGGAGACACCACCGGACGTGCCGACTCCTGGAATGGCGGGCGGCGGGAAGGAGAACGCGATGCCTTGCCGAATGCCTCCAAGTCCCTGGGCAATATGCTGCTGGATCGCCTTGTACTGCTGGTCCTTGCTCTTGCGCTGATCCCATGGTTTGAGGGTTACGAAGTAGAAGGCGTTATAGGTGCTCTGGGTAAAGCTGAGCAGGCTGAAGCCGTTGACGCTGACGATGCTTTCAACGCCCGGCGTCTTCAGAATGACGTCCTCGACACTCTTGGAGGCTTCAATGGTGCGTTGCAGAGAAGCTGCGTTGGGCAGGACCATGCCGACGTAGAGGTACCCCTGGTCCTCGTCGGGCAGGAAGGAGTTGGGAATGCCGCGGGCGATCCATACTGCGGCGACGGAGACTACCAGCAGGAAGACGAGGGCAAACCCTGACTTGCGAATGAGGAAACCGGATGTGGCGACGTATTTATTCCGGGTGCGGCCGAAGGCGCGGTTGAACCAGGAGAAGAAATACCCCAGAGGACCGCGGGCCGGCTTCTTCGGCTTGAGCAGCAAAGCGCACAGCGCTGGACTGAGCGTCAGTGCGTTGAAGGCGGAGAAGAGCACCGAGATGGCAATGGTGATCGCGAACTGCTGATAGAGCCGTCCTGTAATGCCGGGCACGGCGGCGGTGGGAATGAAGACGGCGGCCAGGATGAGCGCGATCGCAACGACCGGGCTCGAGACCTGCTCCATCGCTGCAATCGAAGCTTCCTTCGGCGACATGCCTTCTTCAATGTGGTGCTCGACGGCCTCCACCACCACGATGGCGTCGTCGACCACCAGGCCGATGGCCAGCACCAAGCCGAGCAGGGAGAGAGTATTGATAGAGAAGCCGAGCGCGGGGAAGACAACGAATGTGCCGATGAGGGAGACAGGCACAGCCAGCAGCGGGATGAGGGTGGCGCGCCAGCCCTGCAGGAAGATATAGACGACCAGGATCACCAGGCCGAGGGCGATGCCCAGCGTGATGACGATTTCATGCAGGCCCTGGGTGACCGCCTTGGTCGTATCCAGCGGGACGGCCGACTCTACGTCCGTCGGGTATCTGCTCTGCAGCTCGGCGAGTTTCTTGTACACCGCATCGGCCGCAGCCACAGCGTTCGACCCGGGCAGCTGGTAGATAGCCATACCCGCTGAGACCTGATCGTTGCGGCCTGGGACGCCGTAACGGGTGGCGAGGTTATATGTCTGCGCTCCCAGCTCGATACGCGCGACGTCCTTGAGACGCAGCACAGAGCCGTCCGGATTTGCGCGGATGACGATCTGGCCGAACTCTTCCGCGGTGATGAGGCGTCCCTGCGAAAGCACCGTATACGTGAACTCCTGCCCGCCTGGAACCGGCTCGCCACCGATCTGTCCGGCAGGGTTGACGTTGTTCTGAACCTGCATTGCGCTGATGATTTGCGGAACCGTAACGCCGAGCTTGGCCAGCTGATTCGGATCGACCCAGACACGCATCGCATACTGGCCGCCGAATACCTGCACGCGCGCAACGCCCTGCACGCGCGTCAGCTCGTCCGCCATATTGATGTAGGCGTAGTTGGTGAGAAAGTTGAAGTCGTGAGTGCCCTTGGGCGAATAGAGCATGACGAACATCAGCGGCGAGGCCAGCGACTTGATCACCGTGACGCCGGCGGTGTTCACCTGTGAGGGCAGCTGGGGGGTGGCCTGGTTGACGCGCAGCTGCGTCAGGACCTGATCGATGTCCGGGTTGGTGGCGATGTCGAAGTCGACCGTGAGCGACATCGCGCCATTGTTCGCGTTCGTGGAGTACATGTAGTTCATGTGGTCCACGCCGGTCACTTGCTGCTCGATAGGCGTTGCTACAGATTGTTCAAGAGTCTTGGCATCGGCACCGGGATAGGTGGCCTGCACCAACACCTCGGGGGGCACGATGTTAGGGAACTGTGACGTCGGCAGGCTGAGCATCGCCACCACGCCGACGATGACCATGATGATCGATATCACCATGGCCACGATGGGCCGGTTGATAAAGAACTTGGACATGGTCTATTTGCCCTCGCTGCTGGCGCTCGGTTTGCTGCTGGTGTCCTGACCAGTGCCGTGCTGACCGGGACTGGTCTCCGCCTGGGCCTGTTCAGGCGCCTCGGGATGAGGATGAACCGGGATGCCATCGACCAGCTTGCCGGTGCCTTCGATGACCACCTGTTCGCCTGGCTTAAGACCACTGGTGATGACCCAGTTAGTGCCAATCTGCGGTCCCACCTGGACCGGCTGGATGTGCACCTTGTTATCGGCGTTTACCACGGCAACCTGGTAGGAGCCTTGTAACTCTGTGACCGCACGCTGCGGCACCAGCAGCGCGCCGCGCTGCAGCTCCGTCTGCGCGCGAACCTTGCCGTACTGACCGGGACGCAACAGGCTCTGTGGGTTTGAAAACGCGGCGGCCACCCGGATGGTGCCGGTGGAGGAACTTACCTGGCGATCGACGAAGACGATACGTCCCTTGCTGGGATATACGCTGCCGTTCGAGAGCGTGAGTTCGATGGGCACGCGGCTGGCGCTGTGTAACAGGTCGGCTGCTCCGCCCTCCCGCGCCTTCTCTGACAGTGCGAGATATTCCTGTTCGCTGATGGCGAAGTAGACCTTGATCGGCTGCACCTGCGAGACGGTCGTGAGCACGGTGGACTGGTTTACGAGGCTGCCGACCTGGGTGGTTGCGATGCCAGCGATGCCGTCCAGCAGTGAGCGCACCTTCGTCCAGCCGAGATTCAGCTGGGCGGTTTCGACCGCGGCTTGCTGCGCCTTGACGGTGGCCTCGTCCGCAGCCTGCGTTTGCAGATCGTTGTCCAACTGCGAGCGCGCAATAGCGCGTGCCTCGGCGAGCGGGCTATCGCGCTTCACGTTGATCTGGGCCAATTGCAGTTGCGCCTTCGCCTGGGCCAACTGTCCAACGGCCTGGTCGAGCGCTGCCTGGAAGGGGCGCGGGTCAATCTCGTACATGACCTCGCCCTTGCGCACCTGAGAGCCTTCTTTATAGTTCTGGCGGATGAGGTAGCCGGTGACCTGAGGCTGGATCTGCGCGTTGGTGTACCCATCCAGATTGGCCACCCAGTCGCCAAAGACAGGCACGTCCTTCTGCTCCACGGTGGTTGTGGTCACATCCGGGGGCGGGTACTGGCCAGGTCCGCCGCCCTTGGCAGGCTTGCTGCAGCCCGCCACGAGTGCCAAACCGGCCAGCAGGAGAAGGATTGCTGCGGAGAGCATGCCGGCGCAGTGTCCGGGCGCCGGGGAATGGAGGCTCTCGGTGCGCACAGGAGTGGAGCGGGTTGTCGTATTCGCTGCAGAAATCATGGAGCCTTCCCAAATAACGTTCGAGACGCGCAACTCAGAATTTGTAATGCCAGGGCGCCCGTGGCACCGGCGGATATAGGGATTGCTAGCGCAGTAGATGAGGGCGCCGGGGGCGGCGACTCACCGAAACACATTTTTTCATAAGACGGCACTCTGTGCCATAATCTGCATGCAGTGCACAAAACGATTCTTACGTCTGGCGGCGAACAGGGGACGAAATCCCAGGATTCGGGGTCGCTTCGCGAACGGAAACATGAGTTCGTACTCCGCGAGATCGAACGGGCGGCGTGGGATCTGTTTGCCACGGTAGGCTTTGACAAGGCTACGGTGGAGGCCATCAGCCGCAACGCGGGGGTCTCCCGCCGCACATTTTTCCGCTACTTCCGCACCAAGGAAGAGCTGCTTTCCTTCAGCGTCGAACATTTCGGTCAGCGGGTGGCGCAGCGGTTTGAAGAGGCGCCAAAGAGCCGTAAGCCGTTGGCAGCCCTGGAGGATGCAATCCTCTCCGTGATGCGTGAGGAGATGCACGACACCCGTCAGCCGAAGGAGATGCTGGGGCTGATGTTTGAGGAGCCCAACCTGCGTGGCCGTTTTTTGTGCGCCCTGAGCCGCTGGGTGCCTGCGCTGGGTAAAGAACTGGCGAAGAGAAAGGCCTACCGCGGCGATGCCGCACGTTGCAGTCTCGTGGCCGCCCTCTATTGCACGGCCTTCGACCAGGCGCATCTGCGCTGGTATCGCGACGGGACCGGCGATTTGCCCGCGCACATGAAGCGCGCCTTCCGGCAGCTTCGTGATACGAGCACTGCTTCTCGATAGAGTTGTGTGCTGGCTGGCTGCGAGAGGTGCCGCCATGAATATCCCTCGTCCTGAGTTATCGGGAGCGACGGTTGGAAGATCCAAATCGGCGCTCTAATGACTAGTCGAACGAGAGGCAGCGAAAACGACACACACCAGCGGATTATTTCTTCCCAAAAAGGTGTCCCGCCGGTTCTGACCGAAGCCGGCCGAAGCGTTTAACCGCCGGCGAAGGCCTGATCCAGGTCTGCCGTAAGGTCATCGACGGCTTCGATCCCAACGGAAATTCTCACCAGATCGCGCGGAATCTGCTTCTGGGAGCGTAGATGATCTGGAATGCTGGCATGCGACATGTAGTTGGGCAGGCTGATGGTGGAATTGACCCCGCCAAAGCTGACAGTGATGGTATGCAGCTTGCAGCCCTCGACCACGCGGCGCGACAGCTCCGGATCACCCGTGCGAAAGCTCAGCACTGAGCCCGGGCCGCTGGCTTGCCGCATGTGAATGGCTGCTGCCTCCGGCGACGCTAGGGCGGGGAAGTAGACCTCGGTGACACTTGGATGTTGCTGCAGATAATGCGCGATAGCGGTCGCGTTGGCCTGCTGCTGGTTTTGCCGCAGCGCCAGGGTCTTGAGACCGCGTAAGACCAGGAAGCTATCGAAGGGAGCCAGACCGCCACCCTCGCCATTCTGGATCAGGTACAAATCGTCTGCGAGCGCGGCGTCTTTCACGATGACCGCGCCGGCCATCACATCGCTGTGACCACAGAGAAATTTTGTTGCGGAGTGAATGACGATGTCGCAATCCAGCTCGAGCGGCCGTTGCAGATACGGGGACATGGTGCTGTTGTCCACACACACTCGAGCTCCGTGCTGATGCGCAAGCGTTGCGACCTTCTGCAGATCGAGGATCTGAAGCAGGGGATTGGTCGGCGACTCGAGATAGACGAGCTTCACCGCTGGCGTGAATGCGGCTTTCAACGCGCTTTCGTCGGTGAAGTCGACATACTGTACCGTGATGCCACGGTTGGCGAGGATGCGCGAGAACAGGCGGTAGGTGCCGCCGTAAAGGTCGTCGCATGCCAGAATCTGCTCGCCCGGTTTGAGCAGCCGCGTGACCGCCGTGATGGCGGCGAGACCGGTGGAGAAACAGAAGGCGCGTGTTCCGGATTCAAGCAGCGCCAGTTGAGTTTCGAGCACGGCGCGCGTGGGATTGCCGCTGCGGGTGTAGTCGAAGTCGCCGAAGGAGGTGGCGGAGTCCTGCCGAAACGTTGCGGTCTGGTAGATCGGCGTATTGGCCGGCCGGAAGCGGTCGCCAGGAGCGGGATCGAAGTTCAGCAGCAGCGTCTCAAATTTCATGGGTCACCTCCGGCGAGGCGAGGGAATCGATGGCGGTTCGCAAGGCAATCTCCAGTGCGCTGTCAGTCGGTCGAGATCGAAGAGGAAGGGTAGCTTGTCCCTGGCCGGTTGGTTCGCATCTGGAGCGGGCTTCAGAATCCAGGCGCAAACTGCACACCAACCAGGGTGCGCATGGCCATAGGCATTCGTCCGCCGGAGAGGAAGCTCATAACTTCTGAGGCTAAGGGAAGGGCGGGGCGGCGTCAAGTAGCGCTCGCGGTCGATGAGCGATGGCGCACCGATCCAGAAACGCCATCAGTTCATGTGAGTGGCAGCTGGTCGCTGAGTTCCTGACGCGGCTTACAACCGAGCGGCGTGAAGAGATAAGGGACCTTAAACCTGCACCATACCACCGTCGACAAAGAGCTCTATTCCGGCAACATAGCTCGCATCATCCGACGCCAGGAAGACGACTACTTTCGCAATCTCGTCGGGATGACCCATACGGCCGAGCGGAACCTGCGAAGCAAGCCCGACCTTCAGCTGTTTCGCCTGCTCTTGATCCTGGACGAGGCCGTCGACCCCAGGTGTGTCGATAGGACCGGGGCTTACAACATTGACGCGAATCTGGCGGTCCTTGAGTTCATTTGTCCACGTGCGGGCGAAGGAACGCACCGCGGCTTTCGTGGCGCTATAGACGCCGAACGCAGGCATGCCTTTGATGGAAACAATCGAGGCATTGAGCACAATGGTCCCGCCGTCGGGCATGAGCGGAAGGGCCTTTTGCACGGTGAAGAAGAGCCCCTTTACGTTGGTATCGAAGGTCTTGTCGAAGTGTTCTTCAGTGACCTTGTCGATGGGGGCAAACTCACCGCCCCCCGCATTGGCGAAGAGAGTATCGATGCGCCCGTACTGCTGCTTAATCTGGGCGTAAAGCTTATCGAGGTCGGCGAGCTTGCCGGCGTCAGCCTGGACACCGGTTGCGGCGGATCCTATTTCCCTGACGGCGGCGTCAAGCACCTCCTTGCGGCGGCCCGTGATGATAACTTTTGCGCCTTCCGCTACGAACCGTTTTGCGGTAGCAAGACCGATACCGCTGGTTCCACCGGTCACAAGTGCGATCTTTCCTTCGAGCTTCTTCGACATGAGACCTTCTCTTGGCCAAGCTCAGTAAGCGCCGGTCTGCTGCAATGGCAGGCCAACCTGGAAGCACGTCCTGCCCGGCATGCTTGCGACGCTGATAAAGCCGCGGTGCATGCGGACGATGCGCTGCGCGGTGTCGAGACCGAGACCGAGCCCCAGCCCCGGCGCTTTGGTTGTAAAAAACGGTTCGAAGATGCGTCCCTGCAGGTCCTTGGGTATGCCGGGGCCGTTGTCTTCGACTTCGACGAGGATCATCTCGGAGGCGGGCCGGACCCGGAGGATGATGCGGCCACGGTTCTTGATCGCATCCAGCGCATTTTCGAGC
>Ga0210401_10002974_pt1 | contig 18351 bp, 15 predicted proteins | sample IncBWH32MmetaG_FD_150866 | JGI IMG/M metagenome (GOLD analysis project Ga0210401, IMG submission 150866) | Forest soil microbial communities from Barre Woods Harvard Forest LTER site, Petersham, Massachusetts, United States - Inc-BW-H-32-M | ecosystem: Environmental > Terrestrial > Soil >... | reverse complement strand
CACCACGTTGCGCGCGGCGATGGGCGAGCATGGCTTCCGGGCCGTGATCGGGGTGGTGCTGGTCTCGTTCGGTTCCTGCGTTCTGAGCCTGCAGGCGGCCACCAGCCGCCTGCTGTTTGCCTACGGGCGCGACGAGATGATCATCGGTGGCGGCACCCTGAGCCGGCTGTCGCCCCGTACACACGTGCCGACCGCTTCGCTGATCCTGGCCGGATTGGTGCCCGCGGTGATCGCGGTATCGGGTCTCTGGCTGCAGAACGCGGTGGCCACCATCATCAATTTTGCCGCCATCGGCATCTACATCGCTTTCTTCATGATCGTGCTGTCCGCGCTGATCGCGCGCATCCGGGGGTGGCAGCCGAACGGCCCGTTCACGCTCGGGCCGTTCGCCTGGCTGGTGAATATCGCGGCGCTGACTTATCAGCTGATCGCGATCTTCGACATGGCCTGGCCACGCAGTCCGGACGACCCCTGGTACAGCAACTACTCGATGATCGTCACCTCGGTCGGCGTACTGGTCCTGGGCCTTGTGTACATGGTGCTCGGACGGCCGTACGACCGCGGTCACGCCCCGGCCGGCGATGCGCCGTACCTGCACCTGGCCAGGTCCGAGCCGGCACCAGCGGCTGGTGTGCTGGGGGCCAGGTCCGTTTGAACATCCGAGGAGATGCAATGGCTGACAAGAAAGCGCTCCTGTTCACGATCGCCATCGCCGGTGTTGCGCCGCTGGCATTGGTCGCATGGCCGGCACGGGCGGCCGAACACTTCGTCGTCGTCGAACGCGCGCTGACCGACGTCACCCTCGATCTGGGTGAAAAGGGCGATTCCCCGGGCGACCTGCTCACCTTCGCCAATCCCGTGTTCGACGCGGCCAACAAGGTGCAGGTCGGCTCCGATCAGGGCTACTGCATCCGCGTCGTGACCGGCAAGAGCTGGGAGTGCTTCTGGACGTTGATCCTGAAGGACGGACTGATCACCGTCGAAGGTCCGTTTTACGACGCCGGCGACTCCGTGATGGTCGTGACCGGCGGCAGCGGCAAGTACACCGGGGCCAAGGGCAGCATGAAGCTGCATGCGCGCGACGCCAAGAGCACGGCTTACGACTTCGCCTACGATCTTAAGTGAGCACTTGCTGGTAACGGTCTGCGAGGCCCCCCCAATGATCACAGGTCATGGCCCCGGGAGCCGGTTCGCGCTACGACACGGCCCGCCGCCGCACCTTTGAGCGCAGAATGAACCGGCGGAACGGATGATCAGGAAGGCCAGCCCATGAACCCTCCGGAAGACTTGGGGCAGCGGCTCGCGGCGATCAAGGGCGCCACGCGCATCAAGAGTTTTTGCTACACCTGCCCCTGGCAGTGCCCGACCGAAGTGTTCGTCCGCGACGGGCGCATCGTCTATCAGAAAGGCAACCCGGAGGCGCCCAACAACATCGGCTCGCGCTGCTCCAAAGGCATGGCGAGCTGGTGGACCTCGCGCGATCCCGATCGCCTCAAGTACCCGATGGTTCGCACCAACCCGAAGGGCGAGCCCGGCAAATTCCGGCGGACGAGCTGGGATGAGGCGTTCGAGCTGATCGCGGCGAAACTGAACGACATTCGCGACAAGTGGGGCCCGGAGGCGCTGGTGCTCACCTGCCATCACGATCCGAACACGCAGTTTTATCGACACCTGTTCGGGGACCTGTACGGCTCGCCGAACATGTACGCCCATTCCTCGGGCTGCGAACAGGACCGCCGTTCGGCCTGCCTGACCCTGTTCGGGCACGTGTTCCCGATGCACGATTTCGCCCATTCGAAGTACGTGATGCTGTGGGGCATGAACATGCTGGGCGCCAATCAGGGGCTGTGGGAGAGCCGGGCCCTGATCGAAGCGCGTCAACGCGGCTGCAAGCTGGTGGTGGTCGACCCGGCGTTCACCGAGACTGCGCAGAAGGCCGACGAGTGGATCCCGATCCGCCCCGGTACCGATGGTGCCATGGCGCTGGCCATGTGCCACGTCATCATCGATGAGGGCCTGTACGACCAGGCCTTTGTGTCGCAGCACTGCTCGGGCTTCGACGGCTTTCGCGACCACCTGCGTGATCGCGGATACACCCCGCAATGGGCCGAGGGCATCTGCGGGGTGACGGCTCAGACCATCGCGCGACTGGCGCGCGAGTTTGCAGCGACCAAGCCGTCGATGTCCGCCATCTTCAAGGGCTCGGGTTACTACACCAATGGTGCCGACGCAGGCCGTGCCTGCTACATCCTGGATGCCATTTGCGGAGAGGTCGACAAACCGGGCAATCTGATCCTGAAAGACTGGGCGCCGCTGGCGAACCCGGTCGACATTCCGCTGCACGCGCGAGGCAAGGCCGGCCATCCCGCCTTGCATGTGGCGATGGGGTACCCGCTGGCGCCGGATCTGCCCAACGCGCGTCTGCCATCCGCCGTGCTCGAGGGCAAGCCTTACCCCGTCAAGGCGCTCTGGGTGCACGCGACCAACCCGGTCATGAGCGACCCGAACCGGCAGCAGGTGCAGAAGATGTTCGCCGCGCTCGAGTTCGCCGTGGCCTGCGAGCTCTACATGAGCGAGACAGCGCTCGAATGCGATGTCGTGCTGCCCGAGACCTCCTTCCACGAGCAGGCGGAAATCCGCAACGGCATGTGGCTCGGCCCGGAAGTCGTCCTTTGCCAGCCGGTGGTGCCTCCGGTCGGCGAATCCAAGGCACCCTATGAAATCGCAAAGGGCATCGCGCACAAGATGGGATGGGGCGAGCACTTTCCCTATGAACGCTGGGAGGACTGGGCCAGGCTGATGCTCAAGGACATACCGATCTCGGTCGACGAACTGAAGGAAAAGGGTTTCTGGGCCGGGAGCGTGCGTTATGACAAGGTTCCTGCAGGGCTGCCCACGCCGTCCGGCAAGATCGAGATCCGTTCGAAGGCCTACGCCGATGCCGGCCACGACCCATACCCCGTCTACGTGCCGCGATCGGTGATACCGGATGCCGACTATCCACTGCAGGTGACCCACTCCAAACTCAGCATGCACTGCAACATCGTGACGCAGAACAACCCGCTGCTGATGGAGATCTGCCCGGAGAACTGGGTCGAGATCAGCGCGACCGATGCGGTCAGATACGGCGTCGTCGATGGCCAGGACGTCATCATCGAATCCCCGAAGGACAAGATCCGCATCAAGGCCAGGGTCACGCAGGGCCTCGTTCCGGGCGCGATCTCGATACGACACGGCCACGGATTCGGCCACTGGGCGATGGGCTCCGTGGCCAAAGGCAAGGGGGCGCACTCCAACAACCTGATGGACAGCTACACGAACCCCATCACCGGCGCCAATTGCTACAACGAATGCAAGGTTCGTATCCGGCCTGCCGGTTAATGGGCCTCGGGGGCGATCGCCATGCAATACGGCTTCTACTTCGATCACACGCGCTGCGTGAAATGCCATGCATGCGAGATTGCGTGCAAGACCTGGAACGAGGTCGATCTCGGTCCTCGTTGGCGCGAAGTGGTCAAGCTCGAGTCGGGCACGTTTCCCGACGTGCAGGCCATGAACGTCTCGATGGCCTGCATGCACTGCGGTGACGCGCCTTGCCAGAGCGCGTGCCCGGTGGGCGCCATCTCCAAGAGCGTCGAGAACGGCATCGTCACCGTCGATCCGAACCGGTGCATCGGATGCGGCTTCTGCGCATGGGCCTGTCCTTTCAACGCGCCGCAGCTGACCACGCTCAGCGGCAAGATGGAGAAGTGCAACTTCTGCCGGACACCCGGCAAGGAGCGGCCGCTGGACATGCCGCGCGCGTGCGAGGAGATATGTCCGACCGGCGCTATCCAATCGGGCCCGCTGGTGGAGTTGAGGACCCATGGCCGGGAGCGGGCGGCAGCGAGGCTGGGCACAGGTGGCTTGCAAGGCTTTCCGGCAGTCGTGGTCGACGGCGCTCGGCAATTCGGACCTTGATCCAGGCACTGAACGACTCGGACATGCCGACCGGCGCCTCGCACCGCCCCAGAACCCTGCAGGGCTGGCTTGCGCACGCCGAAAACCTGCACCCCTTGTCGATCGACCTGACCCTGGACCGGGTCGTCAGGGTGGCCGAGCGCCTGCAGCTGCGTCTCGGGATGCCGGTCATCACGGTCACCGGCACCAACGGCAAGGGCTCGACCTGCGCGATGATGGAGGCGATGCTGCGCGCCGCCGGCTGGCGCACCGGCGTATACGCTTCGCCGCACCTTTTGCGTTTCAACGAACGCTGCCGTATCGACGGATGCGAGGTCGGCGACGAAGCGCTGCTACCGCATTTGGCTGCCGTGGAGGCGGCGCGCGGCGCCGAGACGTTGACCTACTTTGAATTTACCACCCTGGCCATCCTGCGCCTGCTGAGCCGTTCTGCAGTGGATGCCGCGGTGCTGGAGGTTGGCCTTGGCGGGCGTCTGGACGCGGTGAACGTCGTCGACGCCGACTGCGCCGTGCTCACCAGCGTGGGCATCGACCACGTCGACTACCTGGGCCCCGACCGCGACGCCATCGGGCGCGAGAAGGCCGGCGTGTGTCGAGCCGGACGCCCGTTCGTCGTGGCCGATCCGGACCCGCCGATGGAACTGTTGCGCGAGGTCGGGCGGCGTGGTGCACGCGCGATCCAGGTGGGTCATGACTACGCGATAAACCGGGAGGAAGGCGACAACTGGTGCTGGGAGGGCCTCGGCCTTCGCATCCCTGGCCTGCCGCGACCGGCGCTTGGCGGAAACTTCCAGCTCGGCAACGCCGCCGCAGCGGTGGCAGCGCTGGTGGCTTTGCGCAATCACCTCGCGGTGCCGCCGGCGGCCGTGGCCCAGGGACTTGCCGCGGTGCGCCTTCCGGGCCGCCTGCAGATCATCCCGGGCTCGCCGCGGGTGGTGCTGGACGTGGCCCACAACGCGCACGCGGCGCGGGCGCTCGCGGATGCGTTGAGCGGGATGGCGCATGGCGCCAGAGTTCATGCCGTGTTCGGTGCCATGCGGGACAAGGACCTGGACGGCATCGTCACTGCGCTGCGCGGAGTGGTCGGCGCCTGGTACCTGTGCGCGCTCGACACGCCGCGCGCCGCGTCCACCGATCAGCTCGCGCTGGCGCTCAGGCACAGCCTGGGCGCCTCCGCGGCCGGTTGTTTCGCCTCACCGATGGCAGCGCTGGGCGCTGCGCGTTGCGCTGCCGCAGCCGGCGAACTGGTGATCGTCTTCGGTTCCTTTCATGCGGTAGCGCCAGTGCTTGCAGCTCTCGATCGGTCGCAGCCGGTCGGGCGCGATGAACCGCCTTGCTCCGAGGAATCAGATCGCTTCACGCATACCGTCGCGGCTTGAATGAAACCGTCTCCTTGAAGTCCGCCACGGTGCCGACGCGGCGGATGCTCGCCCAGGTTCCCTTGTAATACGGAATGATGTTGCGATCCGTCCACGGGGTCACCAGATCGCCGGCAATGCCGTTCCAGTACCCGAACTGCATGAAGGTCTGGCTCTTCTTGATGGATGGCTCCGGATAGGTCATCGCGTAGGTCGAGCCGTAGTCATTGAACAGCTCGACCACGTCGCCGGCCGACACCCCCAAGGATGCGGCGTCGTCCGGATTGATCTCGAGGAAGGCCATCGGCCAGCGACCGCGCACGAACTCGTTGTACATGTCGTGGTAACCGGTCTGCCAGACCTCGTTGACGCGTCCATTGTTGATCCAGAAGCGGTGCTTGGCTCTCTGATCGGCGACCATCCGTGGCAGTCCTGGCCACGGCGACGGCTTGAAGATCGCTTTTCCGTCGGCTGTGTCGAACTTGTTATCGGTGTAGAGCATTTCTGTGCCGATCAGCTTTCCATCGTTGTACTCCTTGATGGGCAACTGGACTCCGTTGTTGCCCGCCGCGCGCAGGCGTTCGTAGGTTGCGAGGTAACCGGTTCCCCCGCCCTGGCTGTCGATGGGCGGCGCACCTGCCGTGCCGGCAGCGCGAAATCCGTCATTGAATGCGTCCTCCTCGGTCTTCCAGTCGAAACCCGCGAACCGCATTGACAGGTCGGCCTTGCCTTCGGCTGCATACATGGCCCTGAGCGAGTTGGCGATGTCAGCCGCAATGAGGCAGTCGGCTCTAGCGACCCCGGGCGGGTCCATGAACCGTTCCGACAAGCGGCACCTGCGCTCGCCGTTCATCGAGGTCAGATGGGTCTCGCCCGGATGGGCGGCTGGCAACAGGACGTGCGCCGCTTCGGCCAGCGCAGTCGGGTACAGATTGATACTGGCCAGAAAGAGGCCGCCCCGATTTTTCACGGCGTCGTAGATGACGTCGACCTTGTCCTTGGTCGACGCGCCGCGGGCCTTGCCGATCGCTTCCCGGACGATACCGGCACGATGCAGAATGGCAGCGCGGTGCTGCTCGGCATTGAGCGTCGTCTGGAACGGGTTGGCGCCCCAAGCCGTGTACATGAGCCCGCGACCCTGGATGATCTCCTGGTCGATGTATATCTTCTTGTCGCCCGGATACGGAGGACGCGTGTAGCCCTCTTGATGACCTCCCATGCGCACCACGCCGGTTCCGCGCCGGCCCACGTTGTGGGTGGCGAGCACCAGATCCACGAGAGCCGACTGGATGAGGTAATTGTCGTTGCCCCAGATGATGCCCTTCTCGTACGCGTGCATCGTGCGCGTGCGTTGACCCGCCGCCTTCGGTCTATAGGCCCACTCGGCGGCCTGTCTGAGCCTGGCGACGGGCACGGCCGTGATCCGGCTCGTTTCTTCCAGAGAAAGCCGGTTCGCCGGGACGGTGACGTCGAAGTCGCGCGTGTGCCGCGCGATGAAGTCCCCGTCGTGCCAGCCTTGCTCGACGATGTAAGTCAACAGGCCGTTGAACAGCGCAATGTCGGTGCCCGGCTCGATGTCGAGGTGCAGGACGTTATCGTTGCCGGCCACCTGTTCGGCGACGGCGATCGTGGGTGTGCGGCGCGGGTCGACGAAAATGATCCGGGCCCTGCCCGCAGCTTCGCCGGGAAACCACTTCTGCTTCTTGGCGACGGTGCCGCCCAGCAGGTTGGGCACCCAGTGGGCCAGAAAGTAGTTTGTCTGGGTTTCGTACGAGTTGCAGCCGATCGCCATGATGACGTCGGCCAGCTCCGCATCTTCGTAGCTGTTGTTGAGCTCGCCGATGCCCATCTCGCGCGTGGCATGGCATTCCGAGTTGTACGCGGGGCGATTGTGGATGCGCACCATCGGGGTCTTGAGCGCCGTAAACATCAGCTTGCCCGTCCCCCACGTATTCTCGAACCCACCGCCCGCGCCGCCATGGTCGAAGCAGTCGAAAACCAGCTCTGCCGGACCGTCGCTGTCGAGTATCTTCTTGGTCACGCCGCAGTACAGCCCCAGTGCATCGTCCCAGCTCGTGTCGAACCAGGCGTCGCCGACATAGACGCGCGGGTTGCGCAGGCGCTCCCTGCCGACCCCATCTGCGGTGTACATGACTTTGGCCAGTTGGCCGCCTCGCGTCGACGATAGGCCCTGATTCACCGAGCAGCCCCGGTCGGGAAGAATCATGATGTTGTAGCGGCGCCCGTCCTTGTCCTTGATCACGTTCGTCATGGCCGGTGTCATGATGGCGGTGAGCGGCGGCAGTTGCTTGCGAAAATCCAGGCCGAGCGCGTTCTGGTTCGGGGCGCGGCCGCCTTCCACCTCGGCATCCCATTTGTAGACGTGATAACCGCAACCGACGATGCAGAAATGACACGTGAGATTGGTACGTTGTGCGCCGACGGGAGGCAATGCCACGCGATCGTGGGTCGTGCTCATCTGGGTTTCCTCCTGCCCTTACAGGATGTTGGACTGTCGTCCGTACAACAAGCCAACCACCGCCACCGCCGTGATGCTGTCATCCTTGCCGTCGTACTTCAGAACGATGCGAGGAAGATTTTCCGTGGCCTGGCCGCACACCATCTCGCCGGATTTTTCCGCGTCAAATACGCTGAAGTGGCACGGACAGCTGAATACACGCTGAGCGCTGTCGTAGCTCACTCCGCAGCCCATGTGGGTGCACATCGTGCTGTAGGCAACGATGTCCTGATCGGGACCGACCCCTCCGGGCACGGCGGTCCCCAACTTCAGCAGCGCGCAGGGCGAAGACGCATCCGGGAAGGTGAATGCCACCGCGTGGTCCGAGGCGAGCAAGCCGGCTTTGCCGACCACTTTGGCCTTGTAAGGCAGCACGGCGCCGCCCGCGTCCGCGCTGGCCGCTGCCCGTGCATCGGTCGACACGGCCGCTGCGCCCACGGCCGCCCCACCGGTGAGTTTGAGGAATTGGCGACGCGAAACGAGGTTGCCCATCGAACTCCCCCTTCTGGTTGTAGATGCCGCTGCTGACTGGAACAGCAGGGCAATCATGCCTCAGGAGCCTCTCGCTGGGCATCATCGCTCGAGGGGTCCGATGCGAATAGGTGCCGGGACGCGCGGGTAAAGCCAGAACTGTGCCTGACCCGGCGACCTGGGAGCAGAGGGGGTCGACCCGCAGCGCATCGGACCCTTTGCGTGTGATGTTGCTCCCATAATATGATCCGTCCGTGGGGCCAAAAGGAGGACGTTGAGCACACACAACACCTGAACCTGAAAGCCGTGGGCGCTGCTGCGCACAACGGCACCCCGACCCGGCAAGGTCACGAATCTGCGTTTCGATACCACCCAAAATAGGAATGCAACCCTGCCATGAAGATCTGCCGATACCCGGCGCTGTTTGCGCCGAGCAGCCTGCCCGTTACGGCTTGCTCCCAGGAAAGTGCCACTTCCGACGACGATTGTGTCGTCAGCCGTTCTCGCCAGAGCGGACTTCATCCCGATTCCGTCCTTCCGTTCAGACTCATCACGACGCGAAAAAGTCGCGACAACGGCGCCGGCTCGGTGATGCCGTGGGTCCGATGGCTCGCGAACCGGTCGCTCGCGAACCGGCCGATCACCCCGGGGCCGTTCGGCACCGGTCGCGCAAACCCGGACCCTCCCTCCATCTGAGGAGACGCAACCATGGAACGTGCGGCAGAGCCCACCGATCCGGTCGATCGTTTCGAACAGGCCCGAGCGGCGGTCTACCAGAACATATTCACGCGTCGCGACGTTCGCAGTCAGTTCCTGCCCGACCAGGTCTCCGATGTCGTGCTGAGCCGAGTCTTGATGGCCGCGCACCACGCGCCTTCGGTCGGATTCATGCAGCCGTGGAACTTCCTCGTCATACGGTCGAAGGCCGTTCGCCAGCGCGTGCACGCGGCCTTTCTACTGGCCAGGGCTGAAGAAGCGACGAAGTTCGACAGCGAAAAGGAACAACAGTACCGGCGCCTGAAACTGGAGGGCATCCTGGAAGCGCCGATCAACATCTGCGTGACGTGTGATCACGGACGGGCCGGGCCCGCAGTGCTCGGGCGCACCCACAATCTGGCGACCGATATCTACAGCACGGTGTGCGCCGTGCAGAACCTCTGGCTGGCGGCGCGAGCCGAAGGCCTGGGCGTGGGGTGGGTCAGTATTTTCAAGACAACGGCGCTGCAGAACATTCTGGGAATCCCGACCGACATAAGTCCGATTGCCTATCTGTGTGTGGGTTACGTGAGCCATTTCCTGGACAAGCCCGAGCTGGAGGTCGCCGGCTGGCGATCCCGCACGCCTCTGGAAAAGCTGGTCTTCTTCGAACAATGGGGCCAGGACCATTGCGAGTGGTCGGACGGAGTCGTCCAGCGCATACGGCACATTGAGGAACGCGAACGCCAGGGCGCTATCGCCGAGTAGTGTGCAGCAGCGTGAATGCCGTCGCGGTGGTCCATCGCGAGGCTCAGCTCGATCTCGCGTGCAGGCATCAGACCTGAAGGAGGATGTGGACATCGATATCACATGAACCCGCAAACCGTGGGCAATGCGACGCCCGACGGTACCCCGACCCGGCAAGGTCACGAATCTGCGTTTCGATACCACCCAAAATAGGAATGCAACCCTGCCATGAAGATCTGCCTGTATCCGGCGCTGATTGCGCTAAGCAGCCTGCCGATCACGGCGCGCTCCCAGGAAACCACCACTGACGGCGACGGCGAATACGTCGTCACTTCGTCCCGCCAGAGCGAACTGGCGCGAGACTCCATACACCCGGTCACCGTCATTACGGCGCAGGAAATTCGCGACAGCGGCGCCGGCTCGATCATCGACCTGCTGCGCACCTTCGGAGGGGTCGAGGTTTCCAGCAGCGGAGGCCTGGGCCAGGAGAGCGACGTTTTCATACGAGGCGCCAACAGCGATCAAACGGTCGTGCTGGTCGACGGCGTGCGCATCGGGTCGGCGACGCTCGGAACGGCGCCGCTGGAATCGATCCCGCTCGATGTCATCGATCGAATCGAGGTCCTGCCGGGACCGTCCAGCAGCCTGTACGGCGCGGACGCAATCGGGGGCGTCATCCAGATCTTCACCCGCAGCGCACAGCGATCGCCCGGGATGGAGGTCGATCTCACCGGCGGCTCTTACGGGTTGGTCGGACTGAACGCGAGCTGGGCCGGCAAGCAGGCCGACAACACCTTCTCGCTGGCCGCTGGAGCATTGCGCACGCGGGGGTACGACGTGACCACGCCGGCCTACTTCGGCCACAACCCGGACAGCGACGGCTATGCCAACGCCCATGTGCTGCTGAATTGGGCACGGACTTTATCGAGCGATTCGGAAGTGGGTGCTTCGATCATGAGGAGCCAGGGTCGCGTCAGGTTCGACGATGGCCCGATCGGCGATTCCTACGCTGACAACGTCACCCAGACCATCGCGCTGCACTGGAAGGGGAGATTCTTCGACCGGATCGCATCGGAACTGCGGGTGGCGCAGGCGGCCGACCTGTCCAACGTGGTCAGCGCCGCCACTCCGGGTCAGTTCAATACGAGACAGGACCAGATCAGCTGGCTTAACCGGACGGACCTGATCGGTGGCACCGCCACGACGGGCATCGAGTGGCTGAGGCAATCGATCAGCAGCACCTCGTCGTACGGTCTGACCGGGCGCCAGATACCGGGAGTGTTGCTGGGCTGGCGGGGCCAACCGGGGGGGCAGGGCGTGCAGATCGATCTGCGCCACGACTGGAACAACCAGTTCGGCGGCTATACGACGGGGCAGGCGGCGTGGGCCGCGCATGTCACGCACGACTGGCGCGTTCGGGCGTCGGTCGGTACCGCCTTTCATGCTCCTACCTTCAACGAGCTGTACTTTCCGGGCTTTGGCAACCCTTCGCTGCGGCCGGAACGCTCGCGCAGTGCCGAGGTGGGAGTGGACGGCCGTTTGGGCGCGGTCGAAATGGTCGGCACCGTCTTCGACAACCGCATCCGCGACCTGATCGAGTTCGCGCCCCCCAATTTCATCCCCGTCAACGTCGCCAGGGCCCGCATCTTGGGCCTTGCGCTGCAGGCCCAGGCCGCCCTGGGGCCGGCGACCCATCTCCGACTCAACGCCACGGTGCAGCAACCGAAGGACGATGACACGGGATTCAGGCTGCCTCGCCGCGCCCGCATATTCGGTGGAGCGAGCCTCACACATCGCTTTCGCCGCTTTCGTCTCGGCGCCGAATGGGCTGCGGTTGGGCGTCGCTTCGATTCGGCCACCGAGTCGCCTGACTCCGGCATGGGCGCCTATGCCCTGGTGAACGTCTTCGGATCCTGGACGATCTCGCCCGACTGGAAAGTCGACCTCCGCGTCGACAACCTCACGGGAAAGGACTACTTCACCGCGCTGTCGTTTGTCTCGCCTCCTCGACGCGCTCAATTGAATCTGCGATGGACCCCGGCCTTCTGACGTTCAGGCCACACGCAACTCGACGCCCCTTGGCCGCGGCCAGGGCGCCGGGCCTTCTTGCTGCGCTCGCGGTGCACGCGATCATATGGGCTGCCTGCTGCTGGTCTTCCCGCGCGGAGCGGCTGTCGGACCGCAGCTCAGGGCGCACCTCGGCCTCGGCTTTGACGGTTTCCGTCTCGCTCACCGGTCCGATGGCGGAGCCCGCGGCCGCGCCAAGGGGCATTGCGCCCCGGTTGATCGAGCCTCCGAAGGGCGTCGCGACATCGCTTCTTTCGTTGACCAACGTGCAGATCGCACCCGGGTATACCGCTGCAGCCGGGCTGCCGGAGACAGCCGTGCGGCAGGCTCCCAAAGCGACGGCCTCGATGCCTGCGCCTCTGGCGTACGAGCCTCACGCGCCCAGGCCTCTTCCCGGCCAGAGTCTTCCCGGGTATCCGGAGTCGGCACGAGAGGACGGCCTGGAAGGCCTCGTGGTGCTCGCGGTCGAAGTGAATGCCGATGGACGCGTCGTGGCGGCGAGATGGGAGCGCCGCAGCGGGGTACCGGTGCTCGATTACGCTGCCAGGCAGGCGATTCTGCACTGGCGCTTCGAGCCCGCGCATGATGGCCTGAGCCCGGTCGCCGGCTGCGCGCACGTATCGGTGCGCTTCAGCTTGCGCGCAGCCCAGACCGTCGCGATCGCGCAGGTGCAGCCATGAGCGTGCGGGCCATCGTCCTGCCGCGCACGCACGGACCAGCGCGTGCGCTCTGGCTGCTGCTGGGTGCCGCCTTCGTCTGCACGCTCGTCTTCGCGCTGGCGCTTGCCTGCGGGAGCAACCCGATTCCATGGGCTGATCTGCCGCGCTTGTTGTTTGCGCCCGACGCAAGCGTGGAAGCCGATATCGTCCACCGCCTGCGCCTGCCGCGCGCGGTCGCGGCGGCGACAACAGGTGCCCTGCTGTCGATGGCGGGCGCCCTGATGCAGGTACTGGTGCGCAACCCGCTGGCCGACCCCTATGTGCTTGGCCTCTCGGGAGGGGCTGCTCTGGGAGCGCTTTCGGCCATCGCGCTGGGCACGGCTGCCTGGACGGTCAACTTGGGCGCCTTTGTCGGCGCTCTGGTGGCGACGTTTGCGGTTTTCGGCCTCGCAGGGCCGGACCTTGGCCGCGTCGAACGCGTCAGCGCTGCCGATCCGTCCGCGCGGCTGCTTCTGACCGGCGTGATGCTGTCGGCGCTGGCGATGGCTGGCGTCAGTCTGATCCTGAGTGTCGCACCGGTTGAGCGGCTGCGCAGCATGGTGTTCTGGATGCTCGGTGATCTGTCCGGGGCAGTCGCTTCGGTTCCCGCACTGGCGGCGGTTCCGCTGCTGGCCCTGCTGGCGCTGCCCTTCGGCCGGGAATTGAATTTGCTCTTGCGCGGCCCGGGCCCGGCCCTGCTGCTGGGCGTTGACGTGCGGCGCCTGCGCCTGCTGATCTACGCGGCGGCCTCGCTGGCCGCCGCCCTGTCGGTGAACACCGCCGGCACGATCGGCTTTGTCGGTCTCGTGGTGCCACATGCACTGCGTCTTCTGATCGGCAATGACCAGCGGGTGCTGGTACCCGCATCGGGACTGGCGGGCGCCGCCTTCCTGCTCGCCGCCGACACGGTCGCGCGCACGTTGCTCGCGCCGCAGCAGCTGCCCGTGGGAGTGGTCACCGCGATGGTCGGAGCGCCCATCTTTCTCTGGCTGCTGTCGCGCAGGTCGGTTACACGATGAATCCCTCCTTGCTGGAAGTCGATGAACTTTGGATTTACGCCGGCGCTCGACGGCTGGCCGGGCCGCTGTCATTTCGCGTCGAGCGCGGGCAGTTCTGGTGCCTGCTGGGTCCGAACGGATCCGGCAAGACGCTTCTGCTGCAGGCTCTGGCGACAGCCAGCGGCGCCGCGGCTCACGCCGCCCGCATCGGCGGACGCCCCTTGGGCGAATGGCCGCTGGCCGAACTCGCCTGCTGGCGCGGCCTGGTGCCCCAGCAATTGCACGATGCGTTCGCCGCGCCGGTGCTCGACGTGGTGCTGCAGGGTCGGCATCCGCATCTGTCGCGCTGGGCCTGGGAGGGCCGGGAGGATCGTGCCATGGCGCTGGCCAGCCTGGAGCGCGTGGACCTGGCCGGGTTTGCCGGCCGGGACGTGCTGACCCTGTCCGGCGGAGAGCGTCAGCGCGTGGCGATCGCGACGTTGCTGCTGCAGGACCCGCCATTGGCCATGCTGGACGAGCCGCTCGCACACCTGGATCTGGCGCAGCAGATACGCGTACTCGATCTGCTCGTCGAAGACCTGGCGACCGCTGGCCGGGCGGTGATCATGTCGGTGCACGATCTGAGCCTCGCGCAGCGGGTGGCCACGCATGCGATTGTTCTGGGCGGCGCAAGACCGCTGGCCGGGCCGGTCGACGAAATTCTGGTCGCCGAGACACTGACTGCCGTCTTCGGCCACCCGCTCTCGGCGCACAACGCGCTGGGGCGAACGTGGTGGCTGCCACATTGATCCTGGATCCAGACGATGAACGATGACATTGATTCCGAAGAGCGCCACCGCAGCTTGATGCGCAGACACAAGGCCGTGGTCGACGCGCGCATCGCGCAGGCCGATGTCGACACGGGCGTGGTCCTGGTGATCACCGGTCCCGGAAAAGGCAAGAGCAGCTCGGGTTTCGGCATGGTGGCGCGCACGCTCGGCCACGGTTTGAAGGCGGGTGTCGTGCAATTCATAAAGGGAGCCATACCCACCGGCGAGGAGAGCTTCTTTCGCCGCTTTCCGGACGAGGTCGTGTACCACGTGTGTGGCGAAGGTTTTACGTGGGAAACACAGGATCGCGCGCGTGACATCGACCGCGCTCGACAGGGCTGGGAATTGGCGCGCGGCCTGCTCAAGCGCGAGGACATTGCGCTGGTGCTGCTGGACGAGATAAACGTGGTGCTGGCCCACGGCTACCTCGAAGAGGCCACGGTGACGGCGGACATCGTCGCGCGTTGGCCGATGCAGCACGTGGTGCTGACGGGCCGCAGCGCGCCACCGGGGCTGGTGGCGATGGCCAACACCGTCAGCGACGTCAAAGTCGTCAAGCACGCTTTCAAGCAGGGCATCCGTGCGCAGCGTGGACTCGAATACTGAGCGGTCATGACGTCGACCCAGCGGCTGGCACGTGCGGTGATGGTTCTTGGAACAACCAGCGGCGCCGGGAAAAGCTGGCTGGCGACCGCGCTTTGCCGGTGGTATGCGCGACAGGGGCTGAAGGTGGCGCCCTTCAAGGCTCAGAATATGAGCAATAACGCCCGCGTGGTGCTCAGCCCGGACGGGCGGATCGGCGAGATCGGCAGCGCCCAATATTTCCAGGCGCTGGCTGCCAACGCATCGCCTGAAGTCCGCATGAACCCGGTGTTGCTCAAGCCCGAGCGCGACGGCGACAGCCAGTTCGTGCTGCTGGGCCAGGTCGACGAGGCGCTCGGCCGGATGTCATGGCACGAACGCAGTGCCGCGGTATGGCCGCGGGTGCTCGCCGCACTCGATGAACTGAAGGCCGAAAACGACCTCCTCGTGATCGAGGGCGCCGGCTCCCCGGCGGAGATCAACCTCGAGCACAGCGACTACGTCAATGTGCGCACGGGTGCCGCCGCCGGCGCCGCTTGCCTGCTCGTGACCGACATCGATCGTGGCGGAGCTTTCGCCCACCTCTACGGTACCCACCAGTTGATGCCGGCCGAAGGCCGGGCGCTGCTGCGCGGTTTCGTTCTCAACAAGTTCCGGGGCGATGCGGGTCTGCTCGAGCCGGGGCCGGAGCGATTGCAGCAGCTCACCGGCGTGCCGACAGTGGCCGTATTGCCGATGTGGCGCGACCACGGGCTGCCCGAGGAAGATGGCGTGTACGACGAGAGATCCGACAGTGGCGCGGGACCAGGCGCCTTGAGGATAGCCGTCGTGGCTTATCCGCACATCAGTAACCTGGACGAATTACAGGCCCTGCGCCGGCTGCCGGGCTTGCACTTGCGCTGGGCGCGCACTGCTGCGGAGCTCGAGGGCGCGCACTGGATCGTGTTGCCAGGCTCGAAAAATACGCTCGCAGATCTGGAGTGGCTTCGCGTGCGGGGACTGGATGCGGTCATCGCAGCCCATGCCGCCTCCGACGGAGCCGTGCTCGGACTGTGCGGCGGACTTCAGATGCTGGGCCATACGCTGCGCGATCCGCACCGCGTTGCGGGCGTTGACGCGGGCGCGGCCCGCGGTCTTGCGCTGCTGCCTCTAGCCACCGTGTTCGAGCGCCACAAGCTGCTGCTGCGTACCAGGGCGCGTTTTACGAACCCCTCCCTCGCGTTTGCCGCACTCTCCGGCCTGCAGTTCGACGGTTACGAGATTCACCAGGGCCGCACCACGGCGACAGGGCCCTGCACCCCCGTGCTGCACAACTCCGGTGGCGACGACCTTGGCTGGCAGTGCGGCTCGGTCATGGGCCTGTACGTCCACGGAATGTTCGAATCGGCGGATGTACTGAAGGCCCTGTTCGGCGCGCGCGCGCCGAGACTCGATGAAGTGTTCGACGGACTGGCCGATTTCGTCGATCGGCACTTCGAGCCCGGCTTTCTGCAGGGACTGCCGCGATGACCTGCGTTCGATGTCCCGCCATGATGATTGCCGGCATCGCGTCCGGTCAGGGCAAGACTTCGGTCACTTCGGCATTGGCACGCGCTCATCAGCGGCTCGGCCGGCGAGTGCAGATTTTCAAGGCCGGCCCCGACTTCATCGACCCGATGGTCCTGGAGCGCGCTTGCGGCAAGCCCGTTTTGAATATCGACGAGCGCATGGTGGGCCTGGACGAATCGCGCCGCTTGCTCGCCGCCGCTGCCGGCGTCAACGATCTGCTGCTGGTCGAGGGCGCGATGGGCCTGTTTGACGGACCCCCTTCGAGCGCGGCCTTGGCCGCCGCGCTTGGATTGCCCGTGGTCGCGGTGATCGACGCGCAAGCGATGGCACAGACTTTCGGCGCAGTGGTCCAAGGCCTGACCGACGAGGCGGCGCGACTTGGAGTGCGGATGATCGGCGCCCTGGCCAATAGCGTGGCCGGCGAGGGCCACGCGCGACTGCTGGCCGAAAGCATTCACCCGCCACAGCGCCTTTGGGGCGCGCTGCCGCGCGTCGCGGCCTCGCTACCCGAGCGGCATCTGGGCCTGGCGAGCGAGAGCCATGCAGCAGTGGATTCGGCGATCGAAGCGCTGACCGACGCGGTGATGCAGCCGCTGATCGGAGAGCCGTTGGCTTTGCCGCCTCCCGTCGCCTTCGACACGCAGGTCCAGTCCGATCTCGAGCCGCTGCTTCGGCAACACCACATCGCGGTCGCCCGCGATGAGGCTTTCCGCTTCATCTACCCGGCCAACCTGGCGCTGCTTCGTGACCTGGGCGCCGACCTGAGTTTTTTTTCGCCCGTCGCCGACCAACCACCGCCGCAGGACGCTGATGCGATCTGGCTGCCGGGCGGGTACCCCGAGCTGCACGCGCAGGCACTGGAGGCGGCCGGCACGTGGTCTGATGCGCTGCGACGCCACGTGCGAGCCGGCAAGCCCGTGCTCGCCGAATGCGGGGGACTGATGGCGCTGGCCGAGATCCTGGTCACGCAGGACGGCAGCGAACACCGCCTCGCCGGCGCCTTGCGCGGGCGCGCGGTGATGCAGCCGCGCCTGCAGGCGGTGGGCGTTCAAGTTCTCGAATTGCCTGCCCGCAAGGATGAAGCGGTTGTGTCCGAACCGTTGCGCGGTCACAGCTTCCATTTCGCGCGCTTTGAAACAGAAATGCCGCCGCAGATGCACTGCAAGCGCCTGGACGGCGCGCCAGGGGAGCCGGTATGGCGCTTGGGCGGACTCACGGCGACCTTTTTCCACGCCTATTTCGGGTCATCCCCGCATGCGGTCGCAACGCTCTTTGATCCATAGGCAAAAATTGGCACTGCGAGTTTCCCTCCTGTGCTGGGCGCTGGCTCTGGCGGGGGCGCAGGCGGCCCCCATCAGTGTGCTCGACGATCATGGGGACATCGTGGCCTTGCCCGCTCCGGCCCGGCGCATCGTGAGCCTTGCGCCGCACACGACGGAGCTTTTGTTCGCCGCCGGCGCCGGAGACAGGGTCGTGGCGACCGTGCGCTATGCCGACTACCCGCCTGAGGCGCTCAAGCTGCCCCAGGTAGGCGATTTGCAGTTGCTCGACCTGGAGCGCATTGCCGCGCTGAGGGCCGACTTGATCGTAGTATGGATGCACGGCAACGCTGCGCAGCAGATTGAACGCCTGCGTGCGCTGGGCTTGCCGATCTTTCATAGCGAGCCGCACCGGATAGCCGACGTTGCCGACAGCCTGCGGCGCCTCGGCAGGTTGGCCGGCACCGACGCGCAGGCCGAGGCGGCCGCCGTCGCGTTCGAGGCCGAGCATCGGCGGCTGCTCGATCGCTATTCCAAACGGCCGGTCGTGCGCGTGTTCTACCAGGTCTGGGACGATCCGGTGATGACCGTGAACGACAGCCACTTGATCAGCGACGTGCTGCATCTGTGCGGCGGCCAG
>Ga0210401_10002973_pt1 | contig 18355 bp, 21 predicted proteins | sample IncBWH32MmetaG_FD_150866 | JGI IMG/M metagenome (GOLD analysis project Ga0210401, IMG submission 150866) | Forest soil microbial communities from Barre Woods Harvard Forest LTER site, Petersham, Massachusetts, United States - Inc-BW-H-32-M | ecosystem: Environmental > Terrestrial > Soil >... | reverse complement strand
TTCGCCACAGACTTCAAAGCCTGTCTGCGAATCGAAAAAGGAACGTAACGATCTGCGAACGCCTAAGTTGTCATCGACGATAAAAATGCGCTTCGGCATGAACCAGTCCTTCTCTCATGGCGAGATGCTTCAGGAACGGAAAGGACGGCAGGATTGCGTGCCTAGCAGTAGAGCGGGTAATCACATCGCTGAACCGGTCCCCGAATAGTGTTACTAGCGAGAAATCGCTCAAGCGGGTTTGTGTCACGGCGTGAGAAAGGGACCATTCTAGTTGATCTAGTAGCTTGGCGATATGGCTGGCGCCGTCGCCGCTCTGTTCTTCTTACCTGGAAGGCATTTGCTGTGGCCGTGGTGCTCTGGTGGGTTGCGGGCAGCCTTGGCATCGGCATGGGCATCATCGATTGCTTTCGCATCGCGCTGCTCTCATGGTCCCTCAGGACCAGTGGGCCTAGCAGCGATTCGTCGTGTGCGCTGAAAGCTCGCCGTATTTCTTGTGCTAGACTTTCTTTCGCACTCTCGGGAGCCCGCCCCGAAAAAGGGATGGCATTGTGGGTACTGAACTTCATGTTTCGGCTTCTTTCCCGGGGACCGCTATTCAACGCTACAGTGCGGCACTGGCCGCGACTCTCGCTGCGTTGCTGCTGAGCGGAGCGCTGACACCTTTCGCGGGCGCTGCCTTTCCTTATCTCGCGCTTTTTTCAGCATTGGTCTTTTCTGCTCTGTTTTGTGGCGTTGGACCGTCCGCCGTGGGAACCCTCGTCGCAATCTTGGGGATGCGATATTGGTTCGCCACGCCCGTCCGGTCGTTCAGCATGCCCGACGCGCCACAGTTCCTGAGCTTCCTCGCTTTCTTGCTCCTGTCGGGCATCGTCGTGGCGATGGGAGAGATCCATCGCCGCCGAGGAGAAGCCTTGCGGAAGACTCATGAAGACCTGGAAGCGCGAGTCCGGGAGCGTACGGCGGAACTCGCGACCGCCAACGAGGAACTCGGCGATCTCACCGCGCGGCTGCTCCATTTGCAGGATGAGGAGCGACGGCGCATCGCACGCGAATTGCACGACAGCGTCGGACAATCCCTCGCGGCTCTCAACATGAACCTGTCCAGCCTGGGAGCGGACCTCGAACGTCTCGCCAAGGCAACGAGCACGGTCTCGGATAGCACAGTCTTGGTGAACGACATGACCAAGGATATCCGCACGATTTCCTACCTCCTTCACCCGCCCTTGCTCGATGAAACGGGGCTTGCTTCCGCTCTCAAGATGTACATCCAGGGATTTACGGAACGCAGCAAGATCGCGGTGGACCTGCAATTCCCGGACCATTTCGATCGGTTGCCGCGCGATTTGGAGACGACCATTTTTCGGCTGGTGCAGGAGTCCCTGACGAATATCCATCGTCATTCCGGAAGTCCTGCCGCTGAGATCCGCGTCGCGCGCCTGGAGAACGAAGTGCGAGTCGAAGTCAAGGATCATGGGAAAGGCATTCCACCGGAAAAGACACCGGAACTTCTTTCGAACGGTACCCCAGGGGTGGGAATCCGCGGGATGCGCGAAAGACTCCGCCAACTGGGCGGCAGTCTCGAGATTAGTTCTGAGGGGAACGGAAGGGGCACCGTCGTCGTGGCCCAAGTGCCGCTCGTGAACGCGCGAGCAATGGCCGCTACGGCGAGCGCCGGCACGACGTATTAGGCCTCGGCCGCTAGCCGGGAGCAGACAAAGGCGGCGCTAAAACCAGTTTCCGTTGGCCAGTGATACCAGCCCCGGGGCTATCGACCTCTGGAAAGCGGGAAACGCGAAGTTCACAAATCGGTACTACCGACTAGGCAACTGCCTCGATCTTCCGCACACGGATCGTCTTATGCGGCGCATCCAGCGTTCCCCTGACTGTGACTCTTTGTCCCTCATACTTGCTCGCGGTAGTTTGATCATCCAGCAAATAGGTGCCGTACGTGCCGCCATCGGATGACTCCTCGAGTACGAACCTACCGTCAATTTTGGAGATCTTGCCTTTGAATTCTTTGACTTGGCTTTTTTCGTCGTCTTGTGGCTGGTGATGCGCTTCCCATAGCTGCGATCGGGAAAGCTCCCGTTGACCAAAACTCTGAAACGCAACTGGCCGCAATCCCGAACCCCACGTCAAGAACGCGATCGCCAGAACGGCCAGGGCAAGCACAACGCGCGTCACCATCGGGCTTTGCCTCCCAACGGAATGGCCCCACGACCAAACCCACGGAGGAGCAATCGCCTCACCACTTTCGGGAAAAGATAAACACAGATTCATCAGGGGGTTAGTGGCTGCGTAAATGCTCCGTAGTGACTTTCTTCCTTTGCCAGGAAAAATATTTCCGTTTCGACGTGTCTCTTTGGTAGTACGGCGCTCCTTGAAAGCGTAACCAGAAATCCGCAAACCTCGGCTCAACTCTTGATTAACGCGCAAACCTGACAAGTGGAATCGCTCGAAAAACGTTCCGTTTATGCCACTCATCGAAAATTCCGATCCCGGTGCAGCAAAGTCCGTAGATGGTCACGGGGCATCTAAACAGTAGAGAAACCCGGAGGTCCCCATGCAATTCGGAAGTATTCACGGCATCTCCCTGTCGATTCTCGGGATCGTCTTGCTTGGCATTCTAACGGCATACTACATGATGCCAACGAAAGTCATCAGCGGTCCGACTGCGGTTTCACGAACGGCTCATCACACGGTCAGTCCCCTATTTGGTATCGTCGGTCTGATTTCGCTGCTTGTAGGCGCGGCCATAGTCTTAACCGCTAGCCGCCGCGACGAGCCCGACCGGAAAAACGCCGTTAAATAGCAGCGGTAGGCCAATGTCCAATATTGAACAGACGCGAACCGGCCCGACCCCGATAAACAACTTCGGCCCCGCCCCTAAGGACATCACGTTGATCGATGAAAACAAAGAGCTGTGGCTTCAGCTATGCGAACGGGCTGCTGCTGTCGAGCGGGACCCCAGAAAGTTGCACGCGCTTGTCACAGAAATAAACCGCTTGCTTGAAGAAAGAAGAAGCCACCCTAAACAACAAAGACACGAACCTGCTTCCTGATTCTTGTTGCGTGCGCCGGCTAAGGCCTCGTGTCAGCAACTGCTTCTCTTTCAAGGGACAAAGAGGTTTGTAGGACCATATAAAATTGAGTCCCGTCTTCGATGACGGTATCCGCGCCGCGATGCTTGGCCATCAACACTCCTCCAATAGCTGCAGCGACGGCTCCGATTCCAATTTCAACCCCAGCGCTCGCTCCTGATCCCGGAGCCGATATGGGTGGCGAGGGCGTTGGAGTTGGCGTTGGCGTTGGAGTCGGCGTTGGAGTTGGCGTTGGAGTTGGCGTTGGAGTTGGCGTTGGAGTTGGCGTTGGCGTTGGAGTTGGTGTCGGTGTTGGGGCCGGGCCCGGCCCTTTCGGTGGTTTCGCTGGTTTTCCGTGAGCCTGGAGCCCCATGCTGCCAAAGTTCCATCGATCAGAGCCAGCAGCATACGCTGAAGTCACAAATACGGCGGGTTCTATGGATTTGACAGTCTCGTCGGCGGTATCCGCCGATCCTGCAAACCCGGCTTGAAGAATTGCGTCCAGGTGAACTTCATAGCCATTTGCGAAGCTCAGTCGGGTGAAGTGCATCTGCAATCCGGCAGTAGGAGAGCCGGAAGCGCTCTTGGTTACCTTGTCGATTACGCCTTCTACGTAGGTCGCAGAAGGAATCGCAATCTCGGTACCCACAATTACTGGGCGGATCTGCAGAGCGCGAAGGTGTCGGCGTGAAGAGCAGCCGGCTTTGGCGTCAGTCCGAGCTGCGCACGGGAAAAAAAAGAGCGGCTGGATTTTCCAATTCCGACCGCTCTTCGATACTACTGTTGGCTTTGCGTTTTGGTTAGAAACTGAAGCGGGCTCCTAGGGTAATGACACGGCCTGCAAGAGCACCGGAAATTGTGCCGAAATTTGAGCTGCCAATGTTGTTGGAGATTTGGTTTGGGTTAAGGTTTAAATTGTTGAACAGGTTGTAGGCATCCACCCGCAACTCAATCCTGGCATTTTCGCCGAGCACCGGCGCTTTCGGCAGGCCAAAGGCCTTGGCCAGCGTCATGTCGACTCCCTTATATCCGGGAAGGTTGAGCGAATTGCGATGGACACCAGGGGACGGAGGAAGCGTGGTGCCGAGGGAAGCAGCGTAGGCTGTGGGGGAAAAATACGTGGCGCCGCCGTTAGGGAAATTGGAGTTAGCAACCGTCTCGAATGCACTGTTGCTGGTGCTCTGACCCGCGCCGCCCAAGTAGGCGGTAGGGAACAGCGACCCGTAGCCGCATTGTGTGCAATACGTGTTTCCGCCATTGACGCTCACCATGGGAGTCCAGGGGAATCCCGAGTGGATATTGAAGATGCCGCTGAGGGTCCAGCCACCGGCGATCTTTTCGATCCAGGCGTTGCTGCCGTGAAAAAAGACGGGCTGCCACACGCCAAAGATCTTGAACGCCTTTCCTACGTTGTAATCACAGCGCCCGTAATTCAGCCCAGGGGCGAACGGGTAGGGTTGCAGCGAAAATGGCGCTGAGCTCGTGTCCATGCACTTCGACCAGGTGAATTGAGCATCGGCAGAGAACTGCCGCGAATACTGATGCTTTAGTTCCGCCAGCATCGCGTTGTAATTCGCGCGACCGTTCAGATTCCAGTAGTCCCCGCCACCGATCTGCGGGTTCAAGGCGTCACCCAGGGTTGCGGGAACGGCTAGTGGGTTTTGATGGAAGTAGATGTCCCGCGACAAGCTTCCCTGATATCCCAACGACGCTATGAATTGGTGACCCAGATCGTATTGCAAGTCCGTCGAGTAGTGATGGACACGGGTCGTCGGCAAAGTGCCGGGGAAAATCTGAACGTTAACGGAGCCGGTCGTGGGCAGCCCATTCGGCCCAAATGCTGCGATCGCGTTGGGATTTGCTGGAAAGCCCTCGAGGTCGTTCACACCAGAGGAAAGGGCATAGACGATGCCTGGATTGGGCGATGTAGGCGTTGGAATGATGAAAGTCGGGCTTACTGCTAACCCGGGATTATTGACGATGTTCGCCGAAATAGCGATTTGTTCGCCATTATAGTTTAGTCCGTAGCCGCCGCGCACCACCAGTCTGTTATGAAATCGGCCCGGACTCCAGGCAAGTCCGATCTGAGGTCCGAAGTTGTCCTTCTGCGCGTCCCATGAATTGCCCCTCTGGACGACCAAGCCAGTCAGGAAGTCCGGCCCAGCGCCGGGAATGGCCCGGAACATGTTGTTGTTCTTCTCATATAATGGACCAAAATAGGACCAGCGAAGACCCACATTAATAGTCAGATTCTGTCGAAGTTTGAAATCATCCTGCACGAAAAAGCCCAGGATGTTTTCGCGGTCGTCCTGGCGAATCGTGGTCGGGATCCCCGTTGTAGGATCGAAGTTCCCGGACTCCTTCTGCGGAGCATCGTTGAGGAAATCCCAGATATTGAAGAAATTATAGCTGGGCACGCCGCAACCGGCACATTCTTGCAGGTATTGAAGGCGGGTGACTTCCGCGCCAAACTTAACAGTGTGGCGCCCATGAATCCAGGTAGCCACGTCCTTGAAACCGTAAGTCCACTGGTCCAGAATGCTCCCGACGTTTGGCCCAAAAGAATTGAGGGTTATTCCGCCGGTCACATCAATATTGTCCACGGGAAATCCGACCGGAGATTGCGGGTTGGAATTGACCTCGTTCCAGCGCCAACTGGCGGCATTGACACGAGCTTCGTTGAGGAAATTCGTCGAGAATGTATGATCCCAGATCGCCGAGATTGCTTCGTTGATTTGTGAGTGGTGGAAGATGTCGTAGCCGCGATTGCCGTTGAAGTTGTCTTTCGAGAGCGGAACGTAATAGATGGCAAATGCGATGCGGTCTTTTTCAGTCACATTCGCATCGAGACGGCCATTGTACTGTACAGCGGTAAACTTGGTGGGGTTGAGGGTGTTGTAGTTCGCAATGTCGGCGACATCCGTTAGGCCGCTTCCAACGCCAGGATTAGCCGAACTCTGCCAAGTGGTATCCTGCGTACCCAGAGGCGTTGTGAGTGGCGAGCCGACGTTCAGGCCCTGACCTGGAATCGTTCTGCAATTGACTCCTTCCGTAAGCCCGGCAGTTGCGCAAGTGGCGGCAGTATTAAGGGTGCCAACTACAGCGTTACCGGGGAAGGAGAGATATTTCGCGGCGATGCTTCCCGAAGGGGCCAAAGCCCCCAAAGCCGGGGTATCGTACCAACTGTTGCCCTGAAGATTGGTGACGGGTTCACGAACGGTCTCATAGTTGAAGAACGCGAAGATCTTATTCTTCCAGATCGGGCCACCGACGCTGCCACCGAACTGTTCGAACTTATTGTCGTCGCGCGTCACTGCCAGACCTGCGCCGTTGAACCGCTGATAGGCGTTTAGGTTCGGCTGATGGGTCGTAATGAAGAGACTGCCATGAATGTCGTTCGTGCCGCTCTTGGAAATGATTTGAATCTGAGCGCCGCTGAAGCGGCCATCCTCCGCGTCATAGCTATTGGAAAGAATTTTCACGCTTTCAACGGAATCCTCAGAGGGCGTGACGACCGTCGCACCGCCCCAGACCGCGCTCGTGGTGCTAATGCCGTCAATCGAAATGCCGTTACTCTCAGTCTGCTGCCCATTCGCAATGACCTGCGCTCCGTTTTCGGTCTTGAATATGCCATCCGCACCACCGGACTGCCCTGCACCGGACTGGGTGCCTGGCAGGTTATAGTTGTCATTGCCGCTCCCCTGCGAACCGTCAGAGAATGAACCGGGAGCCAACTGTGCGAGCTTCAGAACGTCGCGCCCAAAGGACGGCATGTGCTGGATCTGGTTGCTACTGACCGTGCCGCTCAGGTTGGCTGTTTCCGTATCCAGTGCCTGGGTTGTTTCCGTGACAGTTACGGTCTCTTGAACTGCGCCGACCTCCAGTGGCAGGTCCAATGAATTGGCTTGCTCAGGGATAATCTGCACCTGCTCCAGCACCTTCTTCTTGAATCCTGGATGCTCCGCGGTGAGCCGATAGGCTGCTAGCGGCAGGGCGTTAAATTCGTAGATGCCGTTGTCGTCGCTGGTCGAAACTTGGGTAGCGCCCGTGTCTTTATTCGTTAGAGTCACCGTTGCGCCGGAAACCGCATTGCTCTGGGGATCAATTACTGTTCCCCGAAGGGAAGCGCGGTATTGTGCGTAAGCCCCTGAAGTGATTACGGACAGGCAAAGGAAAGAAAAGACGAGGCGAAAAACGAACTTGCCAGAGGGCATGTAGTACTCCTATGTAGAATTTACAGCGCCCTCGACAAGTAAATGGCCCAACCTCTATAACTTAGCAGCATAAGTATCGATTTTTTTCGCGTCAATAATGGATATTACTGATATTACCCATCGAAACCGTTTATCCCCGGCACATTTCTCCGATTCACGGACGATATTGCCGCGGCGGGCGTCATCAGGGGTTCATCAGAGACTCTTCGGGCGATTTTGCGAAATGAGAGATGCGGTGGCTGTGCAGGTAGATAAGTCTTTGAGAGTACGGCGTTTGCTCTTGGCGGGATTGTTCGCCGTCTCGCTTTGCGCTGTTGCGCCCGCACTGCTTAGCGATACGCAGTACTATGAGCACTCCTTTTTCGATAACAGCGCGATGCCGGACGCTTATTTTTATAGTTCCGGTAAACCGTCAGCGCCTAGCACGCTGGAATTGGTTCACGGCCATCTGCCGGTCAACACCAAAATCTTCATCACTCCTCCGAATGCGCTCCAAATGGCTTGGCAATCGGTCGCCAACGGCGGATGGGACGCGGAAATTCGGGCGATCAATTTTCGCAACCGCCGGATTCAGTTCCAGGGCGACACACTTTATTTCTGGTGTTATTCGCAGCAAGGCATTGCTGCAACTGATTTACCTCTGGTGCGACTGGAAGATGCAGGCAGAAACTTCTCGGGGCCGCTGCCCTTAGGAGAGTTCGCGGGAGACTTGCCCGCGGGCCGCTGGTTGCAAGTAAAGATTCCGCTACCGCGATTTGTGAGCGCTTCGATCCACGATTTTTCTGCACAAAACTTGAGAATTATAGTTTTTTCGCAAAATGTCGCCGATGGCGCAAAACATACGCTGGTCATCGACGAAATTCGCGTTGATTCCGCGGAAGCAGCAGCCACGTCTTTCCCGCTTGCCGCGGCGCCTGACAATGCCGCCATACAATCGAAAGCAAGTTCGGCGCTTCCTACGCCGAGCAATCTTTCCGCGAAGGGCTACGAGCGGCACATCTCTCTTCATTGGCAACTGCCTGACTCCGCTTCGAGTGGCGCAGCTAATGCCACTGCTACCAACTCTGTGGATTCTGGGCCGGAGGCCGGGTTCGAACGCTACATTATCTATCGTTCGGAGGATGGTCGTACTTTTCAGCCGATTGGCATGCAAGTGCGGGGAATTACGCGTTACACGGATTTTGTTGGACTTGGGGGGAAGAAGTTCTACTACCGCGTGACGGCCTCGAACGTCCAATATCGCGAGACAACGCCGTCCGAGGTAGTCAGCGCTGCCACGCGGCCAGCGGACCAGCCTTTTGCGGACGATGAATTGTTGACCATGCTGCAGGAAGAAGCGTTTCTCTATTACTGGGAGAGCGCGCACCCTGATTCCGGGACCTCGCTGGAAAATGTTCCGGGTGATGATCGCATTGTGGCCACCGGCGCCAGCGGATTTGGAATTATGGCGTTGATCGTCGGGATGGAGCGTGGGTTTATTTCGCGCGAGCAGGGTCTGGGGCGATTGCTGAAGATCGTGACCTTCCTGGAGAAGGCACCCCGTTACCACGGCGTTTGGTCTCACTTCATGGACGGTCACACCGGCCAGACGTTGCCGGTTTTTAGCGTTGTCGATGACGGTGGAGACCTGGTCGAGACCGGCTTCCTGATGGAAGGATTGCTGGCTGCCCGGCAATATTTCGCGAATCACGGTAGTCACGAAACGCAGCGTCCATCTGGCGCCAACGATGGCGACAATGCCTCCAAGGGAGCGGAGCTTGTTTCGCGCATCACCAGGTTGTGGGAGGGAGTCGAGTGGGATTGGTATGCAAATAGTCCTGACAAGTCATCGCTTTGTTGGCACTGGTCGCCAGACTTTGCCTGGCACATCAGCAACCGTCTGACGGGCTTCAACGAAACGATGATTGTGTATTTGTTGGCGATGGCTTCACCGACGCATGCCATTTCTCCCGACTTGTACTACACCGGTTGGGCTAATCAAAAACATGCGGCCATCGGTTCAAGAATGGATGATCCGCGTCCGGGTCCTCGCTACGCCAATGGCGAAACTCATTTCGGGATCAAACTGGACGTAGGCTGGGGAACCGGCGGCCCGCTGTTCTTTGTTCACTATTCCTATATGGGATTTGATCCGCATGCGTCTACTGACCGCTTCACGAATTATTTTGAGAATAACCGCAACATTGCCAGAATCAATCAGGCGTACTGCATCGCCAACCCCAAACATTTTAAGGGTTACTCCGCCGAGTCCTGGGGGCTGACTGCCAGTGATGGCCCGGAAGGGTACAATCCGAGCGCGCCGAATGAACATGATGATCGCGGGCTGATTGCGCCAACCGGAGCTTTGTCATCTTTTCCGTATACCCCGGAGGCCTCCATGGCTGCATTGAAACATTTTTATCGCGATGAGGGCAGTTGGCTCTGGGGCATTTATGGACCACGCGATGCGTTTGACGCACAGGAGGACTGGGTTTCCCCGATTTACATGGGACTGAACCAGGCCCCCATTACAGTAATGGTAGAGAATTACCGGACCGGGCTAATTTGGAAGTTGTTCATGATTAATCCAGAGATTGCGCCGATGCTTGCCAAGGCTGGACTACTGCAGATGCAGAGGTCGGAAACCAAGCGACACGGCGCTCAATAACTGTGTCAATTGCGGCAAGACCTTAACACCCGCCGGCAAAGTAATAGCGGCTAATTAGTGGCCGACTGATGCTGGGAATACAGGGGCGCCGGCGGCAATTCTATCTGCCGCGCCGGTCACAAGTCGCTAATCCCCCCGCCAAGCCTCAAGATGTTAAAATCGCGCGCGCATTCGACAGTCGAGAGCCAAGGCTTTTTAAACTTCAGTACTATCCACGCCAAAAAGACGTTGCAGTATCCTCTTCAATGTATCTAGAGAGGGCTGCATTTTGGGCCTCGGCAACCGAGCCACAGAAAAGGCCACGGTGCTCCCTCGAAAGAGGATACGGCCACAGGGGCAAAAACCACCTCAGCTTCTCCCGACTACTTTCGATGGCATTGCGGCGTGAGCTCACGCCGAGTTCGCATCAGTCTTCGCTGCACCTTGAGTGTTGACGGTGTTCCAAGTTGCCGCCCGGTTGTTCACCGCGCGACGATCAGAAAATCTTGCGGGCGTCGATGAGAACGCGGCCAGCGATACCGGCCCGAGTACCGCCGACAGACGAACCCTTATCCCACCAATATCCGTTGGTTCGTGCCTCCCTTCTTCGGATCGTCGGGGTCATGCTTTCGGGTCGCGACTCTCGAAGCGACTGCGGCCCGCCTCAAATTCGTGTCGCGAGAACGCCGCTGGGCGTCATTTAGCATGGGATCGTCACGCAATTTATCGAGATGCTTCTGTTCGCTTGGAGCCGCAACTGCCGGAGCTGCTACCAGAAGCCGCGGAACAACCTGCAACGGTTCCGGGAAGGATTCGATGGGCGTCAACTTGCCAAGGTCCAATGCTGCCCAAGCGAGCTCAAGATTTCGCCGTGACTATGGAAGATCTCGTAGCCATCCGCGCAGAGCGTTCCCGGCGAAATCGCAGAACGGAAATTCGGGGTGACTGGAGGCGAAAGCTTGACATCCCTCGGCGTTGAACTGATCCCGAAATTCCTCTGGCTTCGGTATCTCTTTGTAACTGCTCAGTTTTGATCTGTCGCCTGTACCGCTATAAACAAAGCGTTTGCCGTCATCCATCCTGATGTCTGGTTTAGTCTGAGTGTCAGCCCATCCTTCGATATCGCACCAGCGGTCGAGTTGTGGTTGAGGTTTCATTTTAATAATGGACCTCGCTGGCTTGCAGACGGCTGAGCACGCCGCGCTCATGCCGCGCTTTTTCTCTGAGTTCCGCCAGCGAGAGGTTTTTATTCGCAGCGTCCTCGCGTTTTCGGGCTTCAATCTGATTCGCCAACCGCTCTTCTTCTCTTGCTGCCTGCACTTCCGGCGGATCGTATTGGAAGAGCACTGGAGCGGCACTACTGACGACCTCACCGCGACGGCGAACGGTTCCAGGGGCTTTCTCCAAATGATTGTTTTTGGTGAGCCACCCGAACGCAACATCCAACATCTCGACGCCAGGTGAAAGTCGATTCTCGTTGATGTTTTTCTGAAGGAAGTTCTTCATAGATGTTCTATTAAAATGGCTGTTGTAAAAACCCGGGTTGCGACTCAGCCAATCCCGCGTGATCGATTCCAGAGTTGCGGCGCTCATCTGTTGCACAGGTGCGGGCTCGGTTGGCTTGCGCGAAGTGGTGAAGTCGTTTTGGGCGGCGAGTGTTTTCTCATCCAAGAGCAAGCCTCCTCTTGTTTGGTTTGACGATCGTCCATGCGACGTCCATTCCTCTCGCTTCTTATCGCGAATCGCCACTGCGTCTTTCGCGCTTAAGCCATGTGATTGCTTTCGCTTTTCAGCGCGGACTTGGTCATTGCGCTGAAATCGATTCATCGTTTCTGAACTCATTTATTTCTCCTCTAAAGGGATGACACCGTGTTGGTTTGAGCTGGTCAAACATCGCTCGGTAACGCGCGGACATCATTGTTAAAAACCAAAAACTACCGACGTGGTCTTGCGTTCTGGCAGGGAAAAAAGCAGCGTGACCGGGGATTCAGGCACAAGGGGCAGGTTTCGTGCGCATCACATCGGCACACGTCAAGACTCACGGCGTGCACGGGACACCAGCGCTCCGGTCTAGGCGTTGGCTTCGGCGGAACATACTCCTGCACTGCGGAGGCAGGCACTTCCACGTGCGGTTGAATATCGGGCTTGCCAATCGAATCTAGGAATTTCTTAGCGCGGACTTGCTCCTCGGCGAGTTCCGATGCACCAAGGCGGGTGCGGGGGGTTTTAGCGGGTGCTTGGCTTTCGGCAACCTTCACGGGCTCGGTATCTTTGCCGTAAAGAAGTTCGCGGGCGTTCCGACGCCTGAGAACCGATGCGTTGGGGTCGTCCAGAACCCGCCCAGCCTCTCGCTCAATCGCAGCCTGATCGAGAGTATTTCTAAATTCACGTAGTGCTAACTGAAATGCCTCGTCGGATTCGTATTCCTTGCGCTTTGGGCGTTTCGGTTTGCGGGCCTTAGCCTTGTCTACATCTGTGGCCGCATTTTTCAGTGTGGCCTGAGCAAACTGCTTCGGTTCGGCACTCAGCATGTTTATTTCGTAAACAGGAAGACTTTGCCTGAGGGCACCTGTGGCACCCCAAAATCACGCCATAAACGAGGATTCGGACTGAAGTCTTCTTCAACGTCCTGACCAGCCCCCACCGAGGTAAGCATCGCCAGTTGCGCGCCGCCTGACGGGTCAACGAATTCGAGCACTTGGCCAGCTGCGCTTGTTCCGACCCAGCGGATTTTTACTACCACCAACGTGGTCAGCGTGCCGAGGGTGGATGCGACTGATGATTTATAGGAGGCGAGAGGCGAATCAATGTAGACGGGGTTTGTGGTGAGCGTATTACTCATATTGTTAGTCCTTCATGTCCAGGATGTTTGCTGCGAGGCCCCACGGGAGAACGGACCACACGTCCATCATGTCGTTACGTGCGCGATTTCTTTCGGTTTCGGATTTGGTCGGATCGATGGACAGTTTGCGAAAATAATGAAAGAGGTAGGCGGGGTTATTGGGAACGTCTTTGGATTGTTTTGATTTGCAGGGCTTTGGCGATTTCATCGTAAGCGCCGGTACTCGCCGTTTCGCAGGGCCGCCGCGCGGTCCAATATCTCGAAGCTGACAGGGCCGATGAGCGTAAAGTCTCGGTCGCTCGACTCCACGATCGATTTACCATCCTCGGCAACAACGAGCGGAACAACACGACCGTCGCGCGTGAGGCCGAAGGCGGCGACATCCTCGAAACCAGAATTGATATGAACACGCCAACCCGCAGCAGGGATCAACTGAACAATTCTTTTGGGGTTCATGCGAGGTTCCGAAGGGCGGATCGGCCCGGCGGAGGTTATGCGGTAGGTAAGAGCATTCGGATCAGGTATGTCGATTAGGTGTTTCGACAGTAGGTAGGGTATTCCCTCATCAGCGTAAACGTCGCCGTCGATTCGACAGATCAAAATCTCGAAGTTAGAAAAGCGGCCGCAGTCGTCTTTGCGGTAGGCGATGAATTCTAGAATCTTTTTGGCAAGTTCGGACACTTGGTTCTTTTTGCAAAATCATTTGACTCCCTTGGTTGTTCTACCAGCTCACGATAATTTGTGACGCTAGTTTATTGCTTTTGGGATTTTACTTAGTAACTACTTTCACGGGCTGTGTCGGAGTTACGTTTATGGCCTGAAGCCCCTTGGGACTTTCTGCGACTTCGAACTCGACTTCTTCATCTTGCTCGAGAGTCTTGTATCCCTGTACATTAATATTTGAGAAGTGGCGAAAAATTCCTTCACAATTACCCGTAGTGCAGAGGAATCCAAAGCCCTTCGCGGGATTGAACCACTTAACTCGACCCGTCTCCTTCGCTACAACCTTCGCTACAACCTGCTCTTTAACTGCGTAATCACTCACGTTTCGTTCTCCTTTCGTTAAACTGCAAAACTGTTTTACCGCGCTACGCTCTCGAGTGCTGCGACTGGTTCATCGCAGGTATAAGAACGGGGAACGGTGCTAAATTTCTTAAACAGCCAGATACGGTCCTCGACACCCAGTGCGGCGGCGATTCGCTCTTGCTCGGTACCGCTTAGCTCGGCGCGGCCAGCTAGAGCTCGCGAGAATTTCGACTCAGACAGGTTGGCTGCTGCGGCTATCTCGTAGTTCTTCCGGCCTAGTGTTCGAATTTTCCAACTTAAATTGACGAGCATGATGGACCCTCCATAACTTGTTGTTGCAGAAACAGGATCAAAAAACACCCGCGATCACGCGGGCAAGAATTCAGAATCTGTGATACTCGAGACAAAACACTAGCGGGTGAATGGGTGAATCGAGGAAAGAAAAGCGGGGATGACGCTGTGGGAAGATCGACCAGGACCGCCGGATGGCTAACGTCTGGTCCCGACACGGAAGGCGATTATTGCCCTCCTCAACCTCGGTAAAGACGCCTCTTAATTTGAGAGTACGCCGAAGTATGCAAGCCGTGCGTTTACTTGTGCCTAGACGCATTTGGGGGCGGTACGATTACAAAATCGTGCTTGTACCTGAACAGGGAGGCGAGGAAACAAATTATTTTGCTCTCTCACATTACACTAAAAGACCGCGCATTTTGAGAGTAGTCTAAATCAGATAAGGCGTGCGGTTTACTTATGTCTAGAAGCCTTTTTGGTGGGTACGATTAGAAAAGACCCTACCGGTATCTATTCGAAACCACAGGTGTTAGTTCTTGACTTCTGAGGGCAACAATCCTGACCCGAGGCGAAGCTTCTGCTTGCGACACACTAATGCATAGCCACCCAGCGCCAAAAGTCCTGAACCGAGAAGGATCGCGACTCCAGGCTCCGGAACCGCTGTCGGCCCACACTTTTTCGGCGTATCGCCACTTGGGCCGCAACCGTTCTGGTTTCCCGGGTCAGCCTTAGCCAGCGGTGCCAGAAGCGCAATGCCCAAGAGCATTGCAAATCCAAGTTTCTTCATTTTAGCTTACTCCTGGTTGGCGATGCCCACTGGCGCACACCACCATTAAAGGAAATCAGCAGGTTAGGCGCCAAATCTTAAAGATGGGTGGATGCTAAATTCAACACTGATTCTAAACAGCATACGAAACTTCGTCGTTTGAGGGGTTTTCAATGAGCCAAAAGTATTGCACATTCTCGCAAAGGTAATTCCCAAAAGGACCGAAACCATCCCCGCAGCCGGTCGCCGTGGGAAAGGCCGGCGGGTCGCAGTCACATCCAGTTATTTCAATTTGCTGGCGGCAGACAGGGCCCCCCTTTTCGATTTTGAAAAGGAAAACGTCGGGCGGAATTGGCACGCAGCCGTCGGGCAAGTCCCGGAGTCTCGGCGGCTGGGTTGGACTGGGCCCCAAGTGGCTCACAACAGTAGGCTTAGCGGGTCTTAGTCTCGAAGCACGATGTCGAGTCGGTGTTCGGGTGGTGGGAGTTTTGATTCGCTAGATCGGTTTCTGAGTCTGGTAGTGCCTGATTCTACGGGGGTTGTGATTTGCGGGGAGGGATTTGAGGCCGGCATATCGCCGCAATGGGCATTCTTGCGGCGGGAAGGGAACTAGGAGCGTCGATCGTCAGGAGCCGCCTTTGCAGCACGCTTCGCGGCGCGATGACGTTCGATATATTCCTCGACAGCCTTGCGCACAAGCCAGCCGGCGGGGCGATCGATGCCTGGATCGCCGCCAATGCGTTCCAGGGCGTTCCAGAGCTCGTCAGGCATTCTAACGTGTCGAATCGGTGTGTTTGCCATGTGTTAACTATTCCATGACACGCTGTAGACTGCAAGGGTATTTAGCGTGCATCTGATGTAGTACGGTCAAACCCTTTGCCGTCATCGACATCGGGTTTAGTAGGGTACAGAATGGGTACAGAAACGCTGGAAACATGCATTATAGGCTGTTATTCTGTGTATTGACAATGGTTTCCTAAACCATAGGTCGGGAGTTCGAATCTCCCCAGCCCCACCAGTTATCTCTTTTGCTTGCTTCCTGTTCTGCGTCTCGGACAAAGGGATGAATGCCCTACAGTGGGGCACACGTCAAAAAAAACGCGATAATTCACTGCACGGTGTCGGGTTCAATCCTAAGCCCCGTCCCCAATCCGGCTGTTTGAAAACGTGGGAGTTCTCGCGAGCGTCTTCCCGCAAAACAAGCGGAACCTCGCAATCGTCACTGCTGTTCAGCAAACGTGGCCGCGACTGCATCCGCAAATTGCTTGATTTCAACATGAGCGTCGAGAAACCAGCGAGACAACAAATCAACCGTTAGTTGAAGATTGGTCGCGCAAACAGGCAGGGAATGACGCGAGATGGCGCGATAGGCTGTAAGAGGGAACTACTTCAGATCGCGGGCAAACCAATCGCAAACTCCCATCAACCCGGCAACAAAACCCGCAACCTGTAAATCGTAGTGCGCTCCGCAATGTCGCGCGAAGTCGGCAACTCCCAGCGAAGGTCTCTCCGCTCTTCCATATCTTTGGCAGGATATTTTTCGCGAATATGGGACCCTAAAACGAAGAGGGCCTGACGGGCGGGGAGCCCTTTGCGCAGGTTTCTCGGCGCTGCGTTCCCGCGTGATCTTGCCCGTTTGTACTACGGCCTTCCCTATCGCAAGAGATACGTCCCTCATGCGACATCTGGGGCCGTTCTGATACTTTTATCCTTTTCGTCTCTGTCCCAGAATCAACGTCGGAGGAAAATATATTGGATACCTTAGAGGAGAAGCGCGCTCGGAAGATGGTACACCAATTGGAAGTGCAAGGCTCGAACAGTGGACTCTTAGTTGTGCACGGAGATGTGGTTGTACGAATCCTCCGCGCGGAACCTACGGACGCGCCAGCAATGGCCGAGGAAGTAGATTTGCAGAATGCCATCGCGTTGGGTCTGCTTGAAAAACGTAAGGTCACGGGGAGCTACGAGTGGGAATGGTACGTGTCGAAAAGGAAGGACTGCTGGCGTTGCGCTACGCACAATTTCACAACAATGCGCTGAGGCGAAGTACTAGCCGATCGTCAGTATCGGCGTGTTGGTTGCGTATCGTCGCTGCTGTGAATTCGTCATCACTGCGTATTCGATACAGACCACTTTCACCCGGACGCTCTCCACATGCTGTTTATTGGTCCCCAGCACAAATGAACAACCCACGGAAACAGTGTCCGAGTGTTTATTCGTTCCGTTGCCAGAACGCGTGTGCATTCGTATCCTTTAGCGGTGATCGCTGGACGAACCGGAAATTGCTGGTGCTCGATTCCTTAATGGATTTTGGACCGTCGGAAATCGGTCGGACATGCGCCTAGAACGACTCTGGGCACCATTGGGGTGGTGCAGGAGCCGGAATTATTTTGAGGATGGGGGTAAGGAGGTGGATTCCGTTGGGATCTGTTATTTCCCCTCATTTCGATTTCCCTTATCCCTATCCTTTTTCTATTTCACTGTTTATTGGTATTACTGAAGTTAGCGGGTCATGGAGACTGCGCGGCTAATTCATAATGTCCTCTGAGTGGCCATGTCGTGGCCGGATTCCGCATGAATGCTTGCGAGTTGCCCGTCAACAGGACGCAATCGCGATCACTTCCTCGGCTTCTCGCTTAGGTGAACCATACGTCTTCGCCTTGATCTGCAATCGGGCGGGTCGCCGCATTTTCTAAGAGTGCTACAGGAAAGACCGATGTATCATTCGACATCTAGCCCGCGTGCGTCACGTTCACTGTGCGAAGAATTATCGGGACCGAGGCGGAACTTCCGAGATTGGGTCATCCTCAAGTACACGAAATCAATCCCATGGCAGATTGGCAAATGCGAGAAAAGCGGCCACTCCGAGGACCTCGGCCGGAGGCAGCGGGGCCGACGCTCAAGAACTACATCACGCCCGCCGGATTGCAGCGGTTGAAAGACGAGCATGTGTTCCTACTTAGGCGCGAGCGGCCCGCGGTGGTAGAGGTCGTAGCGTGGGCTGCTAGTAATGGGGACCGCAGTGAAAACGCCGACTACCTCTATGGCAAGCGACGGTTAGGCCAGATTGATTCGCGGATTCGCTTTCTCACGAAACGCATAGACGCTGCCGTGGTCACCGATCCCGCCGCTCCGCGGCAGGGGTCAGCCGCAACGCGCATCTTCTTCGGCGCGACCGTGACCTACAAGGATCCCGCCGGCCTGGAGCACGTCGTCTCGATCGTCGGCATCGACGAGGTGGACCTCGACCGCGGCTACATCAGCTGGTGCTCGCCTCTCGCTAATGCGCTGATGAAGGCGAGCCCCGGCGACCGCGTGGAACTGCGCGCGCCAGCGAAGACGGAGCATCTCGAGATCATCGACGTCGAGTACGCGCCGATTCCGATGGATCCTTTCCGCGAACCGCTAGGAGCTCAGTCGACGCCCAAGGTCGAACGCTCCTAGACCAAGCCGCCCGACTCTGAACGTTCCCCCGATCTTTGTCGTCCTTGCACATTGTGTCGTCCGGAG
>Ga0210401_10002971_pt1 | contig 18360 bp, 16 predicted proteins | sample IncBWH32MmetaG_FD_150866 | JGI IMG/M metagenome (GOLD analysis project Ga0210401, IMG submission 150866) | Forest soil microbial communities from Barre Woods Harvard Forest LTER site, Petersham, Massachusetts, United States - Inc-BW-H-32-M | ecosystem: Environmental > Terrestrial > Soil >... | reverse complement strand
GGTCGACAGGCTTTGCAGCAGGCCTTGCAGGCTGTTCGCCAGGCTGTCGTAGTGCCCCTGGCCGTGTTCCTGGCCTTCGCCGTCGTTGTCGCCTTCTCCGGACTGACCCTGGCCCGACTGGACCTGTCGCAGCGCGCTGAACAGGTCGTGCAGGAACGAATGCAGCGCGTTGAGCACGTTGATGGCGCTGTTGGAGCTGGCCGTCGCCTGGCTGCTGCCGGACTGCGCGGCGCCCGAGGTGCTGGTGGTCGCCGTGGCCGTCGTTGCGGTCGTGCCGGTACTGCTGGGGGTGACCGCGGCCGGGGGCGTGGTGGTCGTCGTGGTCGTGCTGGTGCTGTTCGTTGCGGCCGCGCCGGCGGACGGCGCAGCGGGCACCAGGCCGAGCTGGCTGAGCGCGGAGAAAATGCTGTCCATGAAGCCCATCATGCCGCCGCTGGCGGAGGACTGGCCGCTTTGGCCACTGCCGCCGTCATCGCGATCGCCATCGCCCTCGTTGTCCGTGCGCTTGCCGCCGTGGGCGTGGTGCGTGTGCCCGGTGGCCTGGGTCTGGTAAACGTTGGAGTACCCGCTCGTCGCCTGAATCGACATGATCGTGGTCCTTTGCTGTTCGTGCAGGAGATCAGCGCGCAGGCTAAGCGTCTCGCTTCGGCGGCGATCGCGCGAACATCGGCGCAAAACGCCGCCGCTTCAGGCTGTTGAACGTAAATACGATCCCGGCGCGGCCGGGTCTAGCGAGGCGTGGGCCGCCCGCGCTCGGCTTCGGCCGCCGGGGCATGAGACGGCGCGGCGCCCGCGTGAGCCTCCGGGGCGGCCCCTTCGGCCGGGCCGGGACGCGCCACTTGAGCCGGCTCGACCGTGGCGGGATGCGCCGCTTGATGCGGCGCGGCGATCGCCGCTTCGTTGTGTGGGATCGGGCGCCCGGTTGAGCGCGCGGGCTCGGACGACTGCGGCGCTGCCACCGGCGCCAGGTGCGTCACCGGCGTCGAATTCCACCGCGAGGGCGGCGGCTGCAGCGTGCGCGCAACGGGTCGCGACTGCTGCACCGTTTCGCGGTGGACCCAGGTCACCGCGCCCGCGTTGTGCTGGTAGGCGTAGTGCGGTGTCGCGTCCGGCGCAGTCGCTTGCGACGCCAGGCCGGCACTGCGCCGCAGGTTCTGGAAATTCACGCTCTGCACGTAATGGGGCGAGGCGCGATAGGCGGGTACATAGATATCGGCGGGCCCCAGCGGGGACCAGCCAACCACCCCGGTCGAGCCCGCAGCGCCGCCGTGCCAGACCACCAGGCAGGGCGCATACATCGGCCGCGCAGCGTACTGGCCCGGCACCCAGCCCCACCGCCCATTCAGCAACGCCCAGCGGCCGTAGTGAAACGGGGCAAAGCCCCAGGGCGCCTCGTCGACCCAGGTCCATCCCCATGGCGCCACCCAGGCCCAGCGGCCGAAGCGGTACGGCACCCAGCCGGCCTGCACGGAGGCGGGGAACCAGATCTGACCGTAATCGGCGACGGTACGCCACTGGCCATAGTCATCCAGGCTCTCGACCCCGGTCGTCTCGGGCGACACGTAGCGGATGCTGCGCAGCGCGTCGTCGCGCCGGTCCAGTGGAGCGACCCAGTCATCGAAAGCATCGGCCCGCGCAGTGACCATCTGCACGCGCGGGATCGGTTCGCCGCTGACGTCGGCACGCTGCCCGCCGGCCACGGTGAACGCCGAGGCGCCCGTCAGGATGCGCGCGTAACCGGTCGCCGCCGTCAGCGAGGTCACTCCGGCAACGCGGTCGACATCGAGGCGGTAGCGGCCCACATCGTCCAACACGATGCGCTCGCGCGCGGTCGTCAGATCGATATCGGCGAGCGTGTCGCGATTTCGCGGGTGCAGCTGCACGACGCCGCGCTGAACCACCAGTTCGATCGTCTCGTCGTCGATCCGGACGAAATCGACGTCGGTGTCCGCGTCGACCCGGACCGCCAGCGAGCCGATGCGGATTTCGGCGCGGCTGCCCGCGTCCGTGGTGAAGTTCTGCTCGCTGGTGATCGGCCAGTTGATGGTCGCGGCCTGCCGCTGGCCCGAGCCCATGTCGGTCAGCGTGGCGGTTCCGGCCAGCAGGCTCAGGCGCCCGACCCGCCCCGGCGGATCGGCTTCGGAGGCGTCCTGGTCGGCGCTGGACTGCGCGGCGCCGTTCAATGCCAGCACCGCGGCCAGCAGCACCACAGCGGCGCCCTGGGCCGCGCGCCGCCCGCCACTGCCGCTCTGCGTCAAGGGCGCCATCAGTGCCGCAACGTGCGGGTGCGAGTTCAGGTGCACAATCCCACGCCGACGGTGCGAGGTGGACGATGCCGCTGCGTTTCGGGCTGTTCGTAATCGGCGATGAAATCCTGTCGGGCAAGCGCTCCGACCGGCATCTGCACCGGGTGATCGAGCTGCTGTCGGCGCGCGGTCTGCACCTGCGATGGACGCAGTACCTGCCGGACGAGTGGGCAACGTTGATCGAGGCGTTCCGGCGCAGCTTCGCGGGCGAGGACGTGGTGTTCAGCTGCGGCGGAATCGGTTCGACCCCGGACGACCACACGCGCCAGGCGGTGGCTGCAGCGTTGGGCCGCGAGCTGGTGCTTCATCCGGAAGCGGCCGCGTTGATCGCCGCGCGCGCGGCCCAGCTCGGCCAGCCCGACATGACCACACCCGAAAATCGCCAGCGGCTGACGATGGCGGAATTTCCGCAGGGCGCCCGCATCATTGCCAATCCGTACAACGGCATTGCCGGATTCGCGCTGGAGCGGCACCACTTCTTCCCGGGCTTTCCGGCGATGGCATGGCCGATGCTCGAGGCGGTGCTCGATGCGGAGTACCGCGGCCACTTCAATTCGGAGCCGGTCGCGGAGCGCTCGCTGCTGGTGTTCGGAACGCCGGAATCCGCGCTGGTGCCGCTGATGCTGCAGCTCGAGCGGGAATTTCCGGGCGTGCGCACCTTCAGCCTGCCGTCGCTGGGCGATGGCCAGGACGGACGCATCGCCCGCCGTCACATCGAGCTGGGCGTGAAGGGGCCGCCGGACAAGATCGATGCCGCGTTCGAGGCGCTGCGGCGCGCGGCGCAGCAAAGCGGCCTGGAGCATTCGAGCAGCTGATCGACAAAAAAAAGCCTGGTCGCTGGGACCAGGCTTGAAAAGCACCACCAAAGGAGGAGACAGAAGGAGGTTTGGACGCAAGGTCCAAACTAGTGGTGCCAAGGAGACGTTGTGAAGGCCGGGCAGTCCTCCGCTCAAGCGCAGCAAGGCACGATCAGCATCGAGTGACTGGAAGCGGCCATCCGCAGGTTCAGCCGACCCTCTTCGCTTTGGCCTTGACGGCGTCGTTGGCGGCGTTGGCGGCGTTGACGGTTGCCGAAGCGGCCGCGGCAAAATTCGACTCGTACCAGTCGGCGGCCTGCTTGGCAGCCTTGCTGACCGTGTCAAACGCGGTGTTGGACGCTGCAACCGCGCTCTTGAACATCGACAGTGCGGGTTCCGAGCCGGCCGGTGCGTTCTTGGTGGCGAATTCGATTATTTCGGTGACCTTGCGATTGCCATCGGCAAGCTGCGCTTCGACGATCTTGGAGATCTCGGCGCCGGCGCCGCTGGCGATGCCGTAGATATTGCGCGAGTAGCTCACCGCCTTCTCGATCGTGGGCTGGCTCAGCGTGCTCGACAGCGCGACGAGCTCTTGCACGTCCTTGGCGCCGAGCAGTGTTTGGGTCGTGTCGGCCGCGTCCTGCATCAGGGCCTTGGCCGCGGCGAGGTTCAGGGTCACCAGTTTTTCGGTGGCGTTGAAAACCGTGTGTCCGAGCGTGTTCAGCGCATCGAGCTGGCCTTTCTGCAACTCGACGAATTGAGCGGGTGTTGCGTACATGTGCTGTTCTCCAGAGTCTTTGGTGGTTCCGAAAATCCGACGCGTCTCTCTATCTGACTGGCCGCCCCTTGCCAGGGCGGTGCGGCTTGGTGCACCGCACAAAGGGAATTCTATGCTGCTATGCACAAAAGTCAAGCCAAAAATGCGCCATCGAGCGATATCCGAGCACGGTTCTCGGGTTTCGACATTTAGAGTAAAACAGTTTAAAAACAAAACACTGTATATAACTATTCAGCGTCAAATGGTATTCCCCGAGCATGGCTGCTGCATCGCGCAAATACGGGGCCCTTCCGCGCGGGCGGCTGCCAGGCCTTCGATGGCGTTCAGGCACAGGTTGCGTCCGAGCGGCGCGGCCGCTCGGGAGGAGCTGTGGTCCAATTGGCAACCCCATGGACGCGCGCCGAGCCCGATTGCGCTGCACGGAAGGATTGCCCAGTGAGCCCCGGATCCGGGAGCCTTTGAGACGATGGCGGCCACGCACCGGATTGCGGTGATCCCAGGCGACGGGATCGGGCGCGAAGTCGTGCCCGAAGGGCTTCGCGTGCTCGATGCGGCCGCGCGGCGCTTCGACATCCGCCTGCACCTGGACCACTTCGATTTTGCCAGCTGCGAGTACTACGAGCGGCACGCAACGATGATGCCGGCCAACTGGCGCGACCAGATCGGCGGGCACGAGGCCATCTTCTTCGGGGCGGTCGGCTGGCCGGCGCGCGTGCCGGACCACGTGTCGCTGTGGGGCTCGCTGATCAAATTCCGCCGCGAGTTCGACCAGTACGTGAACCTGCGGCCGTGCCGCCTGATGCCGGGGGTGGCCTCGCCGCTGGCAGGCCTGACGCCCGGAGACATCGACTGCGTGATCGTGCGCGAGAACACCGAGGGCGAGTACTCGTCCATCGGCGGCCGGATGTTCGAGGGCACCGAGCGCGAGATGGTGGTGCAGGAAACGGTGATGACGCGGCATGGCGTCGATCGCGTTTTGAAATTCGCATTCGAACTGGCGGCGCGCCGCGCCAAGCGTCATCTGACCTCGGCCACCAAGTCCAACGGGATCTCGATCACGATGCCGTACTGGGACGAGCGGGTCGCGGCGATGGCGCAGAAGTTTCCGCAGGTCCGGGTCGACCAGTTTCACATCGACATCCTGGCCGCGCACTTCGTGCGCCGCCCCCAGCAGTTTGACGTCGTGGTCGGCTCCAACCTGTTCGGCGACATCCTGTCGGACCTGGGCCCGGCGTGCGCGGGCACGATCGGCATCGCGCCGTCGGCCAATTTGAACCCGGACCGCACCGCCCCGTCGCTGTTCGAGCCGGTGCATGGTTCGGCGCCGGACATCGCGGGCCGCGGCATTGCCAACCCGATCGGCCAGATCTGGAGCGCCGCCATGATGCTGGACTGGCTGGGACATGCCGGCGCGGCGGCGGCGGTGATCGCGGCGATCGAGCGGGTGCTGGCCGCCGGGCCGGCGCATGCTCCGATCACGCCGGACCTGGGCGGCAGCGCCTCCACCGCCGATCTGGGCCGCGCCATCGCTGCGGCCGTCTAGCGGGCGGTCGCTGCCGATGGCCGCTTCGCAGCCGGCCCAATACTCTTTAGAATCCATGGGGTTGCCGATCGAGGGTCAGACCCGGTGGTCATCCGAAAAGCCGGGCTGGGCGCCGGTTTATGCGAGGGGCAGGCGGGCGCGGTTCGGGTATCAATAAAGTTGTGAAATCCGGGAAGTTGGAACGCATGCGGACGATTCGTGTCGCGACGTGGGCTGCGTGCTGGGCGTTGAGCCTGGCGCTGGTGCCGGCGCTGGTGCCGGCGCTGGCCTGGGCTGCCGCGCCGCCCTCGCCGGTGCACGAACCGCGGTTGCGCTCGGCCATGGCGATCGTGGTCGATCAGGACACCGACGAGGTGCTGTACCAGAAGAACGCCGACCACGTCTCCTCGATTGCGTCGATCACCAAGCTGATGACAGCGATGGTCACGCTGGACTCCCAGCTGCCGCTCGACGAGGACCTGGTCGTCACCAGCGAGGATCGCGCCAATGGCTGGGCCGATTCCAGGCTCAGGCCGGGCACCCACCTGACGCGCGGGCAGGCGCTGCATCTGGCACTGATGTCGTCGGAGAACCATGCGGCGTATCTGCTGGGGCGCACCTATCCGGGTGGGGTCGCGGCGATCGTGGACGCGATGAATGCGAAGGCGCAGCTGATCGGCATGTCCGAAGCCAGTTTTGCGGATCCGACCGGCCTGTCGCCGGAGAACCGCGCCAGCGCCGCCGACCTGGTGCGGATGGTCAAGGCCGCCTACGACTATCCGGAAATCCGTTACGACTCGATCAGCACGGACCTGATCGTTCCGGTCGGCCACCACGCGGTGCGCTACCAGAACACCAACCACCTGACCTCGCGTCCGGACTGGCAGATCGGGCTGCAGAAAACCGGCTACATCGCCGCAGCCGGCCGTTGCCTGGTGATGCAGGCAGCCATCGCGGGGCGGCGCGTGGTGATGGTGCTGCTCGATTCGGTGGGCAGCGCTTCGCGCTTCGCCGATGCCCAGCGGCTGCGCGACTGGATCAAGGCCACCAAGGTGCGCGCCGAATCGGGCGCCGACGCGCCTCCGCGCGCCACGTTCTGATTCTTTGGGAAATGGCGAAGCCATTTCCCACACAAACCTACCTCCCCTCGCCCACGCAGTGGGAGAGGGGCGGGGGTGAGGGTGATGGCTACGCGCTGATCTGCAACTGGTGACCCAGCCCGGCCGAAATCTTCGCCGCGGTTCCCACCAGCTCCTCGATCCACGCTTCCTGCAGGCGGTCGGCCGGCGCCGACACCGAAAGGCCGGCGACCACGTGGCCGGAGTCATCCCGGATCGCCGCCGCGATGCACCGCACCCCCAGCTCGAGCTCCTCGTTGTCCTTGGCAAAGCCGCGCGCGCGAATCAGCGACAGCTCCCGCTCCAGGCGGGGCAGGTCGGTGATGCTGTTGCGCGTGTGGCCCGCCAGGCCCGTGCGGGTGGCATACGAGCGCACCGTGCGCGGCTCGTCGAATGCGAGAAACAGCTTGCCGCTGGAGGTCAGGTGCAATGGCGCGCGTCCGCCGATCGCGCGTACGACCTGCATGCCGGAGCGCTCGCTGTAGGAGCGCTCGACGTACACGATCTCGTCGCCCTGGCGCACCGACAGGTTCACGGTCTGGCCGGTTTTACGATGCAGATCGCGCATCGGCTCCACCGCCGCCTCCCGCACGGACAGCCTCGCCTTGACCAGGTTGCCCAGTTCGAGCAGCCGCATGCCGAGTCGGTACGTTCCGGGCTGCTCACCGCGGTCGACGAACCGCCCGAACACCATGTCGTTCAGGATCCGGTGCGCCGTGGACGGGTGCAGCCCGGTGCTCTGGGCCAGCTCTTTCAAGCTGACCGATCCGGACTGCTTGGCCAATGCATCGAGCAGGTTCATCAGTCGCGCGATGACCTGGATCGCGGTGCGCTCGCGCGCACGGACCGTTGAAACTTCGAGTTCCGAGGGCGAGGATCGGTGCATGGTGCGACGCAGTATTCGAATGACGGGCCTTTATACCACGATGCGAAAATCCGCGTCCAGCCGCTCTCTGGCTGGCTGGGGACGCAGCCAATCGCTGCCACCGCCCCGCTCGGACCGTGATGCGCCGCAACGACCGTCAGCGGCAACGGGCCTTCAAGGCTCGAGCGCGCGGTAGCGGGTCGCGCCCTGCGCATCGCGCTCCGACACCAGCATGCGTGCGGCCTGCACCGGCCAGGCGAACGGGTCGATCGGCTCGACCGCTTCGGCCGATTCGTCCCCGCGCCGGCCCGGCAGGTCGCGCAGCAACGTTACGTGGGCGACGAAGCGCTTGCCGTCGAACCGGATCCGCAGCGTCTGCAGGCAGCTTCGCACGCGCTCGGCCAGATCGGCCAGGTGCGGCTCGTCGGCTCCGCCGGCCCACAGCACGTGCGCGCGGTCGAAGCGACCGACGCGGTCGATGCGCCAGTCGAAGGGCTCGCTGCGGATGGCGCGCAGCGCGGCGGCGGCCTCGCGTGCGCCCGACAGCGGCAGCTCACCGATGAAGGCGAGTGTCAGATGCAGGTTGCTCGCGCTCACCCGGCGCGCGCCGGGATACCGGCCGAGCGCGGCGCCCGCGACACGGTCCAGCCGACCGCGCGTCGGATCGTCCGGCCAGCAGGCGACGAAGCAGCGCACCCGAGCATCGGGGCAATGGCTGTCAGCCATTTCCCGCTCGAACTTCCCCCTCGCTCGGGGGAGAGGGGGAAGGGGTGACGGGGGCCACGCTGCGATACTGCGCGATCGCGCGCCGGCACTCGGCGATCAGGGCCGGCCCGCGGTACACCAGGCCGGTGTACAGCTGCACCAGGCTGGCCCCGGCGCGCAGCTTCTCGACCGCGTCGGCGCCGGAAAAAATGCCGCCCACGCCGATGATCGGCAGCGCGCCTTGCAGGTGTTGCGCCAGCACGCGCACGACGTGCGTGGACGGGGCGAACAGCGGCCGCCCCGAAAGGCCCCCGGCCTGCTGCGCCTCGGGAAGGTGCGCGACCGGGTCGCGCGCCACGGTCGTGTTGGTGGCGATCACCGCGTCGGCCCCGTGCGCGACCAGCGCGTCGGCGAGCCGCTGCAGATCCACCTCGGCCAGATCCGGAGCGATCTTCACCGCGATCGGCACGCGCCGTCCGGTGCGGTCCGCAAGGCGCGCGCGCTCGGCGGCCAGCCGCGCCAGCAGTCCATCGAGTTCGCTTGCGCCCTGCAGCGCGCGCAGCTCGCGCGTGTTGGGCGAGGAAATGTTGATCGTGACGTAGGCGGCGTACGGATAGACGGCGGCGAGCGCCTGCGCGTAGTCGTCGCCGGCGCGCTCGATCGGCGTGTCGCCGTTCTTGCCCAGATTGATGCCCAGCGGCGCGGCCGGGCGCCACGCGCGCACCCGAGCCACCAGCGCCTCGACTCCGTCGTTGTTGAATCCGAGCCGGTTGATCAACGCGCCGGCCTGCGGCAGGCGGAACAGGCGCGGGCGCGCATTGCCGGGCTGGGGGCGGGGGGTGACGGTGCCCACTTCGAGCGCTCCGAACCCCAGGTCGGCCAGTGGCCCGACGAATGCGCCGTTCTTGTCCAGGCCGGCTGCCAGCCCCACCGGATTCGGAAACCTCAACCCCATCACCGTCACCGGATCGTCCGGCAGCCGCGGATGCAGGGCGCGGGCGGCGCCAATGGCGCGTGCGCCGGCCAGCGCGTGCAACGTCAGATCGTGCGCGGTTTCCGGATCGAGGGTGAACAGCAGCGCGCGGGCGAGCCCGTACACCGGTGGTGCCTGCAACAGCCGGTGCAGCAAGGTCTCAGCCCTTGCCGGGCGTTGCGTCCGCTTTCCTGCGCACCCAGTGACCCCGGCGCAGCATCTCGACCGGCCGGAAATTCGCCTTGTACGCCATCTTGGTGCTCTGCTCGATCCAGTAGCCCAGGTACAGGTAAGGCAGTTGCAGCGCGCGGCACTGAGCGATCTGCCACATCACGTTGTAAGTGCCGAAGCTCGCGCGCAACTCGTCCGGATCGTAGAAGGTGTACACCGACGACAACCCGTCGGCCAGCACGTCGATGATCGAAATCATCCGCAGCTGGCCCAGCGCGCCGGCCGGCGCGTGGGGCGGGGCCGGATCGCGGAATTCCACCAGCCGCGTGTTCACCTTGGTCTGCAGCAGGAACTGCGAGTACTGCTCGCGGCTGTCGTTGTCCATTCCGCCGCCCGCGTGGCGGGTGGCCTGGTAGCGCAGGTACAGGTCGTAATGCTCGGCGTCGAACGCCAGCCCCACCACGCGCGAGCTCAGGTGGCGGTGCATCTGCCAGGCCCGCCGCTGGCTGCGGTTGGGCCGGTACTCGGCCGCCGGCACCCGCACCGGTATGCAGCTGTTGCAGCCGTCGCAGTGCGGCCGGTAGGTGAAGATTCCACTGCGGCGAAAGCCGGCGCGCACCAGCTCGCTGTAGATGTCGGCGTTGATCAGGTGGGCGGGCGTGGCCACCTGCGAGCGCGCCTGGCGGTCATCCAGGTAGCTGCACGGATACGGTGCCGTCGCGTAGAACTGCAACGCAGAAAACGGCAGTTCCTTCAGGTTGGCCACATTCAGTGATCCGCAAGCAACGAATTCAGTCGGGCGCCTCGATAGACCGACCAGTTAATCGGATCCATATGCACCGCTTCGGCGAGCCGCTGAAGGAACTGCGAGCGGCGAATCTCGCGGGCTCCGAGCGACGCCAGGTGCGCGGTGCTCTGCTGGCAGTCTATCATCGCAACGCCCTCCCGCCGCAACAATGCGACCAGCGCGGCCAGCGCGATCTTGGACGCATTGGGGATCCGCGAAAACATCGACTCGCCGAAGAACATCCGCCCCATGCAAACTCCGTACAGCCCTCCGAGCAGATCGCCGCTGCGCCGCAATTCGATGCTGTGCGCCAGGCCTTCGCGGGCCAGCGCGCAGTAGCCGGCCAGGACCTCCTCGCCGATCCAGGTGCCATCCTGGCCCGGTCGCGGCGCAGCGCATGCCCGCATCACGGCCTCGAACGCACGGTCGGCACTCACATCGAGTTCGACGCTGGTGGCGGCCGACCGCGCCAGCTTGCGCAGCGACCGTGACAGGTGAAACTCCTCCACGAACAGCACCATACGCGGGTCCGGGCTCCACCATAACGCGGGCTCGCCCTCGCTGAACCAGGGAAATATGCCCGACCGGTACGCCTGCGCCAGGCGCGCCGCGGTCAGGTCCGACGGCGCTGAGGCCGCCAGCAGTCCGTTGGGTCTCTTAAGGGCCGCGCTCGCGGGCGGGAACGGCGCGCCGTCCGGCAGCCAGGGAATCATGCGCGAGGTCGCGGCGAAGCGCCGATGATCTCCGATGTATGGGTGCCGAAAAGGCCCCGGGAGCGGTCCTCGAAGAACAGCCGCAGCGTCGTGTCGACCGTGCGAAACGCGATCCGGTCCCACGGGATGTCGGCCTCCGAGAACAGGCGCACCTCCTGCGTCTCGGCACCAGCGGCGAAATCCAGGTCCAGCAGGCGCGCCCGGTAGAAAATGTGCAGCTGCTCCACGCTCGGCACGTCGATCAGCGTGAACAGTGGCCCCAGCTCGACCCGCGCGCACGCCTCCTCTTCGGTCTCGCGGCGCGCCCCCTCGGCGGCCGTTTCGCCCACCTCCATGAAGCCGGCCGGCAGTGTCCAGTAACCCAGGCGCGGCTCGATCGCGCGCAGGCACAGCAGCACCCGATCGTCCCAGACGGGAATCGTGCCGACCACCGGGCGCGGGTTCACGTAATGGATCGCGCCGCACTGGTCGCAACAGTCGCGCAAGCGCGAATCGCCGCGCGGCACCCGGCGCGTGATCGCGTGGCCGCAATTGGAGCAGAAGCGAGCATCCACATGCTTGAACACACGCCGAGTTTAACAATCGCGACTTGGAGAGCGCCGGTATGCCGGACCCCCCTGTCCCGCGTGCGGGAGAGGGGTCGGGGGTGAGCGCCGATGTCGGCAGCGCTAAGCTGCCGATAGCTCAGGAGACAGTCGATGCCAAAACCCGCCGTCGTTCTTCTCAGTGGAGGCCTGGATTCGGCCACCGTGCTGGCGCTCGCCGCGGCCCAGGGTTTCGAGGCCTGGGCGATCAGCTTCCGGTACGGCCAGCGCCACGAATACGAGCTGCAGGCCGCCGCGCAGGTGGCGCGGCGCCACCGCGCGCGACGGCACCTCGTGGTCGATTTCGACCTACGCAAGTTCGGCGGCTCGGCGCTGACCGACGATGTGCCGGTGCCGAAGGACCGCACCATCGAGCAAATGGGGCAGGGAATCCCGGCCACCTACGTGCCGGGGCGCAACACGATCTTCCTGAGCTTCGCGCTCGCGTGGGCCGAGACGCTGAAGTGCGCGGACATCTTCGTCGGAGTCAACGCCCTGGACTACAGCGGCTACCCGGATTGCCGGCCGCAGTACATCGAGGCGTTCGAGCGGATGGCGAACCTGGCCACGCGCGCCGGCGTCCAGGGCGAGCAGGTTCTGACGATCCATGCGCCGCTGATCCGGATGACCAAGGCCCAGATCATCCGGGAGGGGCTGCGGCTGGGCGTGGACTATGCGATCACCAGCAGCTGCTACGACCCCGGGCCCGAGGGCCGGCCCTGCCAGCACTGCGATGCATGCCTGCTGCGCGCAAAGGGGTTTGGTGAGGCCGGCGCGGTCGACCCCCTGCTCGCGCGCTTTACGAGTAGCTGATTTCAGCGGGGGCGCCGGCCCGCTCATTGGTGTAAAATATTTTTTTCTTCGGTGCCGCTGCGCCGATGTCACCCGATGACGCGGGGTGGAGCAGTCTGGCAGCTCGTCGGGCTCATAACCCGAAGGTCACAGGTTCAAATCCTGTCCCCGCAACCAAACATAGCAAGGGCCTGCCTGCGATGCAGGCCCTTTGTTTTCGAGCCTCGGGCTTTTTCCCCGAGTGTCGCCGGACCCGTTCCCGCATTACTTGAAGCAGACGTCGATCTTGCATTTGCGCCCACCGCAATCCACGCCTAACGCTTCCCCTCGACAATTTCGCAGACTTCGTCGATGCCTATCTTGTAGAGCCTATCGCTGGCCAACAGGTAAAGGAATTCTCCTCGCCCAACAACGCGTTCGAAATCGACTGGCTTGTCGCCGTCGACCACCCGAATATCAGCGATCAGTGATGCGATATCTGGATCGAGCCGAAGAAGATGCAATATCCGCCGGTCCTCGTAGTCCCCTGCTAACAGGGCGTGCCCCCCGCCAACTGCAAACGCCCGACTTCCACAAATGGGGGTCTTCCAAAATCCGTCGAGCCTTCTCTCCCTCAGATGTATGAGCGGGAAATCGACGTAGTAGTAACACCAGACGTCCCTTTCCGATGCGACGTTCAACGCGTAGCAATCGCTAATCTGGCCTGCATCAAATTGGTAGACCTCTTCACCAGACGCATTCCAAGCGACCAAACCCGAAGCCCCTACTGGATCCTTCCAGCCGTAATTCCCGAAAATCCCCTCGTCGAAATAGGAAGCCCAAATCTCTCCACTGGCGGTTGCCTGAATGGTTTCAACGCCATCGCCGAGCAGCATCCCTCGTACAAATCTGCCTTCTTGCGAATACACCCTACCATTCAGGTCGAAATCATCTTGAGCGCGGTACGCCGACCGGACACAAAGCAGGAGGATCTCCTTGCCGATTGGCTGGATCTCGTGGATGTTGAATTTTTCTTCGCCTGTCGTTAGATCGAGCGAACGGTCAGCTCCGGCAAGAGCGACCACTCGATATCTCTGAGACTTCCGCGGATAGATCTTTGCGAAGGACGCTCGGCCCGGTTGTTCCTCACGATAGTCCAGCTCCGACAGCGCCAGCACCAAGTAGGCAGCGCCATCAGGGCCGACATTGAATGCGACGAGTGTGCCGGACTCCAGCAACTCGCCAACCATTGCCACTGGCGAAACGTGCAGTTCCCTTCCACACGTGGCGGATACGGCTCGAATTCGTTTGCTGATCGATACGGTGCCGGAGCTAAGACTCGTACGAGTCGCTTCGCTTCAACGTCCGCTCCTTGATGGCAGCAACCCGGATTCCTCCTCCATAGCTTGTGCACGTTGAAGCGCTGCAGGTCGAAGCGGGCACGCTGTTCTCGCTTCAGCGGTCATTGGTGCGACATATCCTGCAGACCATCCTTTGCGTAGTGCAGAAGTCTGCTGAGCAGCGCTACCCTGCCCTGTGCCTCGGAAGTTGCGGACATAAGTTCCTCAATATCCCGTGATGACAGATTGCCGTCTCGCGCTCGGCGTGCGATCGCACCGGCCACCTCCATTCGGGCTCCGAATGCGGGTAACGCATCCATGAAGGCGGCGAGAACCGCGTAGACGTGAGAATATCGGCGTAACTCATCGTGCGGCATCAAAGACAACGACCCGTTCTGTTTGGCGACCTGCCAAGTTCCGTCCCGCGTGTCCCAAGGCTCCCAAGTGTAGTCAAGCTTCCTCGGAACTGGAGAGCGTGAGGACTGTTGCGCCCGCAGGATTGCAATATCCGCCTCGAGCGCCAATGCAGCCTTCCGCGTTGACTCGATATTGAATTCAACTATGCGCCGGTTATCGTCTACTTCTTTTAACAACTCCCGCCGCGCCTCCTGCAACTGATGACGATGATGAACGTACTCGACCGATTGTTCGAGCCCAATGGCGATGAGCAGGCCGATGACAATGGTGGTTATGTGGACTAAGAAGTCCCGCCATGTGCGAATTGCCGGGTGGGAGGGATGTACCTCGGGCAAGGGCATTCGATGCTCCTCGACGGCAGTTAGTATGCCCAGGTTCGCTGTGCACTCCGGCGAGACCCATGCGACGGCGGCTGCGGCAGAAGTGTCCGGTGATGGCGCCCGGGGTACGCTGTTAGCACTGCCGTCCCGCACGGGTTCAAGCGTTTGATCGGCCATCCCTTTCATGATCTTGGTAGTCGAAGCGACGTTCAACCTCGAGAACCTTGCAGGGGCTGGAACGACAGCTTTTAGGTGCGCACTTCGGGTCGTTCAGTGGCCGCTCTTGGCCGTCCCCGGCCTCTCGCCTCGGGCTTGCTAGCCGACAGCTTACGCTGCATTGCTGTCGGCCAACCGTCGCGCCGCGACAGACCGCAGCTGGCCGATAGCGCCGATTTCCGGAAGTGTCGTGAGCACTCTGCCACTGGGCGCGATGTGGTGGACACCGGTCCTTGCGCACCTTAGCGACGGCTTGTCCTCCGGAACCGGACCATGTATCGGCTTCTCGATACCGGTCGCATTTCTCCTCTCGCGACCCTGAGCCGACTTCGAGGTTTCCGGAAAGCGGTCCTTGAAGACGCGAGTTTCCCGCTCCGGTCGTGGCAGGGCGCTCGTCGCCGCGCAGGCAGCCGGGAAGAGCCTGAACCAGTGGGCTGGCCAGGTTCTCGCCCGCGCAGTGCGTGTGCGCAGGTAATCACTGCGTAGACACCTACGATCATTCACTTTTTGCATATGTGCCAGTTTTGTGAGGAATCCGGATAGGGTGTGCCATAGGTGTGACTGGATAGACTGTTCTGGTACGAGGCAAGCGCCGCAAGTCATTGAATAAAAAGGCATCAGATATCGAAGAATCCGCCTCACAACCCGAAGGTCACAGGTTCAAATCCTCTCCCCGCGACCAAACAACGGCAAGGGCCTGCAAATGTGCAGGCCCTTTGTTTTCTCTGATCGTTCCAAGGCTGTTGCCGTCACACCGCGGCGCACTCAATCTGTCCAGGGCGCATTCGAGTTGTCGAACCCATAACGAAATATTCCACTGGAATTCCCGGCCGAATCAGGCGGCTGAGACGGCCGTTCTTGACGCTACGATTCCCGCCTCTCCCGGATGCGCCAAATGGGCGATCCGATCCAAGTGAGAGCCGTGGGTGGGGAAGGGCCACATAATATGGCGGCGCAGCAAGAATGCGCCACGCATCGGATTCAACAGCGGGTGCCATTGGCCGTAATCGCGATAATCAACAGCAAAGGGGGCGCCGGAAAGTCCACCGTCACGTCCCACCTCGCGGCGTACTGCGCCATCCGAGGTCCTAACGTCGCTTTGTGCGACCTGGACCCGCAAAAGTCCACGGAATTCTGGCTCAAGCGGCGCCCCGAGAACTCCGCGAAGATCCGCGGCTATAGCCTTGCAAATACCTTTACACACCCCCCTGCGGACGCGCGGCATGTCTTCATCGACACGCCCAGCGGGTTCCAGGGGTTGCCTTACCTGCGCGTCATGATGTATGCGGACGCCGTCCTCGTTCCTACGGCCATTTCCTTCTTTGACCGTCGCGCGCTGGAGAGCACCATTCGTATGCTCCAGGGGGCACCTCGGGTCGTCAAGGGAAACTGCGTGATCGGCTGCGTCGGTACGCGCATCGATCCGAGATCAAACGATTCAGCCCTCCTCGAAACCATGCTGCGCGATCTTGGCGTGTCCTACCTCGGAGCCATCCCTGCCGCGCGCGTCTACAGCCGCTGTCTCGAGCAGGGACTTACGGTCTTCGACTTCCCGTCCGCGGGCGCGCGCGGCCAAATGGCGCACTGGGCCAGGGTGATCGCCTGGCTCGAGACCGTCCTCGCGAAAGTCTCGCCGCGCGTGGTAAATCCAGCCCTGTCAGCCCAACGCCCCGTTGCGCCGCGCGTACCCGCCTATCCCCTTGAACCCGCGCAGCGACCGTCGCTTGCCTCGACGTGGCTCCGAAACATTCCCCGGTTCCTGGTCCGGTAGTCGCCTGCGGGTGACGCTTCTGGCCCGAAAGCGGCGTTGGCTTGCATTAAGACGCTTGCAATGTAAGCGGCCAGCGAACCCGTCTTGACGAATTGCGCACGGCGCGGCAGTTGCCCTACCGGCCGCGGAGCAGGGCTCGTAAGTTCTTCATGGCTTCGACGCTACCTGTCACGGCTTTCCGTCCGTAGACGACCTGTCCGGCGACGATGGCGATTGCACCCGTGCAAACGCCAACGGCTGTCAGAACGAACCCCACGATTGCAAGGGATCGAGAAGCCACGGCATACCAGCCGATGAACCCCAAAGCGACGCCCGCAGCTGCCAGAACAAACGCTGCAAGTCCAAACCGAAGAAACACAGAAAGTGAGAGTTCAAGCCGTTTCATGTCATCGGTAGTTTCTCACGCGGACGAAGGGACGGACCAGTGGTGCGGCAGCAGTTCGTCGATCTGATTGGCCGGCTGCGTTGGCAAGCGTGTGAACACGTCCTTCAGGTAGAGCATCGCCACGGGCGTTTCGTCCGCATGCAGCACGTCGTGGCTCAGAATCGCTTCCTTCAGGGCGTCCACGAGTGCCTCTCGCGACCCGATGCAGCCATACGCGCTGCGGCAAAGCGGACCGTCGCGCCCAGTGTCAACTAATAGTCAGGAACCCTTATCCAACCACGCACGCGCCCGGGCGATCGCCTCCTCATATGAAAGTGAGCGGCCCGCAGACTCGGCGGCGGTGAAAGCCGGGTCACCTAGCGCACCTCGCGTCCGCGCGATAACCGGCGTCAGGAACGCTTCGTCCGCCCGGTCGCGGTGAGAACCCATTTGCGCCCATAGCGCCTCGGTTGCCCCAAAGAGCCATGCGGCGCACTTCCACTCACACGACGAGGCCGCAAGCCCAGCCGAACATGACAAATGCACAGCGCCAACCCGCTTCGACTCGATCTCCTCGGCGATGGCAAGCCCCTCGCGCACCAACCCGCGGGCGCGATCGCTTAATCCGAGACTGATCGATGTCATTGCGAGGTTGGAAAGATTGATGCCAACGCTGGCGAGATCTCCCCGCTCGCGGTCAAGAGCCAACGCTTCATCGTATAGCACCCGCGCCTCATCCAGTTTCGCCTCCGCAAGGCGCAGATCCGCCAGCCCGCTGAGCGCTTTGGAGAGCTGACGCTTGTTTCCCAGCCGTCGCGAAAGTGCAAGCGACTCTTGCATATGCTCCTTTGCCGTGGCCCAGCTCCCTAGGGCACCGAACACCCACCCCAGCAAACCGGTGCGCTTCGGCTTCTCTTCCCCTGTCGCCGATCTCCTTGGCGATAGACAGGCTCGTCTCCCCGTGATCTTTGGCCTCTCCGTAACGGCCCATAAAATAGCCGGCGTCGCCCGCAAGCCAGAGCGCGCGGCACCGAGCGAGGCTGCGCCCCTGGGCCCCAGGCCGCGCCAGGGCCTCTGTGGCCACCCGATGTTCCAGCGCTATCAGGCCGCGATGCACTAGGTACTGACGCAGCGCGAAGACCAGCTGCAACCCCAGTTCGTCGCCGTTCTTGGCGTGATCGCACCAAGCATGCGCCGCCAGAAGGTTTTCGCGCTCCTGGTCAATCCGTGCGAACCACGCGCGTTGTTCCGGGCCGACAAGCTCCGGCTCGGCCTGCTCGGCAAGCACCACGTAAAACTCGAGATGGCGATTACGCGCAGCCTCGTCCTCGCCGGCCTCGTGCAACCGGTCCTGCGCGTACTGGTGCACCGTTTCCAGCATCGAGTAGCGCGTCGTGCCCCCCTCGACGCGGTGCGTGGTAATAAGTGACTGGTCGGCCACACGCGAGAGCAGGTCCAGCACCGCGTACTCGTCCTTCGGCTCACCGGCCACGTGCACCGCACCACTCAGGGTCCAGCCACCAAGAAACACCGACAGCCGCTGCAGCAGCCGCTGCTGGTCGGGCGCGAGATGGTCGTAGCTCCACTGGATCGTGGCCAGCAGCGTCTGTTGCCGTGCCATGGCGGTCTTGCTGCCTCCTGTTAGCAGCCGGAACCGGTCGTCGAGCCTGGCGCGGATTTCGTCCACCGAAAGCATTCTCACGCGGGCTGCGGCCAGTTCGATAGCCAGCGGAATGCCGTCCAGTCTTCGACAGATCTCGGCCACCGCGTCGCCTGTGTCGTCTGCCAGCGAGAACTTGGCGACCGACAGTTGTGCCCGCTCAACGAAGAGTCGCACCGCTT
>Ga0210401_10002968_pt1 | contig 18366 bp, 18 predicted proteins | sample IncBWH32MmetaG_FD_150866 | JGI IMG/M metagenome (GOLD analysis project Ga0210401, IMG submission 150866) | Forest soil microbial communities from Barre Woods Harvard Forest LTER site, Petersham, Massachusetts, United States - Inc-BW-H-32-M | ecosystem: Environmental > Terrestrial > Soil >... | reverse complement strand
CGGTCCGCCACCGTATTTCCAGGAGTCGCCCTCCCACGTTTCCGATCCTTTTTCTCCGGCCGAGGGCGTAGCCCAGAAGCCCCAGGTTTCCTTGCCGGTCTTCGCATCAAACGCTCCGAAATGTCCCCGGACGCCCCCCTCGCCGCCTGAGACTCCCATGTAAACCGATCCGTCGTAATAAACCGCGGGCGCGACCGTTGTTCCGCGATCACCTACTTTCACAGTCCACGCCAGGTCACCGGTCTCCTGATCAAGCGCGACAAGAGTATTTCCGCCACCCGAAGAAAAAACCTTTCCATCGCCCACCGCGACGCCGCGATTGGTACCGCCATTCGGCGCTTGATATTTCCAAACGACTTTTCCCGTTGCGGCATTGAGCGCGAGCACTCCGCCCGCACCAGTTGGAATGTACATCACGCCGTTCACCACGACGGGCGTTGCTTCCATGCTGCCCATGCCGGATTGATCGGTGACATGAACCATCCAGGCGCCGCCGAGTCGCGAAACATTTGCGGGCGTGATTTGACCGAGGCCCGAATAACGCTGGTTTGCGAGATTACCGCCTGCCAGTGGAAAGTCTTTCGCCGAAGGCGCGATCCATGCGTTCTTTTGTGCCCAGACCGGACAGATCCCGCACAGAAAAAGCGTGGCGGCGATTAGGAGTGTTCTGGTCCTGTTTGACATTGTCTTCCCCCTCAAACAACGCAAGCGGTCGCGGCCCTTGCCGTACGGTTTCGCCCGGGTGAGACGAGCCTTGGTCATAACGGTTCTCCCGGAGCTGGGAGGGCCCATTCCTACTGCGTGGGCGTCAACTCTAGTTCGTGATAGACCAGGATCAACCAAACGTTCGTATCCTTGGCAAGAATCACGGTCAGGATGCCGCGCCGCAGTGGAATCAACGCGCCCTCGTCGGTGGTCGACCCGGTGATCTCCCACGTCGCGTCGACCGACGCGAGAGTCGGCGAGAGCATGCGAACGCTGGTTACCGTCGCGGTGCGGTGCGCGTTTTTCAGGCGGCCAGCAAAGACCCCGGCATAGAAAGCTTCGATTTGTTGGCGGCCGTGCGCGGTGGCGCCACGCACGCTTGTGAACTCTGCGTCGTTTGCAAAGCTCATGGCCACGCCATGCCCGTCGTGGCGATTGAACGCATCGATGAAGGCTGCGACTGATTGCCTGGTTGACGCCGACTCGGAGGAATTTTCAGGACGCTGCTGCGCGAAGGCCGTCAAAAAAGGGAGCGAGGACAGAAGAAACGATGCCACCACCCTGGTGACTGAAACTGCCAACATTTCGCTACCCCCGTTCCCCTGGCGGACCTTATCCGAAATCGCAGCGCCCAGGCAAGCGAAAAGGAGGTCGGCGATCGACCAGCCCCCGCTTGGTCAGAACGGCCGTTTGGAAATTGAACTTGCGCCCCTGCTGGCCAATTCTGAGGCTAGCGGCCCCGGCTCTGCGAAGTCTCGAGCCTGTTCTGAAGCGGATCGCGAGCGAAGACCGAACGAATCAGTCGGGTTTCTTGCCGGCATCGCGCACTTCCTCGGCAGCGATGGCGAATCCGGTATTGGCGGCAGGCACGCCGGCATAAATCGATATCTGCAGGAGGAGTTCCCTGATGTCGCAGGGCTCGAGCTCGTGCGCGAGACCGGTGCGAATGTGCATGCGAAATTCTTCCCATGCTCGGTGAGCGGCAAGCGCCGTGAGCGCCATCATCCGCCGGGTTCGCTGATCGACGTGCGGGCGCGTCCAGATCATTCCCCATGCATACCGAGTCAGCAATTCCTGAAAATCGCGATTGAAAGCAGTCGTATTTGTCACCGCGCGGTCCACGTGCGCATCTCCGAGTACTTGCTTCCGCCGCGTGAATCCGGTTTCGAGCGCGTCGGCAGCGACGCGCGGAATCAGGAAGTCAAACAGCGCCGCAGAGAACGATCGCGGTGCCTCAAGGTTCGAAAGATGCGCCGTCGGCAGACCAATCGCTTGAGCTCCGTGAATCGACGAAGCGAGAATGTCGCCGTTGGCGGTCCAGGGCGTCGAGACGTCACGGTGGCCAAAAATTACGAGCGTCGGCGCGTGAATCGATTTCAGTAAAGGGACATTGTCCAGGTCGCGAATCGCCGCACAGCAGCCACCGTAGCCGACCGGATTTGTCGCCAGAAGTGTTCGCCGCGTCGACGCAACATCCGGCGGATTCGCAGCCAGCGATTCCTGCGTGAAGAACCGCTGCATCACGGAATCGGCGATCACGCTCATCCCGTCTTTCAAAACCTTCACGCGACGCTCTTCCATCAGACCGGGATTGGTCAGCTTCGGCGAGGTATTCGCAAGGACCAGATGGGTGACGCGACCGGCGGCATGCGCGCCCAACCACTGGCCCATCATTCCGCCCAGGGAAAGGCCGCAAAACACGAACTGCGCGATGTGGAGAGCGTCGGCAACTGCGATCACGTCCTGCGAGAGGCGTTCGATCGAATAGTCGCCGGGCGTCGAATCCGAAGCGCCGTGTCCGCGCGTGTCGATGCGAAGCACGCGAAAGTGGGGCAGTAGGTCCGCGGTCTGGCGGTCCCAGAGCGTGTGATCGGTCCCGAGCGAATGCGAAAACACAATCGTCGGGCGATCGTCTCGTCCGTCGAGCCGGTAAAAAAGTCTGGCGCCTTCCACTGGAATAAATGGCACGGGCGAATTCCTCAGTCGCTCGACGCGAGCAGTTGTTTGCGAAAAGTCTCCGCGGCGCCAAGATATGTTTCAGGATCGTCCAGATTGCGAATCTCCGCCGAAGACATCACCGCAGTTACCTGCGGCATCGACGCAAGCACTTCGGCAAGCGTCCAGCGACTTTGGGTCATCTCGCGGACCGCGTCCGCGAGCAGCCTGCGAGCCGCATCGCGGCCCATGCTTGCGCCCAGCCGCATCATCGCTCGCTCCGCGAAGATCGCTCCTCGAGTTGCGCTAATGTTTTCCCGCATCCGCTTGGGATCAGCAATCAATCCCTCGGCAATTTCGCGCATCGAGACGACGGCGAGCCCTGTGTCCTGGATTGTTCGCGAGATCGTTGCGGCTTCCGAGTGCCAACCTCCCACACTTCGTTCGTGCTCCTGAGGCATCGCCGCCAGAAAACTCGCTACATACCCCGGCACGCGATCTCCGGCCGCGATCGCCAGAGCGCAAGCCGTTGGGTTTTGTTTGTGCGGCATCGTCGACGATCCGCCGCGTCCATCGCCACCGGGTTCGAAAGCTTCGCCTATCTCACTTTGCATCAGCAGCGAAACGTCCTTCGCCATTTTCGCCAGTGACCCGACGTAAATTCCGCACGCACAAATCACAGCGGCGAGCCGATCACGATGCGCATGCCAGGGTGCGTCCGGCAAGGTGAGATCGAGCTGTTTCGCCAGCGCCTTCGCTACCGGAATCGCTTGCTCACCGAGTGCAGCGAGCGTGCCGCTTGCGCCACCGAATTCCAGGACCAGCGTTTCGCTAAACGCGGCGTTCAGGTGCACCCACGACCGCCGCAAAGCGGCGAACCAGCCTGCGATTTTCAGCCCCAGCGTTACCGGTGGCGCAGCCTGCAAGAGCGTCCGCCCGAGCATCACTGCGCCAGCGTGTTGCTCAGAAGCCGATCGGAGCGCTTCGAGCAGCGCGGCCGAGTCCGCGCGGAGCGCCGCGCGCGCACGACGCAGCAACAGCACAACCGCGGTATCGGAAACGTCCTGGCTTGTGGCACCCCAGTGCACGAAACGCGCACTTGCTTCGTCAACCGCGCGCACGCGTTCGGTCAAAGCGTTCACAAGGGGGATGGCAAGTGTTCCGGCGCGCAGCCCCTCTTCGGCCAGTTTTGCAGCGTCAAAATTCTCCGCTCTCGCCTGTTTCCCTATCGCATCGGCGGCAGAAGAAGGGATGACACTCTGTGCCGACTCGGCGCGTGCGAGCGCCGCTTCGAAGTCGAGCATCGCCTGCAACAGTGAAGCATCCGCAAAAATCGCGGCATACTCCGGTGTCGTGGCGAGGTTTTCGATCAGCCGTGCCGTCATCCGGGTCTTTCAGATGCGTTGCGTAAATTTGCTACACGTCGAAGAAAACCGTCTCGCCCTCGCCGCACAGCCGGAAAGCGATCGTCCAGGTTCGCGGATGTTGCGGATCGGGACGTGCCATCAACGTATCACGCCGCGCCGCCGGGACCAGCCGCAGAATCGCATCATCTGCGTTCGCTGGGTCTCCCGCGAAATAGATGCGCGTCGAGACGTGACGCAGTATACCGCGCGAGAAGATATGCACGTTAATGTGAGGGGCCTGTAGGGCGCCGTCAATCCCGGGCACTCGACCGGGCCGCACCGTTTCGAACGCGAGCGCTCCGTTTTTGTCGGTCGGGAGCCGCCCGTAGCCTCGAAAGGCGGGATCAGGCGTTTTGTCCTGAGGGTCGTCGGGATGATTGTATTTGCCGTTCGAGTCAGCCTGCCACAGTTCGATCATCGCATCGGGAACGCCGGCACCCTCTGCGTCCAGCACGTGAATCGCAAGGCGAATGTGCTCGCCCTTGGCTCCAGGCGCGACAAGCTTGCCGGCATCGCTGCCTTCGCGGACAAGCCCCACATGAAAATACGGGCCAACCGTTTGCGAGCCTGTGGGGACAAAATCTCGTTCAACTTTCATCGCTTGTTCTCGAAAGGAGTCGCTTCGCGCCCGCGCAGCACAATGTCGAAGCGATAGCCCAGCGCCCACTCCGGGATCGTCGTTTCGATATCAAATTTCGAAATGAGCCGCTCTCGCGCTTTCTCGTCCGAAATGGAATGCAGCACCGGATCGAGCGGGATCAGCGGATCGCCTGGGAAATACATCTGCGTCACCATGCGCGAGAGAAACGAAGTGCCAAAGAGCGAGAAGTGAATATGCGCAGGACGCCACGCATTGTAATGATTCCGCCACGGGTATGCGCCCGGCTTGATCGAGACAAAACGATAGCGCCCTTCGCTGTCGGTCATGGTGCGTCCCGCACCGCTAAAGTTGGGATCAAGAGGGGCGGGGTGATTGTCGTTGGCGTGCCGGTAGCGGCCGGCGGCGTTTGCCTGCCACACTTCGACCAGAGCACCCGAGAGCGGCTTCCCGCCTTGGTCCAGGACGCGGCCGGACACGATAATCCGGGCTCCTTGCGGCTCGCCCGGGCCCTGCCGCGTGAGATCGTTGTCGGTCTCGGCGATCGGGCCATGGCCGTAGACCGGACCGGTCAGCTCGGAAAGCGTCTGCGGCATCAGGATCAATGGCTGTCGGGGATTGCGCAGCTGCGTCGAAACGTATCCCGGATACCGTCGCTCGGGCTGACTGCCTTCGGGAATTGGGTCGAAACTCTTCATGCGCTCACCTCGTGAGCCTCGGTCGCGCGCGTCGTGCTTCTACCGCCGTAACGCCATGGGCTTGTTCGGTCCGAACATACAGGTCGAGCAAAACAGACGACTCGCACCTGGACGGGGCAGGACCTGTCGGCGAATCGCACCCGCCATGACGTATTCTCGCGCACTTCAGTGGTCGGGGCCATCGGCGCTTTGCCGCGCCGCCGAACCGGTCGAGGGAGCCAACCCCCCGATTGCCGTCCCGCGAAATCACGAGCTTGGGCACGAGACCGGCCCGATCACCTGGCCGTAACTCAGGTCTGGTGTCATCCGGACGAGCGTCAGGTCGCAGGTCCTCTGTCGGATGATTTCGTGCCCGGCCGCGAAGGGGATCAAATGCATGAACCCCTCGAGCGCGACCGTGTCGCCGCGATGAACGAACTGCTCGTTCGCGTTCGGCAAGGTCAGGAATGGCGCCATTTTTCTCTGCGCGATTAACGCACTCCGATAAACAAATTGAGCGCGCAAATTTAACAACAGGCGACATACGGGCGTCAAGCTGAGTGACAATGTGCGATAATCGGCACTCACGAAAATCGCCATGGTACCCCATCCAGCGCCTCGTCAAGCGCCCGATCGTTGGGCCGAATTCTCCGGTAACCCCGACTTCGTTCTTTCGCTCGCCCGCGGACTTCAGGTGATCGAAGCCTTTCAACGAATGACCGATTCTCTCTCCGTGGGGGAGATCGCCGCGCGCACGGGGCTTTCGCGCGCTTCGGTTCGACGCTTGCTGATCACGCTCGAAATGCTCGGTTATGCATCCCACGACGCGTCACTCTATCGCCTGAGCCCGCGCATTCTCCAACTCGGGTTTTCCTACCTCTCCTCGAATTCGCTCGAGTCTCTGGGCTTTCCGCTTCTGCAGCACGTAACCGAGGTGCTGCACGAGTCCTCGTCACTCGGCGTTCTCGATGGCGACGAAATGGTTTACGTCGCGCGCTCGGCGACGCACCGCGTCATGTCCATCGGCCTCGCCATTGGCAGCCGCCTGCCCGCGTATTGCACTTCGATGGGACGCGTAATGCTCGCTGCGCTTCCGCTCGAAGACCTTGCCGCTTTTCTGCGACGCGTGCGGGTTGATCGCCTTACGGCCAAGACCATCGTCGACAAGACTCAGCTGTCACGCACGATCGAGCGCGCGCGCCTCGACGGTTACTCGCTGGTTGACGGGGAACTGGAGCCCGGACTTCGGTCGATCGCCGTGCCGGTCACTTCGCGCTCGGGCCGCATCGTGGCTGCGATGAACAGCGGAGTGGCGGCGGCACGTGTCACGCGCCAGCGGATGATTTCGGAATTTTTGCCTGTCTTGCGCAAACAAGCCGCGCTTTTGGGCTCAATGCTGGCTTGATCAAACTCACAGGAGAGTCCCCATGAGCAAAGTGCGCTCCCTGGAGAAAGAGGGATCCTAGAGATGCCATCGGCTTATATCTGCGACGCGATTCGAACTCCCTTCGGCCGATACGGCGGCGCACTTTCCTCGATCCGCGCCGATGACCTTGCCGCGCTGCCGATTCGCGCGCTGATGTCGCGGAATCCCGGCGTCGATTGGTCCAAACTCGACGATGTAATCTGCGGTTGCGCCAATCAATCCGGCGAAGATAATCGCAACGTGGCCCGCATGGCGCTCCTGCTCGCTGGATTGCCGAAGGAAATTCCCGGCACGACGCTCAATCGCCTCTGCGGATCAAGTATGGACGCCGTCGCCACAGCCGCCCGCGCCGTCAAAAGCGGCGAAGCGTCGCTCCTCATCGCCGGCGGCGTCGAGAGTATGTCGCGCGCGCCGTTCGTGATGGGCAAAGCGGATGGGGCCTTTTCGCGCAACACGAAGCTTGAGGACACGACGCTCGGTTGGCGGTTCATCAATCCGCAGATGAAGGCAAAATACGGCGTGGACTCGATGCCCGAGACAGCCGAAAACGTAGCGGAACAATTCCACATCTCGCGCGAGGATCAGGACAAGTTTGCCTTGCGCAGCCAGCGAAGAGCCGCCGCGGCCCAGGAGAATGGATTTTTCGCGTTAGAAATCGCGCCCGTCGGGCTATCGCAGAAGAGCGACCCAGCGCTCGAAGTCACGCGGGACGAACATCCGCGGCCAGACACAACCTTCGAAGCCCTCGCTCGGCTCAAGCCGGTCGTGAAGCCCGAAGGAACCGTCACCGCGGGAAATGCTTCCGGTATCAACGACGGCGCCTGTGCGCTCTTGATCGCTTCGGAAGACGCCGCGAAGTCACTCGGGTTGCGCCCCCGTGCGCGAATCCTCGCATCGGCGGCCGCCGGCGTCGCTCCGCGCATCATGGGAATGGGACCGCTTCCGGCTTCACGGAAAGCGCTTGCCCTGGCGGGACTTCAGCTTTCTCAAATGGACGTGATCGAATTGAATGAAGCGTTCGCCGCTCAGGCGTTGGCCGTGACGCGCGACTTTGGCTTGCCCGACGATGCGCCACATGTAAATCCCAATGGCGGAGCAATCGCCATCGGTCATCCACTCGGCGCAAGTGGCGCGCGTCTGGTCACGACCGCGCTCCATCAGTTGGAACATGCTGGCGGTCGCTACGCGCTCTGCACGATGTGCATCGGCGTGGGCCAGGGAATCGCGACGATCATCGAACGCGTCGATTAGTTTGGCGAGGGCACATCAGAAATAGCAATGCGGCTTCACCCCCGGCTGCTCGGCATGTGCAGCAACTCGGACGCAAAGCCGCAATCGCCCAGCGCGGCCCGGCCCTACTTTTTCGCGGCCGCAAAATTCTCGGCTACCCGCTCCCAGTTGATGGTGTTCCACCATGCCTCGATGTAATCGGGCCGCTTGTTTTGATATTTCAGGTAGTAAGCGTGTTCCCAAACGTCGAGCCCGAAGAACGCCTTGCCGCCGTCCATGATCGGGTTGTCCTGGTTCGGCGTCGACTCGATCACCACTTTTCCGTCGCGAACCAACAGCCAAGCCCAGCCTGAGCCAAACCGGCCCGTCGCAGCCGCAGCAAACTTGGTTTTGAAGTCGGCAAAACTACCGAACGCGCCCTTGATCGCATCACCCACCGGGCCGCCAGGCTCGCCTCCCCCGCCCTTTTTCATGATCTTCCAGAACATCGAGTGGTTCATGTGGCCGCCGCCGTTGTTCCGCACGGCCGTCCGGATGTTTTCAGGAACTTTGTTGAGATCCTTAAGCAGTTGCTCGACCGGAAGATTTTGCAAATCGGCGTGGCCTTCGAGCGCTTTATTCAAATTGGTCACGTACGTGTTGTGATGCTTGTCGTGATGGATTTCCATCGTTTTCGCGTCAATGTAGGGCTCGAGGGCGTCGAAAGAGTAAGGGAGATCGGGCAGCGTGTAAGCCATCGGAAAGCAGCTCCTTGTCGAAATTCGAAAGTCAGCCTTTGGCTGAAATTTTTTACAGCCCGACGATTATACGCGCTCGCCGTAAAAGCGCGTAATCGGGCAATGGCTTTATGCGAGTGCCTGCCGCAAGTCTTGGACCAGGTCGGGCGCGTCCTCAAGTCCCACCGAAACGCGTACGGTTCCCGGAGTTACGTCTGCCGTGCGCAGTTCTTCGGCGGTCATCTTGTAGTGAGACGTGTACATCGGCAGGCTGACGAGTGATTCGACGCCGCCGAGGCTCGCAGCGAGCAGGAAAACACGAATGCGGTCACTGAACCGGCGCGCCGCTTTGATCCCGCCTTTCAAATCGAACGCCAACATCGCGCCGAAATGCTTCATCTGTTTTTTCGCCAGCTGGTGATCGGGATGCGACGGCAGGCCCGGATACATCACGCGCGCCACTTTCGGATGCTTCGCCAGAAATTTCGCCACGACCGCCGCCGTTTCGCATTGCTTCTCCATGCGCACGCCCAGTGTCTTCATCCCGCGAATCAGCAGGAATGCCCCGCCGGGGTCCATCGATCCGCCCAGGTAAATAATGTACTCGCGCACCCTGCGGATCATTTCCGCACTGCCGACGGCCGCGCCGGCGATTAGGTCCGAATGACCGGCGAGATACTTGCTCGCGCTGTGCACCGACAAATGGAAGCCCATGTCGAGCGGCTTTTGCAGGATCGGAGTCGCAAACGTGTTGTCAATGATCGCGACAATCCCCCATTCATTCGCAAACGCGGCCGCTTTCGCCAAATCGACCAGGCGAAGGGTCGGATTTGTCGGCGTTTCGATGTAAAGCGCCTTGGTCCGCGGACTCACCATCCGCTCGACGCCTGCCAGGTCCGAACCCACGAACCGGACGCGTATCCCGAAGCGGGGGAAAATGTCGCGCATCAGCCGGTAGCTGCCGCCATAAAGCTGCGCTGTCGCAATAATCTCGTCACCTGCGCGCACCTGGGCGAGCAACGCGGCTGAAATTGCTGCGGCGCCCGATGCCGTCACCACCGCGGCCTCGCCGCCTTCGAGCGCAGCAATCTTTGCTTCGGCGACCGTGAGCGTCGGATTGCCGTAGCGCGTGTATATGTAGGCGGAGCTCTTTCCCTCCGCCCAGCGCTTCATCTCCTCGCTATTTGCGAATGTAAAGCCGGAGGTCCGCGTGATCGGTACACCGACCGGTCCGCTTACGCCGAATTTCTCCTCGCCCACATGGATCGCGAGCGTCGAATTGCCTTGCCGGTTCTTCGAATTGTTCATGATGCTTCAAAGGTTGAGGCATCTGGACGCGAAATCGCAAGCGCCAAATTGGCGATGGCGATTGGCTTATTCCGGCGAGAGATGCGGTGCAATATGAGCGGCATCGGTTGCGTATAGAGGACAAGGTGGACGTATCGGCATGAACTTTGGCCCGGGGCAGGTGATCGACGCTTCGTGGATTGTTTTCGTCTTCTACTGGTTTGTCTCGAGCTTTTCGGCCAAGCCAATCGAGCGAAGCGAGGGCAGCGCGGGGATCGCGCGCCGCGTGTTCACCGCCGCCATCGGTTACCTATTGCTATTTCGTGCCGACGATTCGCAACTGGGCATACAGAGCGAGCGATTTCTTCCTCGGGACTTGTGGGTGGCGTCATCGCCGCCGCCGGCGTTGCAATCGCGATCTGGGCGCGCACTCACATCGGCCGCGACTGGAGCGCCACCGACGCTCTGAAAGCCGAGCACAAGCTCATTCGGAGCGGACCATAGGCGCGAATCGGTCGTCCGATTTACACCGGAATTTTGACGGAGATGTCCGGAAGCGCCCTTGCGACCGGACCGTACGCGGCCGTTCTGGACGCGATCCTTTTTGTGGTGATCTTCGCTTTTAAGGCACGCAAACAGGAGACGTTGCTCGCGGGCGAATTCGGCGCCGCTTTCGACGATCATCGCGAGCACACAGACTTGTTCCTGCCCAAACTCTTCGGCGCACGATAGCCGCCCCCTGTTCTGATTGTCCTAAGCCGAAGCGGCTGCGGTCTCCTCGTCGGCAATGTGGTGCGGCTTGTGCGCGGCGATCACTTTGTCGGCAAGCTCGGATGGCACGTAATCATAATGCGAAAACTCCATCGAATGGCTGCCGCGCCCCTGCGTCAGAGACGTCAGCTCGTTCGCGTAGCTCAGCATTTCCGAAAGCGGCACCTGTGCCTTGATCAAGACACTGTGCCCGCGCACTTCGCTACCGTTAATTTTTCCCCGATGGCCGCTCAGATGTCCCATCAGGTCGCCCGAGTACTGATCGGGCGCGTAGACTTCCACATTCATGATGGGTTCAAGGAGCGCCGGCCGCGCCTGCTTCATTGCTTCCTTGAACGCCAGCGATCCCGCGATCTTGAACGCCATGTCGCTCGAATCGACGTCGTGATACTTGCCATCGTAGAGACTGACGCGAAAATCGGTTACCGGAAAACCGGCCAAGAATCCGCGCTCGGCTGAGTCGCGAACTCCCTTTTCAACCGACGGAATCCAGTTCTTGGGAATCGACCCGCCGAAAATATCATCCACAAACTCGATCCCGCGACCGCGCGGCAGCGGCTCCATCTTGATCCGGCAGAGGCCGAACTGCCCGTGACCGCCGGTCTGTTTCTTGTGCTTGCCTTCGGCGTCGGCCTTGCCGCGAATCGTTTCGCGATAGGGCACCTTGGGCGGCTTCACCGTCATTTCGACGTGATACCGCTTGCGCAATTTCGCGACGACGACTTCAATGTGCTGCTGTCCTGAGCCGCTTAGCAGGAATTCCTTGGTTTGCGGATCTCGCCCGAACCGCAGCGCCAGATCCTCCTCGAGTATCTTGTGAATGGCCACTCCGATTCGGTCTTCGTCCGCGCGTGTCTTCGGTTCGACGGCAAAGGTGATCGAGGGTTCTGGAATTCGCGCGCCCGGATAGAAAATCGGCGCCGCTTTATCACCCAGCGCATCGCCCGAGAGCGTGTCTTTCAATTTCATGACCGCGCCAATATCGCCGGCGCGAAGTTCGGCAACTTCGGTCGCAGCTTTGCCTTCAACGACCTGAATATGCTGAAAGCGCTCCTGCGAGCTGCGATTGAAATTGCTCAGGTTTGCGTCATTTTTGAGCACGCCGGACATGACTTTGAAGTACGTGATGCGCCCGGCGAAGGGGTCGGTCAGCGTCTTGAACACGAAAACCGATAGCGGCTCGGTGCTTGCGATTTTGCGCTTCAGTTGGTGGTCGGCCGTCTGATGAGCACGATCTGGCGCATCGTAGCCGAGCGTATCGTTGTGATAGGCCGGCGAAGGGAAAATATCGACGAAGAAATCGAGCAGAGCGTCGCTGCCGATATTGTGGAGAGCGGAACTGAGCAGCACCGGGAAGATTCGCTTCGCGGCCACGGCTTCGCGCAGGCCCTTTTTCAGATCTTCGATCGGGAGCGTGCCCTGGTCGAAAAATTCCTGCATCAGCGCGTCGTCGCCTTCGGCCACCATTTCCACCAGCGCTTCGTGCGCGGCCTTTGCCTGCTCGGCCATGTCTTCCGGGATCTCTCCGGTCGTGGCTTTGCCGTTTCCGTCCGGCGTATAGTTCATCGCTTTCATCGTGACGAGGTCGATCACGCCATGAAAGTTCTTTTCCGAGCCGATGGGCAGCTCGATGGGAATCACACCGCGTCCGAAGACTTGCTGCAGAGATTCAAGCGCGCGCTCAAAGCTCGCAAGCTCGCGGTCCATCCAGTTGATCAGGAACGCGCGCGGCTGATCGTATTCGGTCGCATAGTCCCAGACTTTTTCCGTGACGACTTGCACGCCCGAAGCTGCGTCCACGACGATCAGCGACGCATCCGCGGCGATCATCGAGGCTTTCGTATCATTGATGAAAGTGGAGTAGCCCGGCGTATCCAGAAAATTGATTTTGGTTTTCTCGGCCTTGCCTGACGGCGCCCATTCGGAAAACGCGACGCCCGTTTGAATCGATATCTTCCGCGCGATCTCTTCTTCATCCCAGTCCGTCGGTGCCGAGCCTTCGGCAACTTTCCCGAGCCGCGGCGTCATCCCGGCGGTAAAGAGCAACGACGACACGAGCTGGGTTTTCCCCGTGGCGCCGTGGCCTACAATGCCAACGTTGCGTATCCATTCGGTTTCATAGGCTTTCATATGTCACCTCTCCTGGTGCGTGTCGAGATTTTCCAAGGTGGGGCGCGGAGCAAACGTGTGCGGAATGTTCGAATGCAACGAATTGCGAAATATCGGTTTGAGGAACGAGCGGAATGACATCGGGGAAATCCCCGGAGGCGGAAATCCACCTCGGTGGACAGGCATTTCGCAATTGACTGGGGGATTGAAGCGAGTTGGCGCTGCGCGTTGCTTGGAACATCACGCCGTCCTGCTGGTGCGCGATGTCCGCCGTTACCGGTGTGCCCGGTCTCAGCGGCCCGTTTCCCGTCGACCCCGGTTCCAACGCCCGAAGGAACATCAGATCGACAAGGTCGGGATGCTAACACAGCGATTGTGCGCCTATCAATAAGGCAGAGGCAAGTGAACGGGGCGAGGGCCAGGTCTCACTCCTACGCGATTCATCCTCGATCCGAGAACGGCCGTCAAGGAGCCTCACGATTAACGCTAGGGAATATTGCGTATTGCTGGTTGCCTGAGCCCGGGCGAGCATTGCCCAACGGTCGGGGGCTGTGTAAATTTCAGATTCTATTCAGGTTATGGAAAAAGCAAAGACGCTTTCCGCGGCACTTCGGATCTCAAGTTTGGTCATTTGCGCCACGATGGCTTGCCCTGCGCAAGTCTTGCTGCCTCGTGTCAATGTACTGCCCGAACCGCCCGCACAATACTCCTCGAGCAAGGCCATTCCTCCTTCGGCAAACCCGCTTGTCAACGGCGACGTGACTTGGAAGAAGCTGCCCTTCAACATTCTTCGCGATCAAAAACTGGTTTGGCTCTTTCCGATCGATTTGGCCAAGGGACAGCACTTCATACCGGCGGCTGCCATCGTGGGCACGACCGCGGGCCTGGTCCAAGCCGATCCACCCGCGATGCGGTATTTTGGCCGCACGACGGATTGGAATCGGTTCGATGAAACATTCAACGGAGCTTTCACCGGCAGCCTTGAAGCCGCCGTACCCGCTTCACTCTATATTTTCGGCCTTGTTCGGCATGACAGTTACGCCGAGCGAACGGCACTGCTTGCGGGCGAAGCTTATGCGGACAGTGCGATTCCCCACGTCGTCATCAAGATTGCCGCGCGACGAATCCGGCCGAATGCTGTGCCCTTCGGGAGCGACTACACGCACACGTTTTTTCATAGCACGGTCAGCCCGTTTGGAAAGGGCAGCAGTTTTCCTTCCGGACACGCCGCGGGAGCGTTCTCGATTGCGACGGTGATCGCCCGGCGATACGGTAACCATCGCTGGGTCCCTTTTGCCGCGTACGGTATAGCCGCCCTGGTCAGTTTTTCGCGTGTGCCGGATCGCGCGCACTATCCGTCCGATGTTTTTCTCGGAGCGGCGCTGGGTTACGTGATCACCCGGTACGACACACTCAGGGAGAATCAATAGTCGACGGTGAACTGTCCCGCCGTCTGTTCCTCGCTGGGCGCAATCCCGGAAAAACGGGCTTGCGATCGCAGTCACACCAATCCGAGCGACAAGAAACTTTTCGGTGAATCGCGGCTCGTCTGTTAGGAGTGGCCCGGTTCAAGGGCCTTGCCGCTAATTTGGCGAGGGCTCCTCAATGTGGTCAATATAAAGAGTTTCGATCTTGGCCGTCGTTGATTCGAGTTTGAGGCCGAGCTGGTCTTTCAGAGCTTCGAGAAACGTCGGCGGGGTCTCAGGGCTCTGCACGCTGGGCCCCGCCGCGGCTTCCGGCGCGCAGTCAATGCTGAAATCGAAAGTCCCCGACAACCCTGTTTGATCTACGACTGGACGGTCGAGCGTTCCCATGCCTGGCAGGGGCATGGCCCCCGCGATCATGGCCATGCTCACGTTTCGAGCGCCGGTGTGTACGTGCTCGGAGTCGACGAGCGTGAGAAACACGTCGCAAGCGGTCGGAGTGCCGTCGGCTTGCCTGGCGGAGGCGGAAAGGGTGAAAGTGCCGCAGGCAGGCGAATTGGATGAATGTCGGTGGAGTTGCGGGCCGGTCTGCCCAGGTTTTGCAAGGACGAGCGCGAATACGGGACCTTCGCGAGTCTCGGTGTGTACGGCGAGCTTCAGCCGGTCCGCCAGCAGAGACTGCATCATCAAGCGCATCTGGTCTTTCGTCGCTTCGCTGCCAGCTCGGGCTTCGATGTCAAACCGTTCTTCGTTGGCCCACTTCGGCAATTGAGATTGCAAAGCCTGTGTTTCTCTGGACGAGAGACGGTAAGCGAATTGGATAAACGCGGAAACGCCAAAGTTTGTTGCGGTGAACAGGCCACCATTGGGCGAGTAGCTATCGCCCATACCCAATGGAAAATTCGAGCTTGCGCGGTATGCGGGGGCGCCGGAAGTATTTCGTTTGATCGAAGCAACGTCAAAATTCATCGCGCTCTTGGATCTTTGCGAGCGTACCGCGGTTCGAGCCAGCGCGCTCGATTGAGGTGTTTGCGCAAAGATCGTCGCAGCTGCGGTAAAGCAGAGAAGAAGATCTCGGGTGAAGCGGAGTTGGGCTACGTGGCCACGCGCTATGAAACGCGGAGGAAACCTGATTTGCGATTGGCGGGTACTGATGGGCGAACCTCCTTGGCGCCTGTTCGGTTGATTGGCACTCTATGCCGCGGGGAGCCGGCAAAAACGCGGTGACGGTTCGGTCAGACACCGACGCCGTTGTCGAAGTTCCCGAACGGTGCTCACGCCCGACTGAAATAGCTCGTGTAGGTTTCCGGGCCTATCTGGTGGAGCGGCACGAACGTGACCTGGCGCGAACCGGAGCCTTCAAGGAACGTCTGCGTGTCTTGCTCGCGCAAATTACCCGGCAGCGCCATACGGTCTTCATTCAACCCCTTCGGCGGACTCAAAGCGACGTATTGAAGAGGGCCGCGCATCAGCGCGACGGTCGCCGAGTAGTGTTCTTCGATCGGTTCAACGCGAAAATCCTGCGGGATCGTCAGGCGAATCGCATCGCCTGACTTCCAACGGCGCCGGATCTCAATCGAGGTTCCCGGGACGCCTGATGCGATTGCTTGACCGCCCATCGTGACCTTTGCTTTGCCATTCGCCCATGAGGGCACCCGCAGACCGAGCCTGAAGTCGGCCGGCCGCTCTGGCGAGATCGAAATCGAAACCTGATCCGCCGCCGGATAGTCGGTTTCCATCGCCAGCGAAATCCGCCCACCGCCCTGCGTCCAGGAAACGACCGACGGAATGTAGAGATTCACATCGATGCCCTGTTCGGATTGCATATAGATGTCGATTGGATAGTCGGCGACGGTCTGCAAGAGCGTGCCCGAGCAGCACGGCCATTTGCTTTTGTAATAGACCTTCGTTGCCATCGGTGAATAGGTCGAGTAGTAGAAATAATCACCGTCCGAATCTGGCGGGCGCGCCGCAAGGGTCGTGTTGTAGAGCACGCGTTCAAGATAGTCCGCGTACCCGACGCGCTCGCGCGGATCGGCGGTCGTTCGCAGCAAATAGCGGGCAAGCTTGGTCGCGGCGTAGGAGCCGCAGGGCGTTTCGAAGTGGTCGACCGTGCTCGATAGTGAGGCGTAGAGCTCAGCGCGATGAGGCGTGATGAAGGTTTCGTTTGGCCCCCAGCCTCCGGAAGCGAACTGCTGCTGCGTGGTGAGCAGCGTGAATGCGTTACGCATCGCGTCGCGATATTTCACGTCGCCGAGCGTGAGATACGCCTTGCCCGCCGAACTGAGCGCGATGGCGTGTGAATAGGCGTGTTGACCTGGCAGTGGATTTTCGCCGCGCGCGAGCGGATCGAAATATTCGTGGTCCAAAAGATAACGAATCGCGAGTTCTTGAAATGCGGGGTCGCCGCTTAGTTCATGCGCGTTGAAAAGATTCTCGGGCATGACGTAGGTTTCATCGTAAGGCGGATCTTTCTTGCCGATTCGGTTGCGGCCTTGCGCAGGGAGCAGCGTCTTCGCCCCGCGAAGAACGCGCGCGAGCAGATCCTTTGATTCGGTGATATTGCAGAGGCGAGCCGAATCGATCAGGCCCACAAAATGTTTGTCGAGTGTGTAGCAGGTCCAGAGATTCGTTTCGGGCCTGAGTATCGATTGGTTGTTCGGGCCGAGCGTCGCGCCAAAACCCGTTACGAGAGCGTGCACCTTCTCGTGGCAGGCCTGATCGCCGGTGCCCGCTGCCAACCGCGCCAGGCCGGAAATGAATTGGCCGAGCGCATGGCCCGGCACAAAACCGTTGAGGTCGTACCAGCCGCCCATGTCCGCACCGGGAGCGGGCAGGCCGGCGCGTTGCCGATAGACCTTCAGCAGGCGGTCGTTATCGAGCGAAAGATAGTGCGCCTGCAACGCGTCGTATTGTTGCTTGAAAGGACCGGCGGCAAGTTGGACTGCGGCGTAAGGAAGTTCGCGCAGGGGTTCGTGTGAAGCCGGGGGCGCAGCAACTTGCGAAAAGCTCGCGCGCGGAAGAGCCGTGGCTGCTACCGCCATCTTGACGAAGTCGCGACGGGTGACTTTCACGCGACGAGCTTAGGAGCGGCGCCGAAGCGGTGTCAAGCAGGTGGCTGGTTTGGCGCGGGCCGCTCGAGGCGGTTGATCGGTCGATAACCGCGCACCCGCCGAGTTCAGGCATGCCGGTTAACATGTCCCTTAAAGCGGCTCGCAGGCAGTGACCTCGCAACAGTACTTGTTCCAGTATCGCTTGAGCGGCACAAACCAACTTCAGCCCGGCCGGAATGCGTCTTACATTCGCCCTTCGTCGGCGGAAGGGCCGTAGGTTGAGGGAACGGCGATATCGTTCAGGCGAAGATAGACGCCGAGCTGCGCGCGATGATGGATCACGTGGCTGAAGGCGAATGTGCGCAGAATGGCCGCTTTGGGCATTGTGAAAACCGTCTTGCCGCCGTTGAGTAGCGACCAGGGCTTCATCATGTCTTCGTCGGACGCGGCGGAAATCGCGGCGCGGGCTTTGGCGACACTGGTATCGAAAAGCTCGAGCACTTGCGCGCGCGAAGTCATCTGCATGGGAGTAAATCCCGGCCCGCCCGGCGGGTTGATATCGAGGCTGTCCTGCGTCAGCGTGGTGGCGGCCCAGCCGGGGAGTTCGGCGACGTGCGCGGCGAGCCGGCCCATCGCCATCGACTTCTCGTGGGGCTTCCATGTGGTCTTGTCTTCGGGCACGCGCTCGAGAAATTTGCGGGTCGTGGTCATCTCTTGATCGAATTCGCGGAGCAGGGCCTCACTCATTGACATGGTTGTATCTCCCCGATTGCGTCGTCTGGGCTCGATGCTTATTTTAGTGCCGCGGCTGTTTCAGAGGCAAACGACCGGGCGGAGGTCCCGTCCAAACCCAAGTACAACTTTGCTTTGGGCGGATGTATCTCTAAGATGGATGTTCTCATGATCCTGCATAGACCCAGCCGTTACGCAACGGCCGCCCGATTCGCGCTTTCCGCCAAGGCGGCGATCGCCATTTTGGCGACGCTTGTTCTCGCGTTCGTTGCTGCCCCACTTGCCGCGCCGAAGGCG